>Ga0160505_100961_pt1 | contig 14471 bp, 9 predicted proteins | sample DIDeMG_FD_108225 | JGI IMG/M metagenome (GOLD analysis project Ga0160505, IMG submission 108225) | Enriched chicken feces microbial communities from UW Madison campus, WI, USA - DID2874_E49_Stillage MG | ecosystem: Host-associated > Birds > Digestive system > Large intestine > Fecal ... | reverse complement strand
CCCAAAATGCCACAGTGCAGAACCCACGTGCAAGTCACACCTCCCAAAGCAGATAGCGTCCTCGAGAAACACGGGACCGTCCCCTATGACCAGCTGTCAAAAACGAGGAGCCGTAGACAGAAATAACTCGCCAAGGGATCTCCAACGGAGAACAGACACCAAGCGGCGATCGCGGGCAGGCCCACAGGTGCGGGCTGCCGTAATCCCTCGTCGATGCGTCTTCCGAAACTCTATTCGTGGTAGCGTAGTAACGTAACTCGTCTACCACAATTTCCTCCGTCCTCCCCTCCGCCTATATTTACACAGGACACTACTGTACTCAATTGATTCGAATGCATCGTTATGCAAGAATTGGATCGACGCCGGGCCTCGATACACGCCACACGTAGTCGGACCGACGGGGACAACCTAGTTGCAGATGGACACTAGGCGCGGGAGACGCGGACGGGAGCGAGATCTCGCAACCGGACAGGACAGGAACGGAGGAACGGCGGATTCGGACCGTTCCCATACTAGAGTGGGAGCCGTGGTGACGCGGCCAGTGGAGCTGGAGCAGATCGTGTCGTCGCCTGGATCCGCTGTCGACTACCAGGTAGATGCGGGGTTGTCTTCCGTCGGTGTCTGATTGCGGTGGCGGTGACCGGGATGATGGAAGCGTAGGAACCCGCTCATCTGCACGTATCTCGATAGGTGAGGTAAGACGGATCTGGGGCGGACCCAAGTCGGGTCGCAGCTGGACCTGTGGGACCGAGGACCTGGCACGGCCATGCCAACCGGGACCAGGACCGGACCAGGACCTCAGCTGGCCAGGACCAGGACCTAGCCCGGCCGTGCCGCGGATTATGTACATGTTGCGGGCATGCCTCAGCGCGGCTACGAGCTGTGCGGCGTCTCAAACTGCGATAAGCAGTCATGGAGTATGCATGCGTGGGCGAAGACACGACCGCGGACGGCGGCATGCATGTTCTTGTTCCGCGCTAGTCACTACCAGTCGCCGTATACTCACAGGAATGACACGTCAACGTGTACCAGTCACGCTGGTCGTCAAGTCGCTACGAGTCCCGCCCATCTCAACCTACATGCTCGGAACTGCCAAACAAACAAACAAAAGCGAGAAACAAGTCGACCTTCCTGAAAGGTAGAGACAAACAAACAGAAACACATGCTCGGCGATCCAGTCCATGGTCCAGGGCCATCCCGATCCCGGCGTAACCTGTAACTTGTAACTGCCAACGTCACCACCGAAGCAATTTACTGTAATAGTGTTGAGATCTGAATCTTTATCTTTGGCTGGCAGGGCGGGCGGGAGCCGGGAGCGTGCAGTGCTATATTTACGTTTCAGCGCGATGGATTCGGACGGGGAGCGGTATAGGCCGCAGTCGACACACGTTGTTCAACGGTTAGACAAACATGAGGACCGAGTGAATGGCGGTATAGGACATGATTGATTCATGAACGGCTGCGGGAGAGTCATTTGGCTGAGGCATTCATGTGTTCGAGGGTGTGTTTGGAACACACACCTGCCAAGATATAAACGTCTGGCACATGTGTTTAACGCGAGGTTGACTTCCAGGTATGTTTGGCCACGGTCGCCACGCTGCCACATGTCCAAGGAAGCTCACTTTATCTCACCCGATATTTAATACATTCATGTCTCCTTTGCTCGGATTCCCTGCTGACTCTTACTGCTCAGCTCCAGCTTAACACGTGGCCAACACATGAGCATCGAGCCTCCAGCGTCGCTCACCCAGCATCGCTTCTCCGTTCACATCCGCGTTCGCGCACACATCGCAGAGCTGGGCCCTGCCAGTGCAGACCAGTTCAGTTCAGTTCAGCTCAGTTCAGCTCAGCTCAGTTCAGTTCATCGTTCCTGTCCTGATTATAACCCTCGGTCCACATGCCCAAAGGCACAATCAACTAAACCAAGCCAGAAAACTCACACCATCACATCAAACGCTTCCTTTCTTTTCACTTCACGGCTGTCCCAACTTTTTGCTCCCAGACTCTGCTCAGGTCCATGGTCCATGTGTGCGCTTGTGCCTGACCTGGAGCCTGGATAAAACAAGGTCGGAAAAGAATATCCAAAAGGTCATGGTCGCATCCTAATCCGCGGAACTGTCGCCAAGGTACAGTACACTGTATACAGTTCCAGGAACTCTGCGTGTACGCATACCACCGAGCCGCCGCAGTGATCGTCACCGCCAGCGAGCGTCAGTGGCTTGCGGCAAGTGCGGCAAGTGCGGCAAGCGCGGCACGGTGTCAGCAGCGTCAGTGGCTGGAGCCTACACGGAGGAAGTGACATTGTGAGAATCAAAGAGCAATAATGCACACCTTCGGTTATCGGCACGGCCTGCGCGGGTGGCTGGTCCCAGAGCTTGTTGCTGTGGGAATCGGTGATCGGAGCGCGGTTGGTCGAGGAACGCAGGCGTGCAGTGTGGGTGTGGGAATGAGGGCGAGGTACCATTGAGGACGTCGAAACTGATATACAAGAGAGTGGTGGTGTACAGACTGACGTTCACTCCCCGCGACAGCAAAGAGCTCCACAGCATGTATGTAACCACTGACAGAAATATCCACCACACTATACCACCGTTCCCTACACTCGCTTACTTGATAGCTACTCCGAGATTCCACAGATCCAAGCGCGATACGCGCTTCCGCGGCACCGAGATCTCCCCAACTGCGGATCCAGCCGTAAAGAGGACCTAAAGTGGATACCAAGCGGCAGTCTCCAGAATTTTCTGACGGCGTACCGATTCCAACGGATGAGGTTGCAGTGGAGCCACCTCACGTGTTTTCTTGCAGCCCCAGACATCCGCAGCACGTCGCCAAGCGATCATGAGCGTGCTGTAATCTCATGTAATCTTGTCCGACCAGCTCGCCGCCACTGGTGCTGTAATGCTGTAATGTCCTTGGCTCCAACCGTATTTCCCATCTTCTCGTCACCCATGCCTCTCTCTCGTCAACTCACTGCTGTTGCTCCGCATCTCCATCTCCGTCGGCCTTCGAGTCGGGTTGTCAAGCCACCGCTAACGACTAACGATCGCTGCTGTAATTTCTCATGTCTAGTGGCTGGCAACAGGTCCGTCATGTAACTGTAATCCAGCTCCTTCGGCCATGGTGTCACGTGTGATGGCTGGCACGCGCCACGTGCCGTCCACTGTCGTAACCTCGAATGCTGGGAGGCGACGACTGCATGCCTCGCGACGTCCTAAATTACATCCGCCAGATGCGTACCACGGCTTGGTATGGCGGTGTGGACGTAGGACTGCGTCGTGAGCGGTGTCGGTGGCTATTTCGGCGTTGGGGTGTGACCGGTAGGGGTATGTGTACCGCAGCTTTGTGGTCTGCCGGATTCTACGGTATCGCCATCCGTCAGCATGTGGACCCGGGCCGTGAGGCAGTGCAGTGGACTGTATCGGCATGCGCTGGGTGAGCGGTGTCAGTGTGCGTACCGCGGGCGGGTATCGCAGAGTGGACGGCGTTGACCTATGTCGGTATGCGTACCGCGGCGCTGAGGTGTGTCGGAGTAGACGACGCTGTGAGCTGTGTCCGTATACCGATGCGGCATTCCGTGATCGGTGACGGTATGGCTCGCACCGCGAAGTATGTCGAGTGGACGGTATGGCTGTGGCGGTGTGGGTACATGTACCGCACCATGAGGTATGCCGGAGGGAACGCCATTGGCTTCAGATCGGTGTCGGTATGCGTCGCAGCTGGAGGTAGGTCGGAGTGGACGGCAGCCTACGTGTCCGTGGTGCCGGTACGCGTACCGGGGAGTTGAGGTATGCCGAGGTGGACGATGCTGACCTAGTGTGCTCGTGATCGGTGCTGCTATGCGTGCCGCGGCTTCGAGGTAGTGGAGTGGACGATGCAGGCGTATTGTGAGCGGTGTAGGTATGTGTACCGCGCCTTGAGATTTGGAGTGGACGGGTTTGGACCAGGTGATCGGTGTCGGTATGCGATCTGTGGCGTTGGGGTATGGGGCAGTGTACGGTGTTGGCTCCCGTGGTGAGAGGCGTCGGTCTGCGGTAACGCGGCTGTAGCTGTAAATTGACGGTGCTGCGTAGTGAGAGGTGTCAGTCCGCGGCCCGGGCTTGGAGGTTGGTTGGTTGGGTGGTGGAGCGTGGGTGTGCGCGCTGGCAGACGGTAGTGAGGAGCACGGCATAGAGGACATGGTATGATACAGACGGTACGCCCGCTGCCACTGCGTACACGCGAGCGGTGCAACCTGTCCTTCTGGGACTGGGTAACAACAAACAATACGATGTCGAACAAGTTTTGATCCATGCTCGCACTAAGCTAGGCAGATGGGGATACAAGTAACCAGCGTTCGCAGTGATAGATTAGATATGTGCCGCGTATCCTGTACTGTGTATGTCCATGCCGTCCATGATATCACTATGAGAGGATACGTGGCGCAATTATCTAATCAACCTTGAACCATTCAGCGTGTCCAAGACAAATTCTCAGCGAAACTGCCAGCAGAGAACAGCCGGACGGACGAGAAAGTCGCATAGGTTGCATGCCAGTCTACGAAGGAAACAGTCAAAACCTCCTCCGCCAACTGCATCACTGTCAGTGTCTAAAGCAAGTCAATGGATCCTGGGATATTCTCAGATTATCCCTTGCTATGTATGGGTGCCCTTCCACCCTGGTCAGCCTCAAGTAAGTGTAGGCTCAGATTCCTCTTGGCTGCTAGGACGAGGGAAGAATACTATGGCTGTTATGGCTAAGAGGCCACAATTTGTAGCTCTGCATAGGATAGTGCTGAACTTGTGTGGTCGTGTCACCGTCGTTGCGGGGCCGCGTCAGAAATATATAGTGTCAGTGGCCACTTCGCTCTTCCTCCTTTCTATACCTTCTGTACAGCATAGGGCAAACGTTCCGGTTCACCTTATACCCGTCTATACTGGCGGTGACTGCGAGCTGAAGCCTAGCAACGAACCTGCAAGATGACTCTGACAGCAACATCGCGAACCCCAGCTCAGCGTTCTGCGTCAAGTTTCCGTCGGTCCCCACCAAATCCACCTCTAAGCCGATATCCGAGGGGCATATCCCGAGACGGATCGGTGTCGGGGCAACAATGGGCCCGTGGGGCCGGCGGGGCCCAGTAGCTCCGAGACGAAGAGGCGGCACCGAGATCGAGATGGATGGACGCCGAAAGACAATCGGATTCCGCTCTCCGGAGAGTCGACTCTCAAAATCTCAAACAGTGTAGTGGACCGGAATGTGGCGCACACGTGGAAGCGGAGTCTAGACTCTGACCTGCCATCAGACAGATCACAGATTGCCGGACTGCGTACGGCGCCGTCGCGGCGGCGTGGACACATGTAATCCGTAGCGGACTGCGAGTGGCTGCCGGCATGCACAGCGACGGCAAGCGAGCCTTCTGCCGGCTTCCAAGCTACGCATTTCATTCCGTGAGCGTCGCCATAGCAGGACAAGATCCGACTGTCCGATTACAGGAATATCTGGTAAGTTGGTGTAGTCGTTTTGTCTGACGTCACCACCCTCGTCTAGACTTTTTTGCAGTCACCATCCGTCATGGGAGTGTCATTTGTTGACGGGTTTTCGTGGTTCCCTCGACGACGGGATACATGAGCCGTGAGCCGGGTGTGGGAAAAGAAAAGGATATAAGAATCGACGGGGAGGAGGTGGGGATGTTGTTGTTTGTCTCTCCATGCGGATCCTGTGGCACGCGCGCTTACCACTTCCACTACGTCCTCGCCCACTTCCCACCCTCTCCCTCGCCTACAGATACGCATCTACATCCGCATCCACACCGCACACCCGGCGACACCGCGCAAAGACATCCAACATGAAGTCTCCGCTCCCCGGGTTTCTGCAGCAGGTAATCGAGCGGTGCAAGGACGACAGCGGCGAGACGGCGCAGTACATCCCTGAGCTTGCGGCTGCCAACCCGAACCACCAGGGCATTGCGCTGTCGACGATCGACGGCGACGTCTATACTGCCGGCGACGTCGATATCGAGTTTGCAATCGAGTCCATCTCCAAGGCATTCACGTACGCCCTCGCGCTCGAGGACCAGGGGTTCGCGTACGTCGACAAGAAGGTGTCTGTCGAGCCGTCGGGCGACCCCTTCAACCAGCTCAGCCTGGACCCCAAGACCGGGCGCCCGGACAACCCGCTCATCAACGCGGGAGCAATCACGACCCACACGCTCGTAAAGGGCAAGACGCCGCGGGAGCGGTACGACCGCATCGCGGACGCGATGAGCCGGTGTGCGGGACGCAAGTTGCGCGTCATGGAGGACGTGTACAGCTCGGAAATGAAGACGGCGGACCGTAACCGCGCGCTCGCGTACATGCTCCACTCGACGGGTATCATCGAAGGCGACCCCATGACTGCCGTAGAGTACTATACCCGCCAGTGCTCGCTGGCGGTCACTGCGCGCGATCTCGCCGTCATGGTCGCGACGCTCGCGAACCGCGGCGTGCAGCCCGTCACGGGCGAGCAGATCTTCAGCCACGATGTCGTCGTGCGCGTGCTCTCGGTCGTGCTTTCGTGCGGCATGTACGACTACGCCGGCGACTGGATCACGGCCGTCGGCATGCCTGCGAAATCGGGCGTCGGGGGCGGTATTATCGCCGCCCTTCCTGGCCAACTCGGCATCGCGACTTTCAGCCCCCGCCTCGAGTCCCACGGAAACTCGTACCGCGGTATCAAGATGTTCGAACTCATGAGCCAGGAGATGGGCCTGCACCTCATGAAGGTGTGCCCGCCCGCGCACTCGGCCGTCCGCAAGAACCGCACCGTCGACTTGCCCCCCAAGGCCGGGCGTCCCGCCAAGTTGCGCGTCGTCGCCGTCCAGGGCGGCGTCAATTTTGTCGCCGCCGAAAAGGTCTGCCGCGACCTCGCGGACATCAGCCCCAAGGAGAGCATCGGCGTCGTCCTCGACCTCCGTGGCATCACGTCCATGCACGACGTCGCGACCGTGCTTATCGCCGACGCGTTGCAGGAGCTCATCAAGGACGGGCACAAGGTCGCTGTCATCGACCCCGATGGCGTCCTCCCCAAGGACAAGCTCAAGGACGCGGAGAGCCACGATACGCTCGAGGCGCTCGTGCCTCCCGAGGTTCTTTCGCAGAACACCATCGCCGACGACTAGAGGCGCGTCAGTCGCGTGAGAATGTGCGGAGACAAAAGAAGGATAAGAGAAGTGCCGTTTGTATGTACAATAGTCCACCAAAAACCAACAAAACGACAAGTGTAAACAGTGCCCGTAGGAAAGAATGTAAGGTTTTGTCTTGCCGAGCGAATGAAGCTCGCATGCGTAGTGGCCAGTTAGCCAAGTAGATTGCTACTGATGGCAACAGGTCGCCAAGAAACTGCCTTTAATTGCACAAACACCTAATCCTTGTTTGGTTCTGGATGTCAGCTATCAGCAAGACAGCTGGCATGTTTGTCGCCACCTCAAGTGACTTCCGTCTGCGCGTTGTCTCCAGGAGAGATTGACTCGACTGACCGTTGCCAAACTAATGATCAGATCAGGCTGTTATGTGCACTGACCTGCTGTGTTCAACCACTCCAAGCAGCGTTCTCTAATCTAAGCAACTCGTGTGTTGTGGATACCCTTGAGTCAACTATGCTCAAGAAACAGTTAGGATGTGAGTTAGTGGCTTATCTCATGCCCGTATCTGCTTCCCCCACGTTCTCCCTCAGGCGTTGATCGTAAAGAGAGGGCTAGCGGCATACATTACAATATAGGCACAGTGAAGAGGGTATAGATAGGGGTAGTAACGAGCCTTACGAGTGATGGGAGCAGTGTCCTAAATAGGTGATTGTCGAGCACGTCAGGCAGCACCGCGGTAGCTCAGCAAGCAGATTGGTATACCAAGGCAGAAGGCCGGAATCACCAGTTCACAACACGAGCGGCACGGAGCCAAAGCGGAACAGAACTTCTTAGTCCTTACTGAGCACCAAAGCGCTTCCAGTCAATGCCTCCGTCGACACCGTACTTCTGAACGAGCCACTCGTTGCTCTTCTTGAAGTGGTCGCAGCCAAAGAACAGGCGCGCCGAGAGCGGCGAGGGGTGACCAGACTTGAGGACGAGGTGGCGTGTCTGGAGTAAGCTGTCACCTCCATTTCTTTCAGCTTACCGTGTCCAGAGTCGCAATCATCTTCTGTGCATGCGCGCCCCAAGCCATGAGCACGAGACCGTGGGCTCCCGATGTGCCCGAGCCCTCGGCCATGAAGTCCGTGACGGCCCGGAGGGCGGCGCCGGTGAACAGGTCCCAACCGAAGGCGGAGTGCGAGCCAGCCTGACGAGGTTAGCCTTCAACATAATCAAGCAACCTTAAGCGAGGACTCATTTCTACTCACAGCATGTGCTCGAACCGTCAGAGCAGTGTTAAGAAGAAGCACGCCGTGCTTGGCCCACTCGGTAAGGTCTCTGGGTCTGTCAGTGTTGCTTAACAGCAAGAGCGGAACCATTGAACAAGTGTGGCGGCTGTACTGTCCTTCCCCAGCTGATCTGAGCCGGCCCATGCTTCAATAACGCCAGTCACGCCCTGCCACGTCCGTGATACGCACCCGTGAGTTGGGGTCACAAAGCCAGGGTACTCGGTAGCCATCTGCTTGTAGATGTTCCTCAGCGACGGAGGGATCTTGACTCCCTGCCGGACGCTGAATGCGAGGCCCTGGGAAGTCAGCGGTCGGCACAGCAGGCGACAAAGCAGTTCCCAGACTTACATGGGCCTGGCCGTCATCCTGATAATGGTCAGTAATGGTCAACGAGCTGATAGGCGTACGTGGTAAGGGTCCTGGCCTGCGGTGTCAGCTCTCAGTATTCGCTAGCTGGTTGCCAATAGAAGCCCCAGAAAAGTGAACTATATTCGCAGCTAGTCGTGACGGATGCAGCTGACTCACCAACGATGATCACACGGACGTCCTTCAGAGGGCAGAAACGCGACCACGAGTAGATATCCTGCTCTGACGGTGAGCTCTCGGTTGCGACCAACAGCTCTTACCTGGAGGGAAAACCTGAGCCTTGTTGACCTTCTCCTGAAGGAGCATTTCCTTGAGCTGCGAGTGTCAGGCACTGATCAGAAGCTCTCCCGTCCACCCCGCGGATTCCACAACTTCCATGCTCGACAGCTTGGATGGAGACACACCTTCAAAAAGTACGGCTTGGTAAGCTCGTCCTGGAGGGCGATGAGCCAGTCCTCGCCGAGCGTGTTGAGCTCGAGCTCAAGGAGGGAAAGGACCTTGGGGTGGCTCTCGAGCGACTTGCGGAGCTCGTCGCGGGTCGTCGCCTTGGGGATGGAAATGGTAGGCGACTGGCTCGCACCTGGGCGTGTCAGGTACGTTTCACTCGCACAACACAAATACCTGTACTTACTGGTCGCGACACCTTTTGCCTTGCTCACTGTCGTCTTGGTCTTCTTGGCTGGCGGGGCGGCCTCCAGGGCGTCCGCGATGGCCTTGCGTCGCGCCGCTGCGCCGGCAGCTGTCACGCCGTTAGTCACGGTGCCGTTAGCCGCTGCGCCGTTGGCGGGCTTGAAGTATGCCGCGATAGACTTGGGAGGCATAGTTAGAGTCGTGAGAGGAAGAGTAGAATTGTGAGTGGCAAGAGATGATTGTTCTTCTTCTTGTAGTCGATGATGATGGTATTCTCTTGGCACTGCTCGGAAAGACGCGTCCTGAGACAAAAGATGGGAAAGTGAATCGCGGTTGACGCGGCTTGCACAGCTTCGACCGTGGGAAAGTGGAGACCCCGTGGGGATGCCCACTTGTGGATATCGGCCTCGCTTGGAACCGTTGCGCTGTCAGGCCTGTCAGGTGCACTCTGGAGCATGGAGCGGTAGGTGACGGCCGCTGACGGGCAACGGCAGGGTTCCACTGACGTACCTGGCAAGCATAGCCGCACAACCCATTTATCCATTTATCTTTACAGGCATAATCCCAGCCCCCGCTCCCCTCCCCCACATCCTTTATCCTCGCTTCCTCTCATCGTCTCTCTTTTCTTCTCCATCCACCCTTATACCCATCCCATCCTTCGCCCACCATGCCCCCCTCACCTACCCCTAACGCGCCCAAGAACATCGCCGAGGTCAAGGAGCTCCTCAAAGATGACACTATGGTCAAGGTCGCTGGTGAGTCTTGCGGTATCATGGTCGCGTGCGAGCACACGCGTTGCCATGCCAGAACGAGTGCTAACCCCTTCCCACAGGTATCGACGTTGACGGTGTGCTCCGCGGCAAGATCATGAGCAAGGACAAGTTCCTCTCTGCCGTCGAGAACACTTTCGGCTTCTGCGGCGTCGTGTATGGCTGGGATAGTGAGTGCAACTGGTGGATGGGTGGAAGTGCTATCAGGTAGCAGGAGGATGTGGGCAGCTGGATTCCTATATCCAAGAGATTCTATCTTTGGTCTCTGCTTCCTGCGCACATACCCTCACGCCACTGACTCGCTCCTTCTATCGCTTCTGAGCCCTGGCCGTTATCTAACACACCCCCAGTGCACGATATGACCTACCCTAACGAGGGTCTCGTTTCGAACCGCGGAAATGGATACCGTGACCTGCTCGGACACATTGATCTCGCGACGTACCGCCGCATCCCGTGGGAGGACAACGTGCCCTTCTTCCTCCTCCGCTTCGCCGACCAGGACACCAAGGACTGGGTCCCCGTCGACCCCCGCAGTCTCCTCGAGAAGGTTGCCGCTCAGGCCAAGGAGCAGGGTTGGGACTGCATGGGCGGCGCCGAGTTTGAGGTGGGTCCTCCGGCACTTCGAGCACTACTGACCCATCAGTACTTCCAGTACGCGGAGACCGCCGAGTCGGTGCAGGAGAAGGGATTCATCAACCTCACGCCTTTGACGCCAGGGAGTGAGTGCGAATGCGCCTCCAAAGCTGACTCTAGACCACGGATACTCGCTTCTCCGTACGACCAACAACAAGGACTACTTCTACGCCCTGTTCACCGAGTCTGCCAAGTTTGGCGTTGAGATTGAGGGACACCGTGTGTATTTTTATGCGCTTTTCGGGCCTATTGTTGACGCGACACAGACACCGAGACTGGCCCCGGTGTGTTTGAGACCGCCCTCGCGTATACGGATGTCCTCCGCATGGCGGACAACGCCGCCCTGTTCAAGCTCGTGGCCAAGAGCATCGGCATCAAGTACAATGTCATGCCGACATTCATGGCCAAGCCGTGGGAGAACGTGTGTCTCTTGTTGGTGGCAGCAAGCTAACTCTTCAGATGTCGGGATGCTCGGGTCACATCCACGTCTCGCTCCGCGACTCGAAGGGACGCAACATCTTCGCCCCTACTGAGGAGGAAATCAAGTCGGGCGGACGCAAGAACGCCCAGTTCAAGGACCTCAAGTACATGTCGCAGGAGGCAGAGTGGTTCCTTGCCGGTCTTCTCGAGGGTCTTCCTGACGGTAAGCTATCCCGTCTTACGTCTGAGACCCGTAGCTGACAACAGTCATTCCCATGATGTGCCCTACGATCAACTCGTACAAGCGTCTCCTTGGTGGCGAGGTGAGTGCATGCTGGCACACTGAATCTGACGGCAGCAATACTGGGCCCCCGATACCAGCTCGTATGGATACGACTCTCGCGCAGCCTCGATCCGCATCATCTCGGCACCGGGCGTCAAGGGCTCGGCCACGCGTTTCGAGGTCCGTATCCCCGGTGCGGACATGAACACGCATTACGCCATGGCGGCCATCTTTGGCCTCGGTCTTCGCGGTATCGCCAACAAGACTCCCCTGCCGTACGGCCCGATTGGCGCGCCGGGCGTCACGCGCGACACGCTCGTCAAGCTCCCCACGTCGCTTGAGAGCGCAACGACCCAGTTTATGCGCAAGGACTCGGTCGCGCGCAAGGTCTTTGGCGACTTCTTCGTCGACCACTTTGGAGGTACCCGCGAGCACGAGCTCGAGCTCAACCGCCGTGCTGTCACCGACTGGGAGAGTGAGTCCAGCTGTTGACGAATGATCAAGAAAAGGTAGCTGACCCGCAGTGCGTCGCTACATGGAGCTGGCGTAAACGTATCGATATTGAGGCCAGATCTCCGCAGTCAGTGCTACCCGGCCGACGCGAAGTGCACTTGGCCAGACGTCTCTTGTCGATGAGGTTGATTTTTGGAATCCTGAATCAGCCACCCGTGTCTGGATCGAGCTCGCCGGAAATCAACCTCATGGACTATTTATTTTGTACGACGTATGGATATAGCAGTATACCACAGCGTCTTGATCAGGATCAGGCGACCGAGAGACTTGCGGAGACCATTCATGATAAGCCCTAACCCTTGATGTGCCAGATCAAGCCTGGAAGTGGGAACCGAGGAGCATCCGACACCTGGAGGCATGCGCAGGTCGGCGATGGAGAAGTTCACACAGCGACCAAGCTTGACTAGGAGGCATCTCACCTTGCGGTGAAGACGTTGATATTCATGAGTGGACATGATGCCCAGATGATGATTAGTACTCATGAACCCTGTTCCTAGGCGACCTCCTTGGCCATGGACCGTGGAGTCGGCTGCCATTGCGAGCCGACTTCATTTCCATCGTTTGAAACAGACGGTCCCAGACGTCAGAGACGTTGTCCAAGCAGCCGTCTGAACTGCCTCGGGCGGTAGAAGCTCTCGCATGACTCCCATATGACATTTCTCCCCCGGTAATCACCTGGGGAATCGCGCGGACCTGTTCATCGTCCGCCAACATCGGGTCCATGATGGCGCTGCGAGAAGAGGTTGCCGATGTGCTGTGTGAGAGATGATAGTGTCTCAGAGGCTGACTTGGGACTGGGCGTCACCAAAGCAGTTCCCAAGAGGATTGATCAAGCGCCCGGGCCACGAACCAGCGATGGAACGTTTGTTCGCCCTACGCTATACAATACTTCTGTGGTCCGTGCCGAAGATAACGATGTGGACGTGGTGCATCAACACCTCTCCGTCTGAGCGTCTCACGGATCCCAGTTTATTGGGCGCGTCGCCCGCAGTATAGACGCGAGATACATGCATACATACTTCCACGAGCCCCGGACCCACAATACCGCAACTCTGTTCGTCAAGATCCCGCAACTCTGCTCGTCAGGTCCCCTTGCTTGTTTCCTCCACTCTCTCCACGCACACACTACAGGTCCCACTCGCCCTTCTTTCTCCACTCGCTTCCACCAGCTCTCGTCATCCAAGTCTGTCCTACACCGTCAGATATCAACCACCACATAAATCCGAGTGTCAAAACACGCGCGGCACTCACCGCACAACCCACACGGCGGGCAGTTACGAGGCTCTTCCCGGGAGTACACCCTAAACTCAAAGCCAGAGGTCGATGGGCGCCACTCTGGCATGTCCGACTCGATGCCGGCCTCCATCTCGTCCAGGATCGGCGGGACGGGGTCGTCGGACAGCCAGCAAATCTGGATCCTGGGCTGCAGTTCGAGACCCTTCCAGTTGAGCTTCTCCACCGCGTCCAGCAGCCAGCCGTAGCGTTCCCACTTGTCTCCCAAGCTGCAGAGATGAAATGTGTTGTCAAAGACCCGGAACGAGGTCCAGGACGGTGGGAACCCCCATCGAAATATGCCGTGGTGTCCGCTCTCGTGGAACGTGATGTTGCGGAGGGTGCGGATCGGGAGGAGGAACACCTGGTGGTAGCCTCGCCCTGTGATGCAGACATCAGCTGCGTCGAAAATGAAGACCTTGGGCGAAACTCGGCGTTGCTGACGAAGAGCCCACAGTCTCTGAGAAGCCTTATCGGAATCGTGAGGGTCGAGATGATCGAGATAAATAAGCTGCCGCACGTTGGGAAAGAGGGGTTTGTTGAGAAGGGCAACTTTCCACAGGAGCAAGATTGTGGCTGTGGTCAACTGGGGACAGATGCGGAGCCGTCGAACAAACGTGAGGACCTTACGGGAGCGAGAACTGAGGTTCTTCCCGGAGGCCACAAGCTGAGCGAGTTGTTCATTGTCGACTGATAGATTGCCGTAGAGCTGTCGGGCCGCAAGGTCCCAGACGGTGGACGAGGTCGACATCAGGTTCAGAAGACAGTGGCGGTCCTGGACCGGGTCGAGAGCAGCGACGATCTCGGCGAGGATATCGGTCGGCAGGCCGGGACGTGGAGTCTCCATCTCGGGGATGGCGGTCACATCGCTGAAGATGTGGGAAGTTGATGAGACAGGATACAGTTGGGGGACACACAATCGGGCAAGTTCCCAGTTGTGGGACAGATGACGGGGCACGGGAACATTCATGGTCGCGGGAGCAGTTTTATCTCTCCGAGGACGCGTGCTGATGTGGGTGCTGTCTCGGTTTATTTACACACAACTCACATGCTGGAGATTCGTAGACGAGCCGAACATCGAGAGTGGCAGTGCAGCTACCAAGCAGTCTCCTGCATGCACAGACAGAACTTGGCGCCACACGTCGTCGCCAGTGCGCCACTTTCACCGCGCAGATGACACAAACAGGGGCGTGGACGAGATCAGATCTCTCGGGATG
>Ga0160505_100960_pt1 | contig 14473 bp, 13 predicted proteins | sample DIDeMG_FD_108225 | JGI IMG/M metagenome (GOLD analysis project Ga0160505, IMG submission 108225) | Enriched chicken feces microbial communities from UW Madison campus, WI, USA - DID2874_E49_Stillage MG | ecosystem: Host-associated > Birds > Digestive system > Large intestine > Fecal ... | reverse complement strand
CGACGAGCAGGGCAACGACAAGGTCGTCCCCGGTCTCTACGCCGCCGGTGAGGCCGCCTGTGTCTCGGTCCACGGTGCCAACCGTCTCGGTGCCAACTCGCTCCTTGACATTGTCGTCTTCGGCCGTGCTTGCGCCAACCACATCAAGGAGACGCTCGCCCCCAACACTCCCCACAAGCCCTTCAACGAGGAGCTCGGCAAGGAGTCGATCGCCAATCTCGAGAAGATCCGTACTTCTGACGGTCCCCTCCACACCTCGGAGATCCGTCTCAAGATGCAGAAGACCATGCAGCGCGACGCCGCCGTCTTCCGTACCCAGGAGTCGCTCGACGAGGGTGTCGCCGGCATGTCCGAGGTCTACAAGCTCTACGACCAGGTCGGCATCAAGGACCGCTCTATGATCTGGAACTCGGACCTCATTGAGACCCTCGAGCTCCGCAACATCCAGCAGTGTGCTATCCAGACTGTCGTTTCGGTGAGTATTCCCCCTTCTCTGCCCGTGTTCCACAGCTAACGCATCTCTAGGCCGCCGCCCGTAAGGAATGTGAGTATCGCTGCCAGAGATCGGAGATCGGAAATCATTCGGTGCCACATGTCAGGCCGCCACGTGGCTTTGGGCCCGATTGAACACAGAGTCAAATTTCCCTGAACGTGGCACCGACCTCCACCTCTACCGTCCGCCCCACCACCTCCATTGTCGACATCCTCTAACCTTCTTCCTGTCCATCGACGGACAACCCCATTGATTCATGAGCAACGCTGACACTGTAGCCCGTGGAGCACACGCCCGTGAGGACTTCCCTGAGCGGTAAGTACAAAAAACGGAGTAAAAGCGGGAGCAAATGAGACTGTGGCGGATCTCGACTTGGGTCTTCGTCTATGGTCACAACTTGCTCCCTCTTGCTCCGCTACACCTGCAACACCTTCAGAATGCCGCTAATCACAATAGTGATGACCAGAACTGGATGAAGCACACTTTGTCGTTCCAGCGCGACCCCGAGTCTCCCAAGGTCGAGCTCCAGTACCGCAACGTCATCTCCACCACCCTCGACGAGAAGGAGTGTAAGTTTGGCCCGAGAAGATAAGATACCGCCTCGTGCTAACGTGCTCCAGGCGCACCCGTCCCGCCCTTCAAGCGTGTCTACTAAGAGACAGCGGCGGTGTAGTAAAAACGAACCAGCATGGGAGCCATTGTGTAGCAGATGCAGGAATTGTTATGAAGGTCGAGCGGTTCGAGAGGTGCCACGTTCACTCCGCGTGCCAAGGCGAAATTTGATTCCGTCGCTGCCGACCTGCATGGATCGGCAGGTTCTGAGCCCCCCACGCTCTACTCACAAATCATTGTTTACAATCTGACCCACATCAAGCCGCCCTCCACTTGAACGATCGCTCTCCGTCGTGCATGTCATCTACTGCATTACAGCTTGCTATGAACCATATCTCGCTCCCTCACCATCCATGTCTAACCCCCACAGCTGGCACAGAGACCTCGCGGATGCGTATTCATATCCGCAACGCGCTAGGCGATCAAACACGACACCAAAGAAAAGGCCGGCAGCGACTCGCTTGCGTCTTCCCTGTATCGGGTCGATGCTGCCTACCTCGTATCAGTGAGCTCCGCTACTCTATCTTCCTCCCGGTATATCTGATGTCCTCCGAAGACTGATACTAGCGAGACTCGCTAGATTGGTGTGACCAGCCGCGTCGTAACTAACGAACGACGTGGCGAACACGGGTTTGTGGCGTGCAACCCGTGGCGAGGCCGCGATTCTCGGCTGGACAGGGAGAACGATGCGTGGCAGCGTGTCTACCAACGGGTCCCTGGGAAGGCCAAACTTAACCAGCAGCACCGTCGCAGAATTGCGCGTGCCACAACTGTGGCCAGCAGGGTCACGATCCTCCATCCCCGCGGCCTCTAGTCCTTCCCACTGCTCACTGCACCTCACCCACGTCCATGGCCATCGAGCAACCGCCTCTGTACGTCCCGGGACGTCCAAAAAGCGATTTCGGAGAGGTTTGAACTCTCGATCTTCCGATACCGTATCCCGGCACTGTCTCCCATTGGGCAGGAAGATAGGGGAAGAGTAACAGTCGGACGCCTTAACCAGCTTGGCCACGAAATCGGCGCGTTTGGCGAGCGCAGCGACGGAGGTGCAGTAAGCTCCACTGGGTTGCTGGCTAAGAGCGATTCACAACTCGGAGTCCGTAGTGGCGGGGCAGCTTGCCGAACGAGGACTTGTTCGAATCGGGGGACTCGAATTTCGGACTCGGTGGTGGTAATGGTGAGAAGTGCTACTTGCCCTCGATGGTGAGACATCCTACTCACAATCCAAACCTCGATGGAGCCAAACATCCACTTGCGGGGGCAAAGACACTGGCGCAGCGGACAACGTACCGGCTGTACGCGTACGCCCACTTCGTCCGCTTGAGCGACCTGCTGTGGAACCATTACTGCAAATGCCACTACACCATTTCTCATTCACTGTCTTGCTCGCTACATGCAGGAGAACAATCCACTCGGCTCCATGACCACATTTCGACCATATATGCGCCCCGGTGCGCTCCCTGCAAGTCCCACCATACAGGCTGTCGAGGCTGTGGAAACGATCATCGACACAGACAAGGTTTACGAAAGCGAAAGGGCCTTGCTGTGCGGGTTCCACGGGCTCCTGAAGGAGATTGTGCCGCGTCGACCGTTCCGTGCGGCCGCCAGACCATCCCTGTCGGTGGCAATGTGTGTCAATCTCGAGACAACACCCCTGCCCTTGGGCACTCTCTCTTCAAGCCGTGTGCATCAAGAGCTCCGCGCATGGGCTGCACAAGCGGTCCAGCCACTCAGTCCGCGATGGGGCTTTTTCTACCCCGACGTGTGCTTCCGTGCGTTCAATACGACGCCTCCAAGTGATGAAGCGACTGCGGGTGTACTCCTCACTTTTATAGGCGAGCTAAAGCTCCGCACCTCATGGTCTCGGGGACTCACGCAGGGCGCCATCTACGCGCTCCAAGTCGCCGAACTAGGGGGCGGACGGCTGGGGTTCGTGGGTGCCCACCACGCCGTCTCGCGGATGGCGGTGCTGTCGGTATCGGTGCGCAAGCTGGCGATCGAGTTTCCGCCCGATGTTCTAGCCCAACTGCCTCCAATGCTGCCACTCGACGACCTCATCGAGAAGTATACTCTCGCGGGCGCCCTCGAGTTTGACACTGGAGAAGAGGTCAACGTGTCCGCGCTTGAGACGTTTTGGTCGTCTGCAGTGGCGGCGGGATGGCAGCTCGCTTCGCGTTCCGTCAGTGACCACAGCGCGATGGGATGGAATCCTGCTACAGCTGCCATCATCGCGTTGATCGTGAGCAAGGGCAGAGAAGACGCTCAGTCCCTGCATCGGATGCACAGCGTCTCAATAACCCCAACCCCGGACACCACCACGCCACGTGCCTCCTCGGCACCGCCGCCGGCTACCTCCCTTTCGTCGGCGCTATCGTCCATTCTGACCCTCGAGCCAGGCGCGGCGATCGCCCACGCCGCAGCGGGAGGGCGTCTCGAGGACGTGAACGTACCCTTCGCGTTGGCGGAACACATGCGTGAGCTCCACAGCCGGGACTTGGACCTGCACAGCGTGTCCGACTCGAGCCTCGTGCCTGAAGAGCTGCTCGCACCTATGGTTCGTGTCCTCGGGATTACTGTCTACCCCGTGACCTCGGAGACGATGAGCGAGCTGTACAACTCGCTCAATGTCGGAGAGTGCGCTTGAATCGAGTCAATGTCCGTGGGAGTCCGGCCTCTGCTTCTCGTCTACAGGTTATAGGATACTTTTCACATGAACCATTTCTCCTGATTACAGAAACCCCGTTTCGTCAACGTCAATAACTTTGTGTCTCGTCTTGCTTGGTGGGGACATGGTCAACTGACTCTCAGAGATTGTCATCATCCCCAATCTCTCCGATCTGGATGATTCTCAAACACTCGCAAGCGCGAACCGTGGGTTCGACTTTGGTCTCTCGTCCTTTACCGTTATCTAGCGCTGCCCGCGTCGTAATCACTTGCCATTGACTCTAGAAAGGCGCGAGTTATAGCTCTACAGTAGCTCCTCTATAGTCACATTGTTATAGCTGCCCGATATGTCTATAGTCTCAGTAAGTGCCATTGTATGTTGGGGGGACTGGTAGAACCCGCCACAATGCCCCGAGTTGCCAAGGACCTGATTTTCTAATTATACTCTAGTGCTCCGCAGATCAGGTAAGTTCCTGCACCTTGTTCGCTACTCTTCAAATTGGTAACCAACTGACCTTGGAGGATGGTGGCTGCGGGCCATGCGGTGCCACTAGGCACGTTGAAATGACTACTCGAACTAGATCAACACGGCGGGTACCTGACGTCCCACTATAAGGCTTAAAAGGCTGCTGTACCACGGGTCTCAACTTCGTGTCCCCCGCTCCTACAGTATTAACACTGTTGTGCATAGTCGGGCAGTACAGTCGCCACCTGAACCCCAATATACACCATGAACACCGTTCTCGGCGCCTTCACGGCCATCACGGCCGCTGCGGGCTCGTGGTTCCCATTCTTCCACAACGCGGCGCAGACACCTCTGGAAGTACACGCACCTGCTCCCGTGTGGCAGTGCGATCTCGCGGCGTGGGTCGCCGCGCCGGACCTCTCGCCTAGCACCGTGATCCCCGGCAAGGCGCGGCTCGTGGCCAACGGCACCGACTGCAGGGATATTGTAGGCTGGGGCGTCGGGCTGCACTTTAAGGAACGCGCTATACTTCGGCGCCAGTGAGCAAAGCCACGACCAGTGGACGCTGACTCTCCAGGGGCAAGGAGAGCGAGGACGCGACCATGGACGCGGAGAACACACTCCCCGAGGACGACCCGTTATTTGGAGCTCCGGACGGGTGGGGTTAGTATCAATGCGCTGTTCTGACATGATGAGGACGACGCCGCTGACATGACAGCATCCGATCTGCGCCACCAGCCATGGGACATCCGCGGCGTCGAGCGCGTCGTGTTTGACACGTCGCAGCAGTTCGCCCTGGACCAGGACATGTGGCTTGACGACGAGTGGCTGCAGGCCGTCCAGACGTTCGCCGTCCACATGCCCAACACGAATGTATGTCTCGACAGCTGAGTATTGACTGATGACCCAGTTCCCGCCGTTGTCGAAAGGTCCTGCGATGTATGGACAGGCCGAAGGCTATCAGGGCGTGAGTCGTGGTAGGACGCTGAGCGGCTGAGAAGTCTGAGGAGAACTGCAAGTTGCTGACGTGACACAGTTGACGGACACTGAAGACCTGTGCGAGTACTACATCTCTGTGTCGCTTTCGAATGGCACAATGCTGCACGTACCTGCTGGCAAGACTGGCTTCCATCCCAATCCCGAGCCCACGGCTCCTGCTGTTGCAGTAAAGCACACTGAACCGGAGTGGCCCAAGGAACTCGTCTTCAACGCCGCGGATACCAAGCTGCGACCGAGGGACTGGAGTGGGCCATACGGCAAGCCTCCTCACTGTGTACGTTGGCCTCCTGCATGACGATCGCCACTGCTGACAATACAGGACGAGAACGACCGGGCTGATTTCACGATCACTCTCGAGCCCAAGTCTGGCGAGCCCATCGTGCAGGGTGAGCCAACTTGCGGGACCGTCGTTGTAAGCCAACTTTGCTGACGATCACAGGAACGCACCTCCCTCTGCATGTGACGATCCGCCGTACCAGTAACACCCCAGCTGAACTGCCCAACACCATGTTCTTTTACCATTACACGCGACACAACCTCACCTGGGCACGCGGCCAGTTTGACTCTGAGGACGAGTTCGCCCGGATTGAAAACAAGAAATCTGAGGTGCCTGCAGCCTGGGCGGTTGCCGGCGGGCCAGAGAGGATGCGCATGGTCCCGGGTGACAAGGCGCTCATCCGCAACTGCACCTACCCCCACCACCCCGCGACCGTCCGCTACCGCTTTGACGACATTGTCGACCTGACGGCGGAGCGTATCGAGTTTGACATTGAAATTCCTATGTGAGTAGAAGCTTGCGAACGGGTCAGCGCAAGGAGCTGACAGTGAAAGCGGTTCGACCGACATGATCTCGTTTGACGGCACGTTCATCTCCCACCGCTCAACCCTTGAAATGTCCCTCATTACGAGATTCGACTGCCCGAACCTGGCCAAACTCCCAGGCGGACGTTCGGCCGCCGAGGACGCCGTGCGCGCCGAGGCTGGCTCCTGGGTGCAGCACCTCGTCCGTCCGGAGTTCGACGAGTTCAAGTTGATGGGACGCTCGCGGTTGGCTCACCACGGGTTTGTCGACCTCAATGTCAAGTCCTCGTTACCCCCTGTCAACTCGCCACTGCTGCATTATCTCGACCCGGGAGCTCTCGGCCCCAAGATCTCGCTCAGCGCCAACGATGCAATCGAGTACCCGCCCCTCGGCATCGTACACCCCGAGCCACAGAACGAGCTCAGGTGGAGGCGCTACGGCGCGCCAGCGACCTTCTGCCACTCTGCCAATTCGGACGAGTGGTACGGCGCTTGTGGCGGCGAGAGACACCACACCGGGCGGGTCTGGGCGCGTCAGAAGGCACTGGAGCGCGGTGAGGACGTCTATGTGCCCCTCGACGAGGCCGAGTACTACCGCCCCGATTACTGGTGAAGGCGTTCAATGAAAGTTAGGCCTAAGAAGATGAGGAATGCGACTGTGTTGTTCTGTCCTTGTTTGCTGAGGTTGCTCACTTTCCGGAAATCGGTGCGATCTCCGATGGGGGTGCTGGTTGTTGTTGTCGCCCCCAGACGTTAGTCACTGCGTCCTGTCCGACTATCAATCGCGTCCGCGTCCGCGTCCGCGTCCCTATGACCCTTTCTCGTCCTGATCTCCCCCTCCTTCTTCGCATCTTGTCTGTCACATTGGAGAAGGAAGCACTTGGCACTCAAATGAGCACCGAGCACAGCTTCTCAAGCCTGCAAGGTCGTAGGGCCGCGCGCCCTCGTTGCCTGAGAATATCCAGATTGCTTCAACCGAATGCCATTCATGGCCGAATCCTAGGCGAACACCGACACTCATCCCACTCCTGTCCGACCAGCACAGCCTAACTGCCCGAAGACAGCTTTCCTCACCGTCGACACTACACGCTTTACATGCACCCCTACTCACACCGCCCGCAGACGCTGACACAGAATGAAAACAGCAAATGCACAGGCGGCCCAAGCGCGCTCGGCAGGGCGCACTGTGGCTGCGGAGGCGTAGGTGTCGCTTTGAGTTGCTTGGTTTGTGAGCTGCGGCGGACGGACGGTCGGGCAGCGGCAGACGACAGGGTGAGTGCCCGTGGATCGGGGACGTGCTGTGGGCCATGTACTGAGCCACCACATGAGCCGTGCGCCATGGGGTCATGGGGGCTTGGGACCAGGATCCCAACGGGTGAATATTCGAATGGGCAGCTCAATGCAGGGGCGCAGGCGGATGCGACAAGGCGTAAACAATGCCAATGCCAGAATGCCAGGACACAAACAAAATCAACCGCGGCGCCAGTGGCCCTCGGCTTGTCGTCACTGTTGGGATTGTTGCAACTGCTCTGCTCAGCGTTCACCTTCATACACTCGTGCTCTCATACACGAGTCCGACTCTTATCGTCCGTTTCTGTGTCGACGGCTCCTCAACTTCAACCTCCATGTCGATCGCCTAGACTCACCATGATGGAGCCGCAGACGCCGAGCTTGTACGCCATCCTCCAGGTCGACCCGAAAGCGTCGTCGCGAGAGAGTAAGTTTGTCGGAGTCGAGCTCTCCATCGAGCTCGATTACACCTACGCTACGAGCGGCCACACACTCACATCAACAGTCGACGCGGCATATGCGCGCTTACGGAGGGGCAAAGGCTCGGACAAGGAGGGGTACAAGGCACTGAAGCGTGAGTCCTAGACAGAGCAGCTCATCGACCAATATGTTCTCTCGAGCTCACCGCTGACCACGACAACAGACGCATACAAGGTTCTGTCGAGCCGCAACGACCGCGAGATCTACGATGCCGAGCAGGCCGCACTTGCAAACGCCAAGCGCGTGCGGGAAGCACTGCAGCGACAGCGTGAGGGCGGGGACGGGGAGGGGGAGCGCGAGACGGAGAGGGGCCGCGACCGCAACCGCGGGGACACGGCCGGAGGGAGGCCACGCAGCCGGTCACGCGGCGCGGTCGTAACTGGGGGTCTCAAGGGCCTCATCCCCGACCTCCCACGCACGGTGAATGCGCCGCCGACCCCCCGCGGACAGGTACCAGGGCGACCGCTGCGCGTGGCTGTTCCCCCCGTCGCGGTGGGGCAGTATCATAATCGCAGCCCGTATGAGAGCTCCTCCCACGGGCATGGACACGGACACAGTTCTCACGGCCATGGCTCCTCCCACGGTCACAGCTCCCACGGCCATGGCTCCCACAGCTCGCCACACGGCATGCACCACGGGTACCAGTTCCCCCCGTCGCAGCCGAGCCCGCTCGGCCCAAACTCCAACTCCAACTCGCCCTCGGTGACACATCCCAATCTTCGTCGCGCCAAAAGCCCAGAGATCCCACTCCCGCAGGCAATATACTCGCGCCCGACGAGCAGGCAGGCGCAGGGCCATCTGCGCTCGACATCTCTCCCGCCTCTACCTATGCAAATGCCAATGAGCATGGTGTCTCCGACGCTTCAGGCGCGCGGCGACACCTCCCGCTTCCCTCAGGCCACTAACCCCCCACCACGCCTCTCGCTCTCCCCCGACACGCCGGACGTGGATCCCTGGCTCGGGCTAGATGCCACGAAGCGCAAGAGTGCGATGCAGCATGACCGGCGGTTCCGCGCCGAGGTAAGTACCTCCCATGGGGTCGGCTGATGGTAGTATGAGAACCACCTCGTGACCCCGCCCCTGCCCACGTCTCATGAGAGCTTCACTATCATGGACACGGAGGGCAGGCCCATCGGCAAAGGGTATACCGTCAAATGGGCCGAGAAGGGCGGCGGGCTGCGCACGTGGACGGGCACGACGAGGGGCAAGAGCTCGGGAGGCGTGTTGGCCGGCGCGGTGTGGAGCTACTCGTAGCGAGGGTATTGTAACGACACGAAATGAATGATCTGCATGCTTTAGTTGTTGGTCCCTGCTCTCCTTTGCGTGTAGGGCGATTCTGGGTCTTGTTTTGCTGATCACTCAGACGATCTGCTCGACAATACCATCGGACTTGGCAATGATGTTCAACGATGATCAACGACGATCTCCGGCAATCCGGCGATCCGCGGTGATCCTGCCAAAGTCATTTACAACTCAGGGCGTGTAGCTCAGTTGGTAGAGCGTGTCATTAGCATTATCAATAAGACTACTTGACAAGGTCTTTGGTTCGATTCCTAACTCGTCCAGAACGGTCAGCAGCAGCTGATCGGTCCTTTTTCTCACTCGACATGGATGACCTATCTCCGCTTGCCTTCTTTCGATGTGGCTGTTGTGACATGCATATCTTTCCATCGCATCGCGAGGAATTGGAAGAGGAAGGAGTAATCTTGGCGTTAGAAAGCGTATCAGCTGAGAGAACCAGAGGCAGGAGTGGTCACAACTTGGGCTTCGAATGCCTGCAGCCTTCTGTCTGACGGTCGCATCGTGGATAGCGGCCACCGTGGGCATCAGAGGGGCTCCCGGCTAGTCCTCCAGGCTGACGGTCATCGCATTGGCTTGCGGTCATGATCGTGGCTTGCGGTGGTAGGAGTGCAGGACACATGCCAAGGTCGAGTTGCTCCGATCGGTCATGGCGACGTCTTGAGTCTCTCTGTTGGTGGAATCCATCGTAGCCAACTCATGAGTACGTCTCGAGGATACTGTACTAGGGTATACATATAAAAAATGTCCGACAACAGACCAAAACACACCAAGCCAAAAAAGGCACACTATACTCCGCTCATGCTGACTGTAACTACCTTCGAACCTTCAACCCCGCGCCCCTTCACGCTCATAGCTCATACCCCTCCGTCCACCAATGACTCAGGGGGCGTGCTCCTGCGGCCTAAAGACATTCTTGGCCGCTAACGTCTTGCGCTCAACGTTGGCACGACTGGGCGATAACCGTGTCTTGCCGAGCGTCCTGTCCGTCGCGGCCAATTTGCCGGATCCCGGCTTGGAAGCAAGCAAGCGTGCGCCGGTCGTGTGGTTCTCGTCGCGGGCCTGGACACGCGCCTCGGTCGCGCGGGTGGGGTGCTCGTCCTCGTCGCGGGGGCGCTTGGCTGATCCGCGGGATTGGGCTGGTGTTGGTGCGGGAGTGACTGCCGGAGCAGAAGGTGGGGCCATGTGCGCAGCGGCGCGTGGTGTTGTTGCCTTGGCCGGAGCGGGGGCAGCGGTAACAGTCGGCGCTTTAGGGACAGACTTCAGCGCCTCGAGCTCGGCTGTGAGCGCGCGGTTCTGCCTGTCGAGCTTCTCTGCGCGCTTCTTGAGCCGCTTGATTTCGCGGTTGAGCTCCATTGCGCGGTCGTCTGCTTCTTCAATCTCGCTCGTCTTGGTCGTGAGCGACTCAAGGGCACCTGTACTGTCAGCTTTGTTTTATTCTGAACCGTATACCTGAACTTACGCTGCAGGTCCTCCTGCGCCTCCTCGACATCCTTCTGAAGTGCGGCATTCTTCGCCTGAAGATCGGCGACCTCCTCGGCGTTGCCGCTGGTATCGGGGGCAGCCTTCTCGACAGCCTGCGCGAGTTCGTGGCGGAGAGACGAGAGCTGCGACGAGAGGTCGATGTTGCGGACCTCGACCGTTTCGAGAGCGTTCTGGATGTCCTTGACCTCCTTCTCCGCCTCCTCGGCCCTGGCGTTGGCTTCCTTGTGAGCGGTCTGCTCGGCTGCAAGGTCGGCACGGGCGTTATCGAGCTCGGAACGGAGAGCGGTTTCCGTGGCCGTAAGGGCGGTGACGGTCGCCATGTGCTCATCCGCCTTGGCGGACAGAGCCGCATGCTCGGCTTTGACGGCCGATAGCTCCGCAGTGAGCTCGGAAATGCGGGCGTTGTGTGTCTCTGCGTTGGTCGTGGCTTCGGCGTGCTTCTTCTCCAGCTCGGCCAGCTTGGCGGTCAGCGCCTCGACGCGCGCCTCGGCGTCAGCCGCACGCGTCGCGCCCTCGCCTTGAACGGCGGCAAGCTTGTCTAGCTTGTCTTTTGTCGACTGGAACTCAGCCTCAGTCGCCTGCAGCTTGTCCTGGGTTGCGTTTGCGGAAGACTTGGCGGTCTCCATATCGATACGGGCAGTCTTGAGGTCGGTAAGGGCCGTCTGGAGCTCACTGCGAACAGCAGCGAGGTCAGCCTCCGTAGACGCAAGCTTGGCGGTTGTGCTCGCGAGGTCAGCCTCGGTGGAAGCAAGTTTGGTCGCTGCGGCCTCCTTCTCCTGGCCGCGAGTCTCAAGAGCAGTACGAGCGCTCTCCAGCTCCGTACGCGCAGAATCGCGCTGGCCCCTGACCAACTCGAGTTCGCCCTTGGCGGCATCGAGCTCCTCGTGCGCGGTCGCAAGCTCGTCCCCGACCTCGTCGTGCGCAGCATCGCGTTCGGCGCGAATAGCCTCGATCTCGGCCTTGAGAGCGGTGACGTCGCCTTCAGTAACCTCCAGCTTGGAGCGGATGGAAGCCAGGTCGAAGCGGGACGTCTCGAGCTCTGCGCGAACGGCCTGGGTCTCCGCCTCCGACTCCTGCAGCCTGGCAGTTGCGCCGTCCGCTGCAGTGCGTGCCTCCTCGGTGTCGTTACGCGCGGCATCGAGGTCTCCGCGAACAGTGGCGAGGTCGCTGCGGACGGCAGCAAGGTCAGACTCGAGGGAGAATACGCGGCCTTGGGCGGACTCCAGCTCATCACGAGAGGACTGGAGATCGGCGCGTGTCGAGTCAAGCTCGCTGCGGGATGCCGCGAGGTCCGAGTCTGAGGTCCTGAGCTTGGCGAGGGCGGTATCCAGTTCGCTGAGCGCAGCCCGGAGTTCGCCACGGGTGCTCTCCAACTGCTCCTTTGTGGTGGCCAGTTCGTCGGAAATACTGTCAACCTCGATCTGAGCGGCGGACCGCTCGGCCTCAGCCTGCGCCAGCTGCGACGCAAGGCTGCTGACCTTGCCCTCAAGTTCGGAAACCTGGCGCTTAGCAGCCTCGGCCGCGGTAAGAACATCGGCGTACTCCTTCTGCCCGTCGGTCGCAGCTGCCTTGAGGTCTTCAATGGCGGCAAGGTGCTCGTCGCGCGCCGCTGAAAGGTCGCTCTGTGCCTGGTCGAGCGCGGTACGGGTGTTCGAAAGGGCCGCCTCCATGTTCGCGACTGTCGTCTGGAGGGAAGTGCGCTGCGATTCGGCCTCGGCCAGCTGTGCCTGAAGGGCAGACTCGGCAGCAGCGAGCTGTGCGACGTGGGCCTCGGATGCGGAGGCCCGAGACTGGAACTGCGCCAGTTCGCCCCGAGTCGACTCGAGCTCCTGGCGAAGCGCGGCACTGACGCTTCCCTGCTGAAGGAGGACGCCCTGCTCCTGCTGGAGGGCAGCGATCTGTGACTCGCTCGCGGCGGACTTCGCGAGCGCATCGCGCAGAGCGGTCTCAGTGCGCCTGGCGTGGAAAGTTGCGGCAGCAACAGCCTGGCACTGCACCGCGATCGTGACTACGAGGCCGTGGATATCAGTGGCGGAGGCGAGGGTGGCGTGTGCGGACGCAAGAGACGCTTCGAGGTGAGCGACGCGACCGTGGTGCTGCGCCAGCTCAGCCTTGGCTGCCTCCAGCTCCTGGGCGACGATTTCGGCCTGGGCAGCGAACGCAGAGTGTTGGCCGACGACAGTCGAGTGACGCTCAGTGAGAGAGCCGTGCTCGTTCTCAAGAGCATTGTGGGCGCCCTGCAGTTCGGCGAGCGCGCCTTGAATAGTTGCCAGTTCGGTCGCCTTCGCCTGCGCGGCGGTCTCGGCATTCGCCAGCTGCTGACGCGCTTCGTCAAGGCTGTTCTGGAGCTGCGCAATCTCCCGACTTGCCTCCTCGTTCGCCTCGCACAGCTCCTGCGCGTCGTCTTGCGTGCTCTTGAGCTTTGACTCGAGCTGCTGCTTCTCCGTCTTGAGATTCTTGATTTGATCTACGGGTTAGTTTCACTTCACATTGGTCAACTCACTGTTACGGCGGAGAATGCGGCCATTGAGCTCATCGAGCTCGACCTTGTACTTGTCGTCGCCTCCAGCAGCCTGCATGCGCTGGGCGTGCTGCTCAGCCTCGATACGGCGGGCCTTCTCGTCCTCGAGCTCGGCCGCGTTAGCCGCGAGCTGGGCAGTCGCGGCCTCGAGTTCCTGCTTGAGTGACACGATCTGGGCCTCAAGCGCGTTAACACGCTGAATCGTCTCAGTTCGCTCCGCCTCAAGCTGGGCAACACGCTCCGCGCTCGCAGCTCCCAGCTTGACCTGGTTCTCGAGCTCGACCACATGCTGGACCAGCGTCTCCTTCTCGCCCGTCAGCGCATCGTAGAGCGCAGTTTTCTCGGCAAGCGTCGCTTCGATGGCACGCAGCTCCTGAACGGCAGCCTCCTTCTCGTCCTGCGCGCCCTTGAGCAGGAACCCGTGCTCCATCTGGACAAACTTCAGCTGGCCGCGCGAGTCGTCGCGTTCGGCGCGGAGGCGCTCGAGGGTGTTCGTCATCTTGGCGATCTGGATGTCCTTGGCCTTGTGGTCGCCAGTCGGGGAGCGGAGGGCGAGGACTTCGGCCTCGAGGGCGGAGACGGCAGCAGCGCGTTCGTTCAGCTGCTCGATAGCGGCTGCCTTGGCGGTTTCGGCGGCGGCGAGGTTGGCGCGGAGAGTGGACACCTCGATTGAAGTCTCCACAGGACGAGCGAGTTCCCTCTCCTGAAGATCCTTGACCGCCTGCTGCGCCTTCTGGCGGTCCCTCATGGCGTTTCCGAGCTGTTCCTTGGCGTCCGCGAGCTCGCGTTCCGTTGCTTCCAACTTCTCGCGGATCTCGTCTAACTCCTCGGTCATGGACGTCTCGAGGTCGATCAACTCGGTCTTTAATGTCTCGCACATGTCCTTTGACGCCGCAAGCTCGGTGTCCTTCTCGCGGAGGGCGGCAGCGGCATCGCCCGCGGCTGATAACCGCTGTTGAAGAAGCTGCGCCTCCTCATCCTTGGTCGTAAGTCGTTGGCGGAGCTCGTCCACCTCAGCGGATGCCTCCCTGACAGCCACAAGTTCGGCTTCGAGGGTTGCGTGCTGTTGTGTTGCGGCCTGAAGAGCTGCGGCCTTCTCGTCCAGTTGAGACTTGAGACCATCGCGTTCGGTTTCGGTCGAGGAGATCTGGTCACGAGCAGCCGCGAGAGTCTGTTCCAACTCGCCGATCCTGTCGGACGTCTGCTGAATTTCGCTCTCGAGTTCAGTGACGCGAGTTTGAAGAGTTGCGACGCTCGCCCGGCTCTCGGCGAGAACGGCTGTTGACGCGGCGCCTTCGGCCTTGACGCGCTCAATCTCCTTGACGCTGAGCTGGAGCGATGCGACCTCGTGCTCTTTGGCGTG
>Ga0160505_100958_pt1 | contig 14495 bp, 9 predicted proteins | sample DIDeMG_FD_108225 | JGI IMG/M metagenome (GOLD analysis project Ga0160505, IMG submission 108225) | Enriched chicken feces microbial communities from UW Madison campus, WI, USA - DID2874_E49_Stillage MG | ecosystem: Host-associated > Birds > Digestive system > Large intestine > Fecal ... | reverse complement strand
GTAATTGAATACTTCAAATTTTTTCGTCTTCTCGTTTCTTCTTTCCTTCTTTCCTTCTTTTCTTCTTTTCGTTCAGACTTCTTCAAACGTAATGAGTGAGAATTCACCCTTGATCACTGAACATGAACTTGACCATCATGGATCTACTGACGAACAGTGCAAGAAGAAACGTTTGGCATACTTCTCCGATGTGCCAAATTTCTTTTGGATTGAATTATCTCTTTTAATAAACGTTTTCCTTTCAGGATTTGATGGCACAGTGGCAGCATCAACCTACTCTACTATTGGAAATGAGTTCAGGGCCATTTCTTTGGCATCATGGATCACGTCGTCATACTTAATCACCTCAACGGCATTTCAGCCGCTCTATGGGTCCATCTCGGACATCTTGGGAAGAAAATCATGCATCATTTTTGCACTCGCTGTGTTCAGTCTTGGAAGTTATGGCTGCTTTGCTTCTGCTTCCATGATGTCACTTATCATCATGAGGGGGTTTACTGGTATTGGTGGTGGTGGCCTCATGAGTCTTTCCACCATCACAAACTCGGATATAATCTTTCCCGAGAAACGGGCTTTATTCCAGGCAGTTCAGAATTTGCTTTATGGTCTTGGTGCCGTTTCTGGCGCATCTTTTGGTGGTTATCTCACCAGTCTTCTTGGTTGGAGATGGTGTTTCGCCATACAGATCGCTCCAGCCCTTTTGTCAATGTATGTGACTTTTGCATTTATTGGAAAAAGTGAAAGCCGTCATGCTCTGGAGGGACAGTCTCTCTGGAAGAAAATCGATTTCGGTGGCTCGGCAACTTTAGTGTGTAGCTTGACATCCCAACTTTTGATTTTGTCTTTAGGGGGTAACAAGTTGGCATGGCTCGACTGGAGGCTCATCGGGCTTGGTATTTTGATGATCGTTTCTACGCTCACTTTCCTTAAGATCGAAGTGTCGACCTCGGCGCTTCCAATCATTCCAGTCCAGGATTATAAAACTAAGTATGCTGTGCTCAACATTGTACTGAGTTTTGGCGTTGGTTTAGCTGCGTACTCGTACTTGTTTACGCTTCCATTATTGTTTCAAATCAATCTTGGAGACTCTGTGACGCAGTCTGGCTTGCGTTTGACTATTCCTTCGTTGGCCACCCCCATTGGTGGAATTACTACTGGTTTGTTAATGGCCAAGTCTGCTCGCTACTTGCCCAACTTACCAGTGTGCGGAACATTATTAATGGCAATAGGAAATTTTTCTGCTGTTTTTATTTCAAATAAATTGCCCAACTGGTTAATCAATCTTCTTTTGGTGCCAGCCAATTTGGGGCAGGGAATCGCCTATCCGAGCTCGTTGTTTCTGTTCATTTACTTTTTTGAGTCATCCAAGCAGGCGTCATCAACATCAACGGTCTATTTGATGAGAAACATTGGAGGCGTTTGGGGAGTGACTTACATTTCTTCGGTGACACAGTTCGTTCTTCGGAAACTCTTGAAGGAGGACTTGTCCCGGTTGTCTTTTTTGACTAAGAAGGAAACCAAAAAAATCATTGCCGATATTTTGGAGTCTACCGACGTCATTAAGACTTTGGATCCTAGGGTCCGTGAACTTGTGATTCAGGATTACACATTTGCATTGCGGGTCTCTCAAGTTGTACTGGGAACTTGCTGTTTTGTCGCTTTTGTGTGTTTCTTGGTGGGAAAACGTTTGTTCTTCAAGGGGAACAAACAGTGGAACTAATATATATTTATATGGTTGTGTGCCGAGGGCGTGACACCACACTAATACACTGATTAAAAGTATACTTTTTTTTTTAAGCTACAAGCCACAATCATACGATAAATGTCTAGTCGACTTTTTGGAGGATGTCTCCAGGAGCCCGCACCCCTTAAGGCTGAAGCTGGGCATTACCAAGCTGGTTAGGCGTTTTTCGCAGCCACAGTTTGTGAGGCACATACAGTTGTGTGTGTCCGAACCGATATGAACCGAACCGAACCGAAACGTTGCACCCATAATTCTCAATTTGGTTGCAAACTATATAAATATGGCTAAAACTTCAATCCCAGATAATTCTAATTAACCAATATGATTTTTAATACACTCAATTGGTATATCTCTACCTCTTTCTTGCTTGCTTCGGCATTTGCAGATTGGCAATACAAGTCTAGACCAGATTTGTCTCCTCCAAAGTTGAATATCACCATTCCTGCCAAAAATACTTCTCCAGGATACTTGTTCCTTGCTCCATTTAGTGGTTTTCCTGATATTGGAGTATCTCACGGTCCTAGACAGTCTGCACCATACATTTTTACCGACGAAGGTGAACTTGTCTGGTCTGGTTTCAGTTACTACTCTATCTGGGCTACTAATTTCCAGGCAGGACGTGTCAATGGAGAGGATATCTTATTCTCATTTGAAGGGTCTCATAATCCCAACTACGGTCATGGTCATGGTCATATTACCTTTTTGAACAACAAATATGAAACAATCAAGGAATTGCGCGGTGGAAACCATAAGATCATCGACAAGCACGAATTCCACATCATTGGTGAGAAGACGGGATTGATCCAGGTGTACCAGCCAACTCCAATTGATTTGAGTCGCTGGGCCAGTTCCAAGGACCAGCAATGGATCGTGGATGCTATTTTCCAGGAATTAGACATCGAGACAGGCGAGTTGCTCTTCGAGTGGTCTTCTTTGGACCACATTTCGCCAGATGAGTCTGTGCTTCCTGTTGATGAAGGGCAGGCTGGTGCTGGTTTCAACTCTAGTGACGCATGGGATTATTTCCACATCAATTCGGTGGACAAGGACGAAAATGGAGACTACCTTCTTTCTGCTAGAGATGCTGCAAGTGTCTACAAGATTAGTGGAGAGACCGGAGAAGTCATCTGGAAGCTTGGAGGCTTACCAGGAATCACTACATCCGATTTCGAATTGCAAGGATTTAACTTTTCCTTCCAGCACCACGCTCGCTACCTCTATACTTCTCCAGACAAGAAGATCCAAGTTTTCTCTCTTTACGATAACTCTGCTCACGGCACTGAGAACAAGGACGGAAAAGAAGTCCATTACAACTCTCACTCCAGTGGTAAGATTATTGAAGTCAACACAGAAACCTGGAAGGCCAAACTTCTCTTCAATGGAGTTCCTCCTGACAACTTGCTTTCCAAGTCTCAGGGATCTACTCAAGTTTTGCCAGATGGTCATGTTATTGTTGGCTGGGGTTCTGAAGGCGCTGTCACCGAGTTCGATGCCGACGAAAACGCCATTTTCCACGCTTATGTTGATTCAGGTGAATTGGGTTTGAAGGCTCAAAACTACCGTGCTTTCAAGTTCAACTGGACTGGTATTCCAAACGAAGAGATCGCTTTAGTGAGTGAGAATAACGACGACCGTTCCACCTCGTTGTATGTAAGTTGGAATGGAGACACCCAGACCAAAACCTGGAGATTTTATGCCATCAACAAAAAGAACGAGAAAACCTTAATTGGAGAGACTGCTCGCTCTGGATTTGAGACCTCTTTCAACGTTAAACATGGCGTATCGGGCACTGTTGTTGCTGAGGCTTACAGTGCTTCTGGTGACTTATTGGCAACGTCATTAGAAGTTTCATCTGCCAAAGCAATCAAGCAGTACCACTCCAAGGACACCAAGGACACCAAGAATGTTGAGCCCAAGTTCAAGGGTTACTTTGATTGGAGATCCCAGGCAGTCCTTTCAACCTGAGTAAACTGTTTATAGTTTGCTTTCTATTCTACAAATTGTCAAGTCCTTATTTTTATTATCCCGTATGTTCTATATGATTCCCTTTCTTACTTGGCATTCTCTATGTTTGCCCATTTGCGTCCATGATCAATTCGTTGAAATCACTCTCGTTCCATCCAGGGTAAATACTGGAATATTTGGTGGAAAAAGAGAAGGCTGGGATAGCAAGTAGCTGGATTGCACTTGATGGCCCATTTTCGTTGGATTGCAGCTGATTTTGTCCATCACTAGAATTTTCCTTATTCAAAAGTCGAATAATCTCCCTCTCACTTTTATCGTACATCTTGGCCATGCTTCCAGGAGAATAAACTTCCAGAACCTCACTGCTTCCATAATCATGCATTGAATGGCGGAGGTAATCTGAATTGAACTCGCTGGACCCACTTTGTGCTAATTGGCCAAAAAGAACTCCTAATTTTACTGCAAGTTTTTGCCATTTGCGTCCCAACTCCCATGCCAGTGACCAGCTGGATAACAGCTCCAAACATGTCAATGCAAGCTTCTTATACTTGAATTTCCAAGTCTCAATCTCATCCAATGTGCCTTCAATTCCATATTCTTCGATTGGAATGTTCTCAAGTAATATCTCATTGGGAAAAGCAGAGAAGTAGAACGAGGTTACCACACAAGTAAAGCTCTCAAAGCCCGTGAAAGGAGCAATGACCAACATCTTTCTTGCTCTGAGCGTTTCCATCATTGATGAGATTTGTTCGAGTGAACCGAGAAGTTGTAGAATGAGATCTTTCCACCAGCCATCAGGGAATGAGCGTGGGTTGCAGAATAAGTATTCCCTGTTCAAGAAAATTCGACAGGTAAGGAAAAGACCGTGGAAGTAGCCGAAATGTGTTGCAGTGCCGAGTTGTATGTGCATCTTCAAGTTGAATTGGGTAAGCTTGAAGTTCAGAGGTAGAAGCTCCTCAACACGATCCAAACTCAGGGACAATTCATGAAATTTCGATTCTGGAAGCCAGGGAGAATCTGTTTCGTATTTGGCACCAACTTCGCCAACCCATTTTGCTATTTTGGCCCAGATCTCGAAGGTCATTATGGAAAACCCTACCAACGGTACTTCGAGTTTGGAATCGTTCTCTGTAGAGCCCAAATGGTCTTTGAATTGAGTATATGTCAACGACTGGTTGGCATTGCCAAATATAAAATCGTTTTCCAGGGACGGCAAATTGATCTTTATATCCTCAATGCGAATAGCCGGTGATCTTTGGCGGCCACTTGAATTGCACCTATCCATCATGTAAACAGACCAAATAGACCGTCTCTTGCTCTCAATGACGATTTGTCTGATATTATTGTCAGTGATAGTATCGTCCTGTTCATTAGTTTCGTTTCCGAGGCCCAAAACAAGTGCCATTCGAGCAGCTATTCCAATGTACAAGAAGCTTCTCGAGTTGTTTCCTTCACCCCACTCGTGGCTACTAAGGAGAGTGAATGCCTGGATCCTCTGAACCGTCGGACTATCGAATACATCCTTCATGAGCTGACGAGCATGCCAGCCAAAGTACTTTGACGCATTGGATGCCGATTCCAAGTCAATTGTCGGTCTATGCCGAGTTGGACGGTGCCAAGCAGATACATCTGGTTGAAAAGTCTCCGGAGAGATGTCTTCCAGAAACCCAGCATATGCCAAGGATGTCTGGTAATGTAATCTGGAGCAGAGTGCTAGGATGGATAGTAGCAACACGGGGTCTGGATGCGACATATTGGACACGTAGGATTCTGATTTGATATGCGAATGGTATTCTGCAATGTAGGAGTCAGGGTTGAAGGCGTCAGACAGGAGGAAATCAACAAAGGATGGTTTGTGAATGAATGGAAAGATTCCCTGGTATTGGTTGCCAAAAAAGATCTCGATAACCTCGGCGAGGTGGCTCTTGGGAGGAAGAACAGGCCAATTGACCCTTGCATCTCGTGCAACAAGAGCTGGACGCGCCATGGGCTGCTGCATCGACTTGACAATTCGTTGATTGATTGCACCCGAACGTTGCGATAACTTCATCTCAAAATGACATGGCAAAGCCAAATCCGAGCATCTTTTGCATGAAGACGAGGAGGAGGTCCTAGTGCATCGAACTTTGCTGCTACGACATGCTGAGCAGGCGATCAGGGACCTGTTCTGTTTAGCATAAGGTTTCATGGGTGATTTTTTGCGCATTGGAAAGTGTGGAGAACATATAGGAAATATACCAACGAGATGTGGATGCGATGTGGACGAAATGTGGATGAGAAAACGCTTGGTACGTCAGATTAAAAAATATTTAGAACAAGAGGAGAACACTAAATATTTATGTTGCATTGGTGTGATTTCAGATTTACTGAAATGTTAGGATGATTATATACTTGTAATTACTATGAGAGAAGGTTAGTATGTTAAAATTGTATCTGAAGGTTCAAGCGTACAAACAATAATAGAATACAAACAGTGAATTTATACAGAAACTGAAATCATACCAAACTTAATGCAATGTAGGCAAGTTTATAGTTAAAAGCAAAAAAATAAAAGTACCATATGGTGATGCTTTCATAGTAATCATTAAACATTCAGCAACTTACTACCATTACCAGAGTGAAGACTTCTTTTTATTGCCACCAGAATCTTTTTCTCATTTACTTCTTGAACATTTTCAATTAAATTCACCATGGTTAATCGTTAGGTTTCTTGAGTTAACTCACAACACTACCGTGGCTCTGCACCAGTCTCATCACTGAGTCAGTAACCTCGAAAAATTCCAACTCTGGGCCCTTGTATATCCTCCTAGCAGCAAAGAGCCACCAAAATGAAACAGCAACTGCGAGTCCCACAATAATCACACTCGAATAGTTCATTAATTCAGGCGTCACGGGCATGTTATATGGGAAGCAATAGATGACAAAGAAGACGATCATATAAAGACACGCCACGATGTTAACCAAAAAGCCCCATTTGCCCAACCAAAATGGACCAGGAGTGATGATGCTTCTGCGGTGGAGGAGATGTGGAATGATGCAGAGAAGAAACGACGATGTGGTCAAGAGAATAAAGCTTCCAATGAACGCAGAGAATGCTGTGGTGGTTCCAACATAAATGGCTCCGATGCATGTGCTGATCACCGCACAGCATAACGTGGCATAAAGTGGACTCTTGAAACGCTTATCAATAGAGCCAAAATAGGTGGGGAGCGGCGTGGCGTTGTCCCTGGCGAGAGCGTAAAGCGTTCTTCCACAGGTGATGTAGCATCCAATGCCCACGCAGAAAGTGGGGAGAAGAATTACGATGATCAATCCAAGGGCACCTCCTTTACTTCCTGTCGCCTGCAAGTAAATGTCTCCAAGAGGAAAGATCGACCCAGCAGCGAAAATAGCATCAATGTCGGTGATGGCGTAGAACATGGCAGTCATGTAGCAGATAGCCGTGACAAACCCTACACTGATCTGACAAAGCAACACAATAGGAAGGTTTCTGCCGGCAGAATCTATTTCCTCTGCCAAATGGGTCACACAATCGGGAGTACCCACGGCATATGCTCCATTCAACATTCCCAATAAGAAAGTGAAGCCATCACTGGAGTAGCCCAGTTGGTTGTCCCAAGTTTTCCACACAAACTTGCTAGATGCATAGCCAGTGCCATTAACATGGGGCATTACAGCACAGACGATGATAGTAATGAAAAATCCGGCCACAATGAGAATACATCCAATGGTATTGATGGTAGGCAACATTTTTGTGCCAAACATCACGATAAATGCCTGGGCCCAACAAACAATTAGGTATACAATAAACACTTGGTAACGCTCGAACACAGAGTCGGGATGGAACAACTGGTAGCAATAGACAATGCCCTGGCCAATAATACAACATGTTGATGGCACCGTGAAGAGCCACGCACAGAAGTTCAACCATCCAGCAAAATATGCACAAGCAATGCCATATTTCTTTCCAGCAGTAGCTGCTGCCCAATGGTAAACACCTCCAGATGCTGGGATGGCCGATGCTAGTTCAGCAATGGATGCGCCAACGAACCAGTAACAAACAGACACTGCGATGAACTCATATAATATGCCCGAGGGCCCACCATTGTAGAACGACGTTACGATGGTACCACCCAACGCAGCCCATGTATTTCCCGTGCAAATACCAGTTGCAATTGCGGAGCCTAAGCCAAATCTGCGTTCTAGATGGATATCGTCGGCCACAGCCACTTCCACATCCACGACGTTGTTGTTATCGTCAACAACATATTTTTTTTCGGTGTGAGAATTCATGGAACGCATTATTTGAGTCCTCAGAAGCTTCTACAGGAGTATCTACCAGGGTTTCACAGATTGGCATATCATACGGTTATATGTTGATGGAGGAGTCAATGGCACACAACCAGCGATAAGTGGAATATATGACGGAATTAACTACAAGACACTTATCTTAGCGCGTTCGGCATCTCCTGTCAACAGAATATTCAGTTTTTCATATGTTTTCCATTTTCTGATAGACAGGTCCTTGAGTGAGTCAATGGAGATGGATAGCGGTAAATGAAAAGAAAATCAATGCAGTTTTGGTAATTTTTCGATGAAGGACGACAGCTCTAAACTTACAGTAAGATCTAATGCGCTAAGTCGCAAGATTGTACATAGAATGCTGATATATTCAGATGTAGATTTGCGCTTTTTTCTTTTGCGTGTTCGGTTAATCATTTCCTTATCTGTCCAATTTCGCTGTTTATCCCTCTTTAAGTTGGCTGCCGATTCTATGAAGGAAAACGGCGATGTAACGGTTTTCATGTCTACTTTCACTTACCCCGCGATATGTCAAGATTCAATTGATAGAATATGTGGAAAATTTTAGCAGAAATCTTCAACAAAAATCCATGGATGTTGTTCACTCTAGACATTAACCATTATTTGCATTCTGATTCATTCTCCTGTGGTACTAGAAGATTTCCAAAGAAATGGTACTGAAAGATTTCCAAAAGAATCCTAAAGAAATTGTAGGAGACTCTAACATCACCTAGGTATCGTTATACATTGCACATCTAAATAAAATAATCGGTGATTGTCTGCCTCACCTTGGGCCAACCCTTAAGATTGTCGAGATACTCGTTTTCCAACTTCTCATCCTCGGTCTCAAAGTATCTGTCTGTCTCGAAGTCCATATCACTGGCACGGACCCACTTGTCACGCTTGTAAATCCACCACACCACGTAACAGAATGGAAACACTCCAAGTTCGACATAATTCTGGAAGAAACTCGACGCATCAAATGGGTATACTGATGACCAACCTTGAACGAGAATGATCACAATGATCAAAATCACAGCAAAGTAGTTTCCGTATGGATATGTCCAATTCTTGAATTTTAAGTAGTGTTCTTTGCCTTGCACTTTCAAACCTCTTCTGAATCTGAGCGACGTAATGCCAATACACAACCATGAGAGCTGATTAGATACTCCAACCAATGCCTGGAGCCACGACCAGAGAGTACCGGTAGAAATAAACGATGACCCGAAGCACAATCCTCCACAGAACCAAGTAACGATCACAGCAACATATGGAGCCTTTTGTCTGTTTCTCCAAGTGAAAAACTTGGGAAGATAGCCATCAGTACCCAAAGTATAGAGCAATCTTGAACCAGCATAAAGTGCATGGTTACCTGCTGAAATCAACGACGTGAAGATAACTGCATTCATGAAGGAGCCTCCAGCCTTGGCTCCAACCATCAGGAAGACGATGGTGAATGGAGAAGTGATCACAGACTTGGTGGAGAGCTTTGGGTAGTCGTACGGCACATTCATGCCAATGAAGAAGACGGTGAAGACGTAGAAGATCAAGATTCTCCAGAACACAGACTTGATCACTTTAGGGGTATTTCTGACAGGATTCTTGGCTTCTCCAGCAGTCAATGTGAGTGATTCAGTTCCTCCATAAGCAAAGGATGCGGTCACAAAAATGTTGGCGAATCCCCTGAAACCGTTGACGAATGGAGCATCTCCTTGTGACCAGTACCGGAAACCGATGTACTCGTGCATGTTGTTTTTTCCAGCATTGACGATAATGCTGACAATGAAGAAAATCATGATGGTCACCACCTTGAGCAATGCCAACCAATATTCGGTCTCTCCGTAGAATCTGACGTGGAAGACATTGAGAGTGAGAAGAAACACCCACACAATCAACGAAACTACCCAGTAATGAAAGTCTGTCCAATACAGCAAGATCATCTGAAGTGCAGTCAAATCACTTGCAACAGACACGGCATCGTTGAACCAGTAATTAACAAGAATGGTGAAACCGAGCGATTCAGAGCCGAACTTTCTGGCATAGGTACAGAAAGATCCAGCAACAGGCATCAAGGTACTCATCTCTCCGAGAGACAAAAGGGTGATGTAAACCACAACTCCAATGAGTGAGTAACAAATCAAGAGTGCTGCTGGACCTCCAGCAGCCAACGACTTTCCTGTTCCGAGGAACAATCCACTTCCAATGGTTCCTGCAATAGCAATCATGTTAATTTGTCTGGTAGTTAACGATCTATTCAAGCTGTTAACCACTTCCTCATTATGGGAAGAAACGTCGGAGATTCTGCTTGTCTCAAAGTCATGAGTCTTCGCTAGAGATGCGGATTCGTAATCCACTTCTTTGGCCATTGTTTATCAATTGGGAAACGACAATTTGGAGAAAATGATGGGGACAAAGGAAACGGGCAAATATATACAACAAAGAAGAAATGCAGAAATCTTTGTGGCGTGAAAGACAGTATCGTAATCATATCTTCTTTAGGTTGAGAAGCATGGAAGCCGTGGAGTCGTGCTAGAACGTGACCTTGGGAGGTGGGGAATATTTAAGTCTGTTGACAGATGTGAAAAGTTTCGAAATTTCGTTTTTGGGGAAATTTCTAAAACTTTTATAGGAAATGAAACATCTGACCTTCTTTTGCAGGTTTTTGACAGGTTTTAGCTTGGCATTTATGGGTCCGAAGGTTATTACTCCTTGGTTAATGCCGTGTGATGAGTGTACGGGCTTCAAATCTGTGTTTGACAGGGTTCAAGCAACGGCGTACAAGATGCAGGTGAAGAAAATATGTCAAAAATGGAAGCTAAAGACGAAGAAGATGGTGTGGAAACTTCCATGGAGATTTACTTCCCTATACGTGCAAACTTGAATAGGACAACTGTTGTAATTCGATAATGAAGTGAGATGAGTTTGACACTTCCCTGGATTATTAAGGGATTTTATTTTATGTTGGATGCTTATTGAGAAAATGAAAGGTTGATAGAGTGAAGGTGTTGTATCCGTGGATATTGACATGGGAAGATCCGGGGAGAAATTGTGGGGCTCAAGAGATAGGCGAATAAATTTTGTTCTCACGGGATGCCAGATTGATATCAATCTGCATTCTTATTGGTGTACAAGACTTCCCGAAAATTAATGCTGGCGCCACCTTACAATAATGTCGATTTGGTACTAATAGGGGCAGAGAAGTTCTTTCTGAAATTATTTTTTTTTCTCCTGTCTGGCTGAGGAACGTCTTGAGAATACACTGCACCCATTAGAGAAGATTCTTTGAGACCTGCGCCCCCCACCTGCGCCTCGTATTCCCGATCAAATCGATGAAGGTTTAATGAGATGGAATTAAGAAATTCAATCAGGTTGAATGTTCGTATAATAGCATATTTGTAGTATGGCATGGAGCATCTTCACCTAATTTCTCTAATCAGCTACCCTTATGTGAATCTCTTCCAGTTCATTCTGGTTACGAAAACGAGGCTGGGAATTGAGGCTGAAGAACATCCGCCAAGGAGGTGGCTATCACTATTTTGTCCAATCCTACTTTTTTATATAATATACAATTGTCCTTTGCTACATCAAAAGCTACACTATGAGCTTCTACAACTACGTTCCCTCCTTGCTGGCTTCAATCACGTTTGCCGGGTTGTTCATTGTTGCAACCTTAGCATTGATTATTCTGCTAGTTTTAAATCTCCTCAAGAATATCAAATCCTGGACAACGGTTCCTTTGATTTTAGGTTGCCTATTTGAATTCGTCGGTTATCTAATAAGGTACATGTCGTCCAAGAATACGAATTCGTTGGGCCTATATGTCTCGCAGTTGGTTTTCATCTTGATATCCCCTTGCGTCTGGACTTTATTTCTCTACATCGTCTTTGCAGAGATTGTCAATGTTATTGATGCTCATATGTATTGTGTAATACCTGTCAAATCGACAAGATTGGCAATTATTGTGATAGGTACAGTGACAATAATTATGCAATCATTAGGTGGATCGTTAAGGGCTCAAAATTCGACCACCTTAATAACTGTGGGGAATGTTTTCGTTTTCACAGGTTTGGCAATCCAATTGATGTTCTTGGTTGTGTTTATCTTTGTGGCTGCTTTGTTTCAGCTAAGGATCATTCACGTTCCCACGATTCATGCTTTCCAGTACAGGCAAAAGCCTTCAAAGTTTAGAAATTGGCAGAACATCTTGGCGATTGTGCTCATAAGCTCCTTACTTTTTCTTGTTCGTACCGTTGTTCGAATTGTTGAATTCTCACAGCATTCAAAAGGGTCTGTCATTTCAAGTGAATTCTATTTATACCTCTTTGATGGAGCTTTGATGATCTTAGTTGTGATCATGTTTACTTCGCAAGATATTGGAGCCACCTTGAGTTACATTCGAGAGGATATCAAACCTTTGACTAGCATGACCATCGAAATGGAGCCGGAACTTAACTGGGAGTACAGTAGGGAATTCCAATTTAAGGCAAACAAATATGACTTTTGAGGATATAAAGGTGATCAAGGGATCTAAGCTCAATGACCAAACAAGCACATGTTTATTACATTGAATTATGTCAGATGGTGTTCAAATGAAACACTTTCATGTGGATTATCAAACACCTTTAGAATGTATTTTCATTCATAACCTTTGAAATATAAAGCATGATTCATTTGTAAGCTCTTGTAATAATGGTTGATTTCTTCGTCTTAGAGGGTAAAACATACTTCCTGATTTGCGTTTGTGATAAGAGCAAGGCATCTCAAATAGGAACCATTTCGTCCAATGTTGGCATTCAACTTACTGGATTTACAAGATGTCAATAGACTCATTTGCCAGAGATGGAAACATTTTGGAAAGCGTCACTGAATAAAAAAAAATGTAAAGAAGAGATTGAAGGTATTCTTTTGGAGCATGGTAACAATTCACCTATTATTTCATGATTTAGTGTCATAAAAAATCTGATAGGTAAGATAGCCAACATACCATGTAAGCTCTACACTTCAGTGCAGTATGGTGTCATAGACATTTATTCGTTGGGCCGAGCCGCTTTCTGCTCTCGACGCTAGCTGAACTGCGAATATTAATTTGCAGAGATGAAACCACAATGCTTCCCATATTTGAAGTCATTCTTCTACAGACTGGAATATTGTGTTACCCTGTTTGTAATTCTTACAAACTACACGGCCCACGGTAGAAATATACGGAGATAACTTACGCCACTCCGTGTTATCGAGGGATATTCATTTTAGGAATTTCCACACCAGTTTGAAGAAGAAATGGACTTTCACAATCTTTTAAAAGCTTATACATTGTATCACTAGCAAAATCCGAACATGATTTCGTAGTTGACTATCATTAGAAAACGCATTTTGTCATCGGATACTTCACCGTCGCTTTCTTCTTCCCTTTGAGGCGAAGTTAGAAAGTATTACTTCCGTCTTCGAGGACAGGGCCAATAACCAGAAGCTGTCTATTTTTATGTCAACAGTAAAAGTAAAGACCGCGTATGCCAATGAAATCAGAATGATTTCAGTCGAATGTACGCCATTTGAACAATACTTTCAGGATAATCTTGATCAACTGGCTAATCCAGCCATATGAAGATTCCCGCAGATCTAAGTTTGGCTAAAAGGACTATGAACACTGAACTACAAGGCTGATTACCTGATACGAGGCGAGAGCGTGGTTGAATACTTTCTAGGAAGGGCGGTGTCAAAATAATAAATATATAAAGGGGACGAGAAACCCTGAAATGTGCATTTGAAAAAAGAAGCCAACATGTCTGGAAACAGCCTCTACAACTACAAACCATCTCAGACTGGTGCAACGGTATTTGCTATTCTCTTTGCTTTGGTGACCTTGGTGGCTGCCTTCCAATTGGTTCGAATTCTCAGAAGGAATACCGACTCGAAGGTTTGGGTTAATTTACCATTTATTTTGGGTGGAGTGTTGGAGGTTCTCGGATACATTGCAAGGATATTCTCTGCAAAGAATCCTGCTTCACTCGGACTTTTTGCTGGTCTGGTCGTATGCATTTTGGTCTCACCTGCTCTATTTGCTGCTTCCATATACATGGTTCTAGGAAGAGTAATTGTGGCTGTTGGAGCAGAGGGTTACTCACTTATCAGGCTTAAATGGCTCACAAAGATATTTGTTCTTGGTGATATCCTCTCGTTTCTTTTACAAGGTTCAGGTAGCGGCTTGATGTCACAAGAGGAGAATGGCCCACAAAGAGTTGGAAAGGCAATCGTCGTTATCGGTTTGGTGTGTCAGATTCTCTTCTTTTCGTCTTTCATGATTGTCACTGTTGTCTTCCAATACCGGATGACGCAGAATCCAACAATAAAATCTATGTATAGCAGATACTTACCATCTAAAGGCAGAAACTGGCAGATGGTGATTGTGACTCTTTTTGCGTGTTCTCTTCTTATTTTGGTGCGTTGTATCGTGAGAACTGTTGAGTTTGTTCAAGGCTGGAATGGG
>Ga0160505_100957_pt1 | contig 14496 bp, 5 predicted proteins | sample DIDeMG_FD_108225 | JGI IMG/M metagenome (GOLD analysis project Ga0160505, IMG submission 108225) | Enriched chicken feces microbial communities from UW Madison campus, WI, USA - DID2874_E49_Stillage MG | ecosystem: Host-associated > Birds > Digestive system > Large intestine > Fecal ... | reverse complement strand
ATAATATAAAATTAAAAAATAAAAAAAAAAAAATAAAATTAAAATTTTTTTTTAATAATATTTTTTTTTTTAAATTAAATAAAAAAATTTTTTTTTTTTTTTTTTTTTTTTTTTTTTTCCTTATTTTTCTTTCCACCTTCGGAAAATGAACACCGTCAATAAGGTATCGAACCAAGTAGAAAAAAAAAAAGCAACGCAAAAGCACAAAACTGTGTAGTCGCGTATGAAGCACGGCTATTCAACTACAATATGTTATACAGGTTTGCCCACGTTTACGTCATCAACATCCATGAAATGTACAGCAATCTTCGATTCTTCACCGTATCCCTAACATGTCAAATACATATTGTTTTGGTACCAAAATCGTTAGAAATCGACAGAAATGGATCCCTCTCTACAGAGGTACGTGCGGCTATTTTTGCATGCATAGCAGCTGGCCAAAAAAAAAAAGACAAACATCGCACCCCACATCAATATTGATCATGTGCCTGTGAGCACTACCAGAAGAATCCTCTACAAACATCATGTATACAAGTGGCGCTCTAAGCGGTGCCCGAAGCTTACAGCAATACAAACTGCAAAGAGACGTGTATTTTGCCCGTTCTGGAAGGAGCGCGAATTAGAGCTAGTCTCTGTATGCCACAGAAGCTGAAGCTTTCGTGAGGTTAACCTCTCTCTCTAGAGTTTCTTTTCTGTTGAGTTCTTAGTCCAATCAGTTTCAGCTTCTCAATTATAGGTTTTCAAGTATGGCTATGAGGCCTACCGACGTGACTTGATCATCCTAGCCATCTAATGAGTGTAAACCAAGCTAATGGTTTGGACTGAAATCAGCTTTGAGATCAAGACACCTTTAATCTTTATGTTAGGAGATGAAAAAAATGAGAACTATGAATATACTACTAGGTTAGCCATTTCCAGCAGGATAATACCCAGATACCTACTGCAAAAATGACCGGAGTGGTACGAGAATCATGGTATTTCAGTGATGGATTGGCCACCTTGAAATCCCGCTCTAAATCCTATTGAGCACGTATAGAGCGCCCTGAATCATTAGCTCTATCATAATCTTCATGAGCTGAAACATAATACAGCTAATATGGAGATTTTCAAAGCTCGAATCAAGGAGGCATGGGAATGTATAGATCATCTATATATACAGAGGGTTGTAGCATTTATTCCTCCATGGTTTGATGCATGTCGGGATGCTTAGGGATGGTATACGGCATATTGATTAGGAGCTCTTTAGCTACCGAACATACTATTTCTTTTAGTCTGTAATACTTTTATTCATTAGGAAACTTGATTTTGAAGTTGCATATTTGATTTAGGATATAATATAATCGGGAAAAAGCAGGATTCTTATGTACGCTTAAACCATTCATTTTAGATTTCTTAGTTTCTTATTTACTTGTCATTTCATCCATCTACAATAACTGGTTTGCCACCTCCGCTCAACACTAATATCATTCCAAACGGCTAAAATTTTGCTCTACGTGATTTCTCTTATATTTTTGTATATGAACAGTTGCTATACCGTAGATTCAATAATAATTATCCTTGCTGCATCTCCAGTGAAATAGTCGGTTAACACATAGAACCATTTTTCTTCCCATCTGATCTTTTACCTACTCCAATAATGCCTTCAGAACATCAGCGGGTGTTCGCTTTGGAGCAGCAAGTTCTAGGATCTCTTTGCTTGTGGTAGAAGTAGAACATTTCCCTTCCCATGCTGTCTCGGAGGCATGCACAATTGAGTGAATGACGTTCTTGGATTCCTTGGTTGCCGCATATTTGGCCTCATACAGCATGTCGACGAAGGACATGTCTTTGTAACTAACATCTTTGACGGCTGCACCAATATATCTCTCAATCATATCTACAATCTGTTTTCCAGTTATGTCCTCAGGTCCGTTCAAAATGTACTTCGCCTTGTTGTGTACGGAGGTGTCACCTTGAGTTAAGAGATGAGCTGCAACGACACCAATATCTTCGGGGTCAATGATTCCCACTGGTGAATCCTCTGATAGCACCAGACGAAGGATATCCTGCTTTCCAGTCTCGCGATATTTTTTGATAAATTCTGCTGCTGGAGACATGACGAGTTGCGAGAAGATGTTCGGTTGAAGAGATGTCCATTGCAAGTTGCTGAATTCGGGTGAGCCGAGCAGAGCCTCGATAGCCCAATGCTGGCGTCCATGGTATGCAAGGCAATCCGGGCGCACATTTGCAGCTGTAGTCGATATCCGAACGACATATTTGACACCGGCGTTAAGGGCATTAACATAGAAGGTTGACTCCTCGGCGAATTGGTTGGGCTCGTAGTGGGATGCAATAAAAGCTCTAGCAACTTGATGCTCACGTATCCAGTCGGCGGTTATTTCAACCCAGTTCTGCTCGATCACTTCAACTCCGGGTATATTGGCAATCTCTTGTGCGATTGGGCTGTTCGAGGAGCGAGTAAGAGCAATAATACGGTACCCGGCCAAACTGCTTGATTGAAGTAACTTTGGCAGCTTCCGAACGACACCTTTGCCGGTGTTGCCGGTGGCACCGATGATCAAGATGGAGGGAGCCATGCTGTTAAGGTATTAAAGTTGTTTTCGCTGAGCTATGGGCTAAATATTAAACATAATGTAAGGTATTTATGCCATGGTTTTGCCTTGTATATTTTATGAATTATAATCAAAACATGGTATTAATAATTGAAACGTGATATTATTGGGGTGGCTCAGGCCACTCCCCAGTGTGCAGTCAACACATTTCTCTGCTCTGAGGCTACCGATTCCCCCTAAATACTCCCTCTGATGAAACCTTGGAGCTTGTCTCAAATTAAAACAGACGCATGATGTGCATTCAGCCTTGTTGCTGATGTGTGTTCTGCTTCATGAGTTGAAATATAGGAAATATGTGGTTGTGCCATTGAGTGTAAGGCTGGAGTATGTCCTTGGGTTCAAAATAACGAGGGCTTTGTTTAGAGTTGGCCACGGAAATCCTGTTTTGAGAAATTGAAAACAACAAAGGTTGATCCAAGATCTCCAGGATGTAAACTATAGAGTAATAATAAGTTTATCGACATTGAATCAAATAAATCCAAATAAAATTATAAACAAAATGCCATATAAAGAAGATATATGAATTAAAAAATATTGAGATTCATACAGTAAACCCTTGACAGGCTGCCCTAATTAAGCAAACCTTTAGCAAAGAAGCTGTACTAATAAATCTAGGGACTTGACTATCGATACAGGGCCATTCTTGGTATCAGGCTTCCATTCAAAGTGTTAAAATGTTGCTTGCCCTGCATTTATTAGATACTAAAAATTTGTCCAACAAGTAATCTCTTATATGGTATATGAATAACAGTTAAATAAGCATGAAGTATATAACTATTAGTATATCTATTTTTCATAATTTTGTATTATTATTCCTTCACTACATCAATCAGTAATTTATATTTTCTAATATTTTTCCTAGTTTGCCTTTCATCTCTGCGTTATCAACCGTGTTAATCTTGGTAATCTCATCTCTACACAAAGTACTTGGGCGCTGTAAGTTGATTTGTTTGAAGATCTAAATTTTTGAGTAATTTCTTATTACTTGAGGATACACAAAATACAATTCAATAAATAATTTTCAATAAATAATAACAATAAATAACAACAATAAACAACAACAATAAACAAATGAAAAAAAAAAGAATTGAAAAAAGTAACTCTGTCGTTTTGTCTAAAAGAGCATACGCTTGCCTATCTCACTTGCCCAGCCTTTAGCACGTTCAAAGCCATTGGTAAAATTGCGATAGTCCATGAATGCTTTCAGAATCCGTTCAAATGAAGTTTCCACAAATGGACCGCGCTGTACAATTTCTTGATTTAAGATCTCGCCAGCCACAATCACAAATCGAGCAGGACTATGGAAAGACTCTGGTACAGACACGTGGATTTCATCACCTTCAGTATCAAAAAAGATGTTTGTAAACTTGGGGAATTTCTTGCCTTCGACTACTACTTCGCCATCCATAGAATAGAGAAAAGCATTGAACCCATGAGGGACTTTCTGTTCTACAGATCCACCTGGAAGAACAGTAAAGTCTAACATCCAAACAGGGGTATATGCAAGATCTTTAACAGAATCGACGCCGTAGGACTGACCAGAAATGACTTTGACAGTGACTTTGTCATTGGGTGTGACAATAGGAATTTCCTTAGCCCTTAGGTCTCTATATCTAGGTTCGCAAGCTTTAAGCTTAGCAGGAAGATCAACCCAGAGCTGAAGGCCCTCGACTGCAGATAGGCTTCCGTCTTGTTCAGCATCAATACGAGGCATTTCTGCGTGTACAATGCCGCGTCCTGCGGTCATGAATTGAAGATCGCCAGGACCAAGAGTACCTTTAGATCCAGTAAAATCTTCATGATCCACATTGCCCTTAAGGACGTATGTAATAGTTTCCTGACCACGATGTGGGTGATCAGGAAAACCAGCAGAAGGATCGACTTTAAAATGATCTAGCATCAGGAAGGGAGTGAAATTGCGAACAGACATGTTGCCAATTGAACGTCTGACTCTGGCACCAACACCTTCATCTTGTTCAATAGCCGGAATGGCTTTGATAACAGCTCTAGGTGTAGAGGTAGATTTAACTGTGATATGAGTAGTTGCAGTGGTCATGAGTGATTCTTTTTTAAGATGAAGATTTTGGTTTGTTAGTGTTTTTTGTAAAGAAATGATAGATGCGTTTAACAAATTGATGATGATGAAAAGGAAAAAAAGATTTCTTGAAAATCCTGGAATTTCAGGACTTTTATATTTTTTTAATGACCTTCTAGAATTCACCGGTAATTCGAGTTGAATTGCATTCCTCTACATATTATTAAAACCTTTGTCAATGACTCTCGCGATAGTTTGCAAAGGTTAGTAATGATTTATATATTTTTTTTCGAACTTTAGTAAAGTTGGTGTCAGCCGCATTTAATGACAAATACAAAATCCTTGTGCGGCTGAGACCTTTAGTAATCAATTATTAAAAACTGCAAGTTTGTTAACCACGTGACTATTAGGATTAGGGTTAGCTTTGTTTATTATCAGTTTCTTAAACCCCCAAATCCGGATACCTTAAGATTGACATCTTTCTTTCTGCAACTCTCACGGTCGAGTATTTGAAATATACAATATTTCAATTACCACAGCTATCATATAATACATGAACAAAATGAATAACTTAATTAAATCTGGAAATTTTACTAATAATTTACTAATGCTTCCTAATGATATCCTTGGAATCATTGTTGATCACCTAATTGCTGATTCCTATCTCTCTGTTGAAACATTTGATGAGAATGAACATCTTTCCGACTCCCTCACAACAAAATCTTATATTCGAATTGATCCAAAGAACCTTGAATCTTTAATAAAAGTACATAGCTCATTAAGTAGCTTTGTCAGGTCGCGATTTAATTCCCAAGTTTGCGCTGTATCCAGATTATTGACCAATCTTAACTCATTAGGGCTGGAAAACGATATTTTTGTGTTCGATAGAAACTCCAATCACAAACAGTTCGATGTTATTTCAGGGTATTTCAATTTTGAAGGATTTCATGACCTTAAAAATTGCCAGAATATATTGTTATCTGATTCAGATTGGAGTGTTCCAACATTGTTAGGACCAGAATGGGTGAACGGGTCGGTTCAATTCCCAGTTAGGTCCTTAGCTTCAATAATTATTGACTTTGAGATCACATTACGTTTATTTCGGTTTGGTTCAGATAAATCTTACACAATGACTGATGAAGAGAGCGATGAAAATTATCAGAGAAACATCTTAAAAAATGTTAATATGAATGATTTCCCTCCGTTTTTAAAGAAGCTGTTAGAGGGTGAATATGTTTATGATGCCTACAAAGCGTACAAGCTACAACTATTTTTTAACTCATTGGCCAAGGTTGTCGCTTTTCAAAATGTTATGCCGGCATTCACCATTTTAGATAAAAATGGGTACCTATTTGAAATTGCATCCCTGTTATGGGCTTTCCAAAAACACAACGTTAGCAGCTGTGTGAAAAAACTAGACATCGTCACATACTTTTTTCCCAAGCCTCACGACTTGTTTTCAACCTATTTAGCGACCCTTACCAATCTGGAGGTGCTTTCATTTAATTGTTGTCTAAACAACTTTGAGGGAAACGATGGCTTGTCAATGAAAGAAATTATTTCAGTTATTCCCAAGCTTAAATCATTAAAGCAATTAGTTCTTTATACTAATTATGTTACGCCAACGCCTATATTATTTCCACGTGGTATTAGACGTCTTCACACAACTGATAACGCGTTGCTGAGTATTTCAATGACACCTCTAAGCGTCAGGATTCTAGATGTTGTTGAGCTCAGCATTGAGTTTTTTGATTCCTTCATGGATTCGTTTGACAGAGAGTCGACGTTTCTAAGGTTGCCCAATTTAAAAACTTTGATACTCAAAGGAGATATTAACTTAAATCTGCAGTTTCTTTCACTTTTCCTTGAGGCCAACCCAACAATAACAACTGTATCTCTTGAACTATTGGCCAATTTTGACTTTCTTCCTTCATTGTTTTCTCACATGAGTCATGTGGAATGTCTTAAGATTTCTATAGCAGAAGATCTTTTAGAGAATTACAGTTTTAACGTTGCAGAATTTGCCGTTAACCAGGCTCTACTTTCTCTCCCTTCAATGTCCGTTTTAATATGCAACACCATGCCATTTAGAATGCCGTTGCAAGAACTAACATCATCTCTTACTGGATCTTTACTTGGGAAAACCAAAAACCTCAAAACGATTATTCTTCAAGGTACAGGCCCTGAATTAATAGAGAATAATCATAGAACAATGTTTTTTGCCGATATACCTAACTCCAATAGCTATGGACATCTCGCGCTGGAAGACTTTACAGAGGCTGTTCCTGTGTGGCCGAAATCACCTGGCAAGAAAGAATTCAATGCGCATAAGCTAATCATGAACGTTACCACTCTGAGAGAGCTATCTAAACACCGTGACTGGCCGAGATTTTGGATAACCCAATATTGATTATACGCTTTCTATCCATAGTGTATAGAAAGAAAAAAGATCATTATTATTTGTTTTTCAGGATTTCTGTGGTTACGGATACAATCGCACTAGAAATAACCCCAAACTTTGGTGAGCCTTTGTGCCTCCCTAGATTACTACTGTCTTTGGGAACCTAAAAGTCAATCTTCATAACAACTGTGATAGATAATCAGTTTATTGTTTGTAAATTAAAACATTGCAAACAAAATTATAAAACAAAATGGCATACAAGGAAGACAAAATTTAACCCCCTGATGATACCACTCCAAATACTGAGTTTGGGGGTTTTCCACTGTTTTTGAACCCTGGCATATTTGGTTTTTAATATAATCCAACTCACTTCTTTTCAATGCAAAGCGTAAATAGTTACCCCCTGGTAAACTTTCAACTTTTTTATTTTATTTATGATTTATTTAATATATAGTAATTTTCCTTTTTGTATTCCCTAGAATATTTTATGGGATTCTATAGAATTCACCAGATATGTACCTTAAATTTTTTTTTGTGTGCTTTGTAATTTGATGAATGGATCAAATTTTTTTTTCTTTTTTTCCCAGATGTAACAGTTTGTATTCCCAGTCTGTTTCCCTAATAATGATGATTCAGATAAATGAAAACTGTCAATTGGACTCGCCAATTACTCAGGATTCAAAATGAAATCACTAAAGTACTTGAAGGAGTTATACATCTCCTTAGCAACCGGAAGAATATACTTCTTTGGCATCAAGAAGCCATAATTACCAGTGTCTCTCAGCTTAATCTGGAAGGCCCAAATAGCGTGAATATTATACATAAAGTCGAGCGCACTACCACCGGAGCCTTCTACATCAGGAGAGTAAAAGCCATCGCGGTCCTGGCACGCAGGAATTACCTCAAAATGCTTACCAGACGTCCAACGAATAGTCTTAGCAAGACCATACGCAAGTTCAAGAAGATTCTCCTCGTCTCTAGGCTCAGCATCGCAAGAGTAGGCATAGGGGTAGAGAATCGACTGTGAATAAGAGTGCCAATCAAGATAACCATAGTACTTGTGACCCTCAGTCTTGGTTTTGTTGATGTATCGCGAGAAATGATGGACTTCAAGAGCTTCATGAGCGCGAGAGCCAGCATAGCTCTCACTACAGGGCGTACCAGTGGAGGCTTGCCAGTGAAAGTTAAATGAGTGATCCAAGTCAATGCCCCTGCACAGTGAAAACCCGGTGTCTTGTCTGTTCTTACGCCACAATCGGTCATGCTCCCAAGAATAAGTGTATCCATCAGGATTCATGACGGGTACAAATAGAAAGTCGAGCTGATCAAGAAGAGATCCCTCCTGATTCTTGTCGTTATTTGTAACAAGCTGGAACACAGCATAGAGGGCAGAAGAAACAGAAATCCACTCACGAGCGTGCAAGCCACTGGTAACAACGACAGTCTTCTTTTCGTCAACTGAGTTTCTGCTGTGGATATGTATGGCTTTGAGGTCTCTGCCTTCAGCAGTTTGACCAATGACTTCAAGAGAGATGTAAGAAGGGTAAGTGGCAGCTAGGAGGTCAAGCCAGTCATAGATAGTGTCGAGGTCTCTGTAGTCTTTGAAAAACATCTCTGCAGTCGTATGGATATCGGATTCCTTGGTAATTTGCATCTCCTTATTACCCATAGGAAAAGTGGAAATTACGGCATGCTGCAGGTCCTCAATCATAACACTATGCGAAGTCGACTTTCTAAGTGACTTTGGCAAAATACGGAGAAAGTCGCGGTATCTGCTGCGCGAAATTCTAACATCAGCGGAGGCCTTGGAAACCTTCCAGACGTCAAGAACAAGAACTTCTGCGGCACGCATGAAAGCCTTCTTCTCACGAGGTGACGTGAAGTTAAATGTCAAAACCATGTCGTCTTCGTACTGTGACCAGTCCATGGTAGAGAACTCCTCATGCGCGGCGCCGCCATCCAGGACTTGCTGGTTGTTGCTGCTGCCACTGCTGCCGAAGGAGCGTGCAATAGTATCATAAATCTTTTTGGGCAAACTTTCGGCTGCAGGAAAGTTGCCAAAGGAGGGCTCCGCACATACGAGTAGCGCCAGGAAAGTCAAAGCGCCCAATAAAGTCGCTAACAATCTCTGTCGAGCTAAAAACATTTTTGCAGGAAGAGGCCGAGGTAGTTATAAACAAGAAGAGTATAAATTTGAGTGTGAATTAGAGTGTGGGTATCACGATGGTCGCTGTGTGACCCCTATTTTATGTTGAACGTAGAGTGTGCTGCGATGATTGCTGGTTGTGTATTCAGAAGGGTCCAAATCTGCTTGGATTGTGAAGGGGGGGTTGGTGGTAGAGAAAAAGAGGCGGCATCAGCAGCAACAGGGAAATTAAAAAAAAAAAAAGTACAAGCCACCAGACCTAACCCTACACACAATTGCTTTGGATCTTGAAAACTCTAATCAGAGGTTTGAGTAAGACCAGAAATAATAAAAAAGCGTACAGCTATCGGAAAGCTTTCATTGGAAGCTTAGAATTATTGAAGATATATGTTTACCTATTAATTAGATCATGTATTATACCGTATCCTCCATCTACTCAAAGTATCTAGGTTCGTCGAAGACGTGGTATCTGTGGCCCCTGACGCCTTCGCCTCTAAACAGGGCAGGGAAACGCAGGCCCTCAGGCACTTGCGATTCATGCTTAAACGTGTTGGTGTTGGCAGACTTGTCACCGATAACAAACTTACCAACTTGGATCTCAGTGTCAGTGATGGTCGAGCGAGATACACGAGCATAGCCGGTACGCTTGATGTTCTTGTAAAGAATGTACTCGCACCAACGGTCCCAGTCGGATGGGTCAATGTCGGACATGCCAGAGTGCTCGCTGACATACGTGTGGTAGTTACCTTCAAGGGGTCTTGTGACCAGATAGGACAAAAGAACCAGAGGTCGGTCGGAACTTGCCATAATGTCAGCAACACCAAGAGACTGTAGACGACGGTCTTCAACATCCTCTTCTTGACCAGAATGGAAAACCACGACATCTACAAGTTCTCCGTAAACATCAAGGGTGGCGTGAATGGCAGGGGCAAGCTCACCAACCGGCGAGGGAAGAAGGTGATGAGTAGAGTTGATAATGGGGAACTTGGAAAGCAAACAGCAACCCCAAGTGTGTTTGTTAGGGCCAGGGCCAAAGTCAGCATAGTAACCAAGATCCTCTGCAATCTTCTGAGTCAAATCACGGTGGCCCATAATGGCTCTCTGGGTGTCAGACTCTAAGAAACCGATAACGTCAACCTCAAGCTCTTCAATGACGTCTCTCATACGGTCCTCACTAGCCCACATGTCGTTATCAAGACCGAAATGAACGGTCCAGATCGCAGCAGTCATAACCTTGTCCTGAGCATGATGAGGAACAGGGGCAGGCTTGTTGTAGCGTTGGAAGGTGATACCACCAGTAAGAGCAAGCAGAATGGTGATTACGGCAAGAGTTTGAGAGGTGATCTTTCTAAGAAGAAGAACACCGCCGTTGAGAGGAGAGTTGGGGCTAATCTTGCGGGGCTTGCTGTGGGTAGTGATTCTGCTGTTAGAGAAAATACCAAGGCCGATGAAAACCTGCTGAACAGCAAGAACAATGTCAGTGCGCTCACGAAGCAGAGGACCACCAGGAACAAAAGCGTAGGCAACAATCCAGACATGGGCAAGGTAAATAAGGACAAGGAAAAAGAAGCCAAGACCAAAAGAAATACCAGGATTATGTCTACCAGCAGCTTCCAAAATGATAGGAGTAATGGAAAGCAGATAGACTGTCAAAATAAGTCCACCAACGTAACCAGCCCAGCCAGGGAAGGTGTAAAGAACGTAAGCACCAATGTTACTAATAATGAATGCAATGTAGGAGCCGCTGAACTTGGGGCGGGCCACACCAAGGTAGATACCGAGAAGCATAGCAGCAATTGTAACAGCGCCATGAGGAATTGGCTGGGGACCGCGAACAGGGTATCCCTCCCATACCCAAGTGATTATGGTTGAAGAGTCTGAAAGCAAAGTATGCAGGGCAAAGATCAGGCCCGCGAGACCAAAAGCTGCGGCAACGGCAGATTCCTTGGGGCCGGCAATAGATGTAGGCTGGTTCTTGACATACTGGGGGCGAGATACTAAGAGACCAAAAACAACGGCAATGACAACACCAGTGGTGTTCCAGCCACCGTTAGCCTCGTGCATGATGGGCCAAATGGGGTTGTTGGTGAAAAAAGCGTACTTGGCAATAGAAGAAAGAACGAGACCAAGGCCAAACGCAGTACCTCTATGAAGGCCAGCAAGAGGCTTGGAGCTAATACCCCAGAACTGGTTGGCGAGAGAGATACATCCAAAGGCAGCTCCGACAGCAACAGTCTCTAAACGGTACTCAGGCTTATGGACCCAGAAAGCAGCAACGCCAACTGCAGTGAGCAACTGAGGGATCTGGGGTAAGTATGCGTAAAATCTGCGAAGAGGAGGGATCAAAAGAACAAGAGGAGCAACAATAGCAAGGAGAGCTGCCTCGTAACCACTGATACCCATGTACCAGAGAGGGAAGTACCAAATAAGCAAAGGCAAACTAGTCAACACCGACCAGAAAATGAACGAGTTGAAAATGGCTACAATAAAACTGAAGTATCCAAAACCCTTGGAGGGATCATGGACAGGGGCCTTTGCAACTGTCTCATACTGCTTAGCATTGGTAACACCCTTGATGTCAACGACACGGAGTTCAAGGTTAGCAAAGTCAAAAATCGTGGCACTATCAAATGCAACGTCAAAGAGAACAAGAGACCATTCGAAGAATGCGTAAATGGTGTATGCACCGGCGACGCGATGAACCTTGTGCTGGATGAAAAAGTAAACTAAAGGCACAAGCGACGAAAAAAAAGCAGTAGCGAAAATCTTTCTGTAGAATAGACCAGCTGTGTCGGCGCGGGAGAGCGAGATGTTGCAGATAGTCCAGGGAATGGTCAGGACTAAGTAGGAAATCATAAAGATGTCATGCCAGTCGTGATCGTCAGTAGAAGTAATGTAGGTCCAGCCACCACAAGTCAGGGTTCTCAGTAGGCCAGAGACAAGCAAAATCTTAGGCTTAATCGAGTCGGGGCGGGCGGTGAGAATATATAATAGGCCAACCAAGAAAAATCTGGGGCCGGAGGTAATTGCAATGAAAACTTGGAAGACGGAGCGCTCAGGGTACCGATCACCAATAGTGGCAGACACCGAGGGAAACCTAAGAACGGTTAGAGTGACGGATTGGGGGCAAGTCTAGAGTACTAAAACATACCATTCGTGTGGAAAGCCATAATGCTCGTTTTCCACGATTTTGTGATAGTGAAGGGCGACGCCGACGACCAGCGCGCCTATGAAGGCAGCGAACGCGAACAAGGTATGGGCTTTACCGATCCAGGCACCATTTAACTAAAAACAAATAGGTTAGATCGGTCGTTAGAAGAAGTATAATCCAATGAACCCGAAACCTACCTTCACCAGGGTCTGACCCGGCTTAGAGTAAATGGAAGAAGACATAATAAAAAAAAATGTGAAAAGAACGTTGTTGTCCTGTAGCGTAAAGGAGGCCAGGAACTTGGTGATCAAAGATTTTGAGTAACTGCAAGGTGAAAAATATGTGTGCTGGCAAATTTGGGTTTGGGTTCTTTAGCGAAGAAAGGAGAAGGGAGTCAAGAAAACCTGAATGTGAACATTTGACACCTGGGGAACAACGTGAGCGATGCGAAATGAGAAAAGAAGATGAAAAATCATTAAATCGGCACTTATAACCAAAATACAAAAGTAGAAGCTCGGTTTATATTAACTGCCAGCCTGAGCTTTCAGTGACAGGTTTACTTAATTCAATGGTTTTAAGGGTCACCCGTACCGCAAAGTAGCAAGATCTACACTGTGTGTATTACTCTGTGCATATTATACCGAAATGAATATAGCGACGACAGCACATGCAATGCCTGTGTTAAAAAGCTCTAGCTGCAGACTATAGAGGAAACACGGCGTTATACCCTGCTGTTATTGTTATTTGTGTGATAGTATGAAGTCTGGTAGCGTGTTCTGGTAGGCTCTTGTAGTAGAATTGAGTTGTTTGATAACCACCAGATGATGCAAGCGCCAATGGCGCCATGAATTTGAAGCAAGCCTAGTATTTTAAACTCATCTAAGGCTGAATTAGAAGTAGGGACTGTGCCATATGTACTATTCAAATTGCTATCTTGTCACGCGTGTTTGACGTGTTATACAACACGAGCCTGCCATTACTAATGTGCATCTAGCATCTTCAGATTAAACAGCAGGGGCTGTGTGATTTTTGTATTGAAGGGTTTATAGGAAATCAGGTGTTTACTTATGGCCAATCAAATAATGTATCTTTTTCGCCAATCGAATCAGTACCAGCCAAGCCAATTAAACCGGTGCTAATTTTGGAATTGGCTTTTTAGCGCATGCTGTTGATGAGAAGAGTAGGGTAAACTTGAATAGAGAGCATCGCTAAACAGGATACGAGGGGTGGTGTGCAGCCGGCTATACACATCCCGTTTTATCAATCCTTCCTCAAACAAAGGCAGGAACGAGCTGAAGGTTCAATATTTTGAATTATTAAACTGCAGGGATTGGGTAGCTAGCGCTTTCTCCAAAAAATATGGGGGGTCATCTTAGAAACAGTTTATAGCAAGAAATATCAATATTTAGCACTTGCTCAAGGGAAAAAAATATATATAAAAAATAATGCTTTAAAGTATGGATATTTATCATTTATGGTTATGAATCTACTTTTATTATTTCTTGTCTAAATATATTCAATAATATGGATTATAGTCTGCTTCAACAAAGCAGTACTTTTATTTATTTTTGTTTACGTTACAACAGCTTTTGAACAAAAATTCTTAACTCTGCTCTAGTCATATAGAGAGTTATCATTAGGAAATATCGTAAAAGAAAAAACAAATTGTTTGCGTTACCTTGTGAAAATAAAAAGTTGCAGAGAAAAGCAGAATATTTTCATGCGTTAACTTGCATTTGTTTTTGGGCTTATTTACACTCAGATTTGGCGGTGCTATCCTACGAAAAAACAAGCATTACCCAGGTTTTTTTTTTCTTTCGAATTCCTAGAGTCACGATCATGCAGATTACTATTATTAGCAGTGCGAACGTGCCAGAAAAAAATCACCCAAGTATTCTTGGAGGAAATAAAGTCACTCAAAGGTTGGAAACAAAGCGCGCTTGCTACATCTTGTTTATGGCGGTCAGCGGACATTGCAAATTCCTGATGAATCCTCGCCGTTATTTATTTTTTTTTTTTTTTTTTTTTTTTTTTTTTTTTTTTTTTTTTTTTTTTTTTTTTTTTTTTTTTTTTTTTTTTTTTTTTTTTTTTTTTTTTTTTTTTTTTTATATTTTTTTTTTTTTTTTTTTTTTTTTTTTTTTTTTTTTTTTT
>Ga0160505_100956_pt1 | contig 14498 bp, 5 predicted proteins | sample DIDeMG_FD_108225 | JGI IMG/M metagenome (GOLD analysis project Ga0160505, IMG submission 108225) | Enriched chicken feces microbial communities from UW Madison campus, WI, USA - DID2874_E49_Stillage MG | ecosystem: Host-associated > Birds > Digestive system > Large intestine > Fecal ... | reverse complement strand
TGAAATTTTTTTTATTTAAAATTGGTATTTTTTATAACAAAAATTACAAAAAAAGAAAAAAAAAACGTAACCCCTAAAAAAAAAAAAAAAAAAAAAAAGCAATGAAAACAAACGTGACGGTTTCTTCTGCAGCCATATCCGTAGAGCGGGGAAGGCTTAAACTGACAGCATTTCGGGCTCTGATGTATAGGCATTACCGGTCATGAAAAAAAGGGACTACAATTTAGAATAAAAGAAAAAATTGAGGTACGTGACTAGCCCATAATATCCATATACAGAGCCTGGGTATTATCCGTAAAATAATGGTGGTTTAACTTATAAAATCGTTTCTTATATGCTTGCAAATGCTGCTAGGATATCATAGCCAGCAAGACTAAAAAAAGGCCATTTTGAGTAGAAAAACTTAACTGGTTTGGAGGAAACAAACAAGAATAAATCAAGCAGAGCTACAAGTTTAAAAAATGCCTTTTAATTTAGTAATGAAACCAATATACCGCCTTTTTTTTTAATTTTTTTATTCCGGTTGATTGAATACAGGCAGTTAAGGAAATTAAAGTTAAAAAACCTTAGGTATGGGAATATTTCATTCGGATTTAGGGGCTTTTTTTGCACAGATTTATTCATTATAATGAAAGTTATATATGTATTAAAAGATCTGTGTTTGCAACAGTCAGATCTTTAATACAGGTAGTTTTAAAACCTGAAAATCCAACCCTACTTTTGGTGAAACCGAAATGTTTGCTACTGTGAAATCATGCGCTTGGCATTTAAGATCCTGTTAATATATGTTTGTATCCAATATAGCTGCTTGTACAAGCATCAATAGCCTTCAGAAGCCGTTTTTTTACTGCGTTCCCTGTATTCTAATAGAAAGCCGGTGATGAACATGGGTTTTTTTTGCCTATCTCCTGGACTAACCTCTGAACATTAAGCTTTGTCCCTTTCCCCCTCTCAGTTATGTTTAAGTCCCAGTAATTATATGTTGGAATTATGAGATGGCAAGGTTTAGAGTTTGATACTGTACTTTCAGGCTACAAGTAAAACTGACTTGGGTCAATATTTTTACCCATGACATCAGATCATGGTCAGGCTAACTGAATGGTGGTACGGCGTATAAAAAACAGGAACTCTATTGGTATTTGTTCAAATATAACAAAACCCCGTTTGCTGCTAGCGTAACTTATACAAAAACACAAAATCGATTTTTTAGACAAAACTTCAAGCAAAATATCAATAATAGACTACACAAATATGCCCATTCAGTTCCAGGAGCGCACACGTGCGGGGAGAGTCAGAAACTAGCATGAAGACGGAAACCATTTTTGAAAGAGATTTGAGATAGCATGATTGTACCACAAAACACCTTGTTGTTGGGCCATGTAAACGGCGAGAGAAAATCCTAAAGAATAACTGAATAAATTGAATTCAAGTCTTTCATCTTAACCATTTGGCCATAGTGCCCAAGTTATAGTTGTAAAAAGACAGATCCAACTAGAGCTTAGGCAATATTAAACTACGTACAATACTGCTTCTGTGTCTCAAGTTCTAAAAGAACGATCAAACCTCCGATTTGCAAAAAAGATATAGTACAAGAAAACTATAACACACTGTCAGATGAGTCTACTAAACCTCATACTGAAAGTATATCCTCAATGAACCCGACCCCCTGACAAGGGTATGAATGAGATTGAGCATTTTGACAAATAAATGAGACATGACAAACCTGTAGATGCTTTTGAAGAGATCGACAAACTCCCCAAAAACAGCTGAGAAGAACTTGAATAATGAAGAAGCCATGCTAAGCAAGAGACGTTTTGATTTCAAACATCATCTTGAAGAATACAAAAAAGAAAAGAAAGATAGCATTGAGATAGTGGTCACTAAGGATGTCCACGAAATTATGTGCTAGCTATAAACTTCTGACGGCATCATATGTTCGTTTGTGCTTGTAGAAGCAATATTTTAGAATCACATAAGAAACTGAAAATCCCTCCTTTTTTGTTTTCCAACAACCAAAAGCCAAACAGCCTAATAGCCAACGTGCTAAATAAACTCAAACCTCTTTTCATTACAATATTCTATTACTACAGATGTTAATTCAGTGAGAATTACCCAGGGTTGTCGATTATTGAATAAAAGTTTCGGTTATGAACCTGGAATCTCACCTCGCGGTGTGGATCGCTGGTCCTGCTAAATCAATAACAAGGCTACAAAACTCAACCTGTATTGAATATTGACAATAAACGATCATCCGAACGACTTAAACAAACTTCTTCGTGCAACAAAGATTGAATAAAATGTAGCTAAACGATATTCCTCACGTTGAATTGTTCAATTAATCCAGAAACAGAAAATGTTACAACGCGTAAACCGCGTGGTGAATTAAAACTTTCGCATTAAATAATTTCCTAATCAGGACACCACATTTCAATTAACGCGATATCAATGTTTTTTCTTTACTTGACTTTCCCATTCCTTCTTCCTCATCATCCCCTTCTGTTTCTGATCTCAACATTCTCGTTTTCGTCAGCTTTTATATATTTATAAGAACTATTATTTTTTTTCTATCTGATCTATCCAATGTGGGTATTGAGAAAAAACAGAACTTATTTATATAACATTACACGGACTCTACATCAATCAACCAACCTTTTATTTTCACCACCATCGATCCAACAACGTCAGAGCATCATCAAGATGGCAAAAACACAACAAAGCCTTAACCAATACTTTGGGATCAAGACGTCAGCGACAGCTTGCAAAAAAAAGGATCCGAATCAACGAACCCTGCTTGAAAGTTTTGCCCCCAAATCTCCCAAAAAGCGTGAAGCTGAAAAGAATGAATCTGAGCAACAGGAACAACGAGCGCCAAAACATCGCAAACGTAACGTGATTGAAGATGACGAAGAAAATTTTGTGAATCAAGAAAGTGGTAAAGAAAATGATGTTAAGGATGAATCAATGGATGTGGCTAAGGCTCCCACATCGCCAAAACGAGCAAAGTCACCGAAATCCAATTCTCCTAAGCGAAGATCACCATCGCCAAAGAAATCCCCTGTGTCGACTGAGGAAGTAATCGAGGCTGATAAAAATGAGCATCAGTCTTCTTCAGATGATGGAAAGGCTGTTGATGAGGGATATATTAGCTCCAGTGACTCTGAAACGCCACTCCAAGACATTCCACCCATTACACAGATTCAGAAAGACACGCCGGCGAAGGTCCAGCTGTTGGATGGAAAATATATTCCTTACTCCCTAATTGTGAAAACATTTGAGCAAGTTGAAAGCACTTCCAGTAGATTAAAGATCATTGCTTACACCTCTGAACTTTTCCTTGAAGTTCTTAGAACGAGCCCGGAGGACCTTAGCACAGTGGCATATTTATGCATTAACAGACTGGGCCCTGATTATGAAGGTTTGGAACTAGGACTTGGTGAATCGCTTATCATCAAGTCTTTGGCTGAAGCTACTGGCCGGACTCAAGCTCAGATCAAGGCTGACTACCGCGACCTTGGTGATTTGGGCGAGATTGCCATGAAATCGCGTAACAAGCAACCCACTATGTTCAAACCCAAGCCGCTCAGCATCAACGTTGTGTTCAAGAATTTAGAAGAAATTGCCAAAACCACGGGTACGTCCAGTCAGAACAAAAAGATTGGTATTATCAAGCGTATGCTTACTGCCTGTGAAGGCCCAGAAGCTAAGTTTCTTGTGAGAAGTTTGGAAGGAAAGCTTCGTATTGGCCTTGCTGAGAAATCAGTTCTCACTGCACTAGCTCAAGCGTTTGTCGCTTGGGAGAGCGAGAAATCGGGCAAGAAGGCGTCTGAAGTCGACGTTAGCAACGCCGAAGTCATCATTAGAGATGTACACTGCCAAATCCCCAACTATGGTTTGATCATTGACACCGCTATAAAGGATGGTGTTTTCAATGTTCCTGATAAATGCAAATTGACAGCTGGTATTCCATTGAAACCAATGCTTGCCAAACCGACCAAGGCAATCTCGGAGATTTTGGATCGGTTTGCTGGAGAGGTTTTCACCTGCGAATATAAGTACGATGGTGAGCGAGCTCAAGTTCATTTGCAGCCTGATGGTACTATTAAGGTCTATTCCAGAAACATGGAAGATATGACCCAGAGATACCCAGATCTACTTGCTGGCGGCACGAAATTTGCCAGAGATGACGTCAAAAGCTATATCCTTGACTGCGAGGCCGTTGCTTGGGACCGCCAACAGAAAAAGATTCTTCCATTTCAGGTCTTATCTACTAGAAAAAGAAAAGATGTTGAAGCCGGTGAGGTCAAAGTTCAGATTTGTCTTTTTGCTTTCGATGTCTTATACCTAAATGGTGAGTCACTGTTAAAGAAGAGTCTGACTACTCGTCGTGAAATTTTGAAGTCTCACTTTATTCCTAATGAGGGTCAATTTTCTTTTGCACAATACATGGATTCCAGTAATGTCGACGATATCCAGACGTTTTTGGACCAAAGTGTGCAAGATAGTTGTGAGGGTCTCATGATCAAGGTCCTCAACGGCGAGGAAAGTGGTTACGAGCCTAGCAAGAGAAGTAGAAACTGGCTCAAGCTGAAGAAGGATTACTTGGCCGGTGTTGGCGATTCACTTGATCTGGTTGTTTTGGGCGCGTACTATGGTCGTGGTAAGCGCACAAACGCTTATGGTGCATATCTTCTAGGCTGCTACAACTCTGAAACTGAAGAATATGAAACTATCTGTAAGATTGGAACTGGATTTTCTGACGAGATTCTTGAGTCCCTCTACAATCAGCTCAAGCTTACTGTCATCAGTGCTCCCAAGAGTTATTTCTCCTACGACAAGGGAAACAACACTCAGCCTGACGTTTGGTTCGAGCCGTCTATGGTCTGGGAAGTTCTGACGGCTGATTTGTCACTGTCACCGATATACAAGGCCGGCATTGACCAGCTTGGTAAGGGTATTTCTCTGAGATTTCCTCGATTTATTAGAATCAGAGATGATAAGGGTATTGAGGATGCAACTACCTCGGAGCAGGTTGTTTCGTTCTACCAAAGACAAGCTTCTGTGCAAAACAACCAGGATTAAATTATTTTTTACTTTTATTTAATTAATATACCACATGTAGTTTTTATGATGCTGAGTCATTTAATTGTAAGTCATGAAGGGAAAAGAAAAATTTATGACGGCTTGTTGCCTGTGCACTTCAAAGAAGATTGGTTCAGGCCCCGTTTATGATATTGGCCTATTTCTAGGTTTGACTAGAGAGTTTATACTACTCTCCCAATCCAAATCTTTTTTTTTTTTTTTACTTTTGTCACTTCCCCCACAACCCACCATCGCCAGTCCTATTAACCAAATCATGTCAAATCAAGTCGTCAAATACCCTTACCTGATCTCCAAGTAAGCAATCTAACCACTAAAGATAAAAAAATGAAATAAAATAGCAACAACGTATTTACAGGTATGACTAACACTATTGGGGGCTGATAGATACCTGGACCCCGTTTTTGGAGTGGCCGTTGGTGCACTTTCTTTTTACTCGTATGAGCAAAGAGTTGGTAGAGAAGATGGCCATACCCTCAAGGCTCTCCTGTTTAGAAAGTTTGGTATCGAATCTGCGGCACCAGAGGCCGTAGCGGAAGCATCTAACCAAGAACAGCAACAGCCTTCGTCAACCTCGAAATAAGTGCAGTTTCTGCCATTTAAATGCCCTATTATGCCTGTTATTATTGCGTTTTGTTTTATGTGTATATTTACATTAGAGAGGTCAATCAAAAGTCTTCTTTCGAAACTATAAAGCCGGAATGTGCTTGATCATCATCTTCTTCATCATAGTTATCCTCTTCATCATAATCGTTACTATCATATCCCTCGTCATCATCATCATTATAATCATCGTATCCGGGGAGCTGCTCAAATTCCTCTTCTTCGTTCTCATCTTCTTCTTCTGATTCAAAAGACTCGTTTTCACTGTCACTCTCACCTTCATCTTCCGAGGATTCTTCTTTCAAAGCAACAGGTTTCACTTCAGAAACGCGCTCAACTTCTTTAAAGGCCTCTGGTGAGATTTTGATGGCGTCAGGGTTTACATCAACGTATGGTTCGGCGGATTTGACCAGTTCATTGCATCTCAAGCAGTTCCAACCCTCTCCATCGGATTCTAGGATCTTTGTAGTAATGCAAACGTAGCAGTAGATGTGCCCGCACTCGGTAGTCTTAAATGGATTTGTGACACCAGTGTAGTGACTACCGCCTTGTGATTGACTCTGGGTCGCATAGCAAATAGCACATGTTTTTTCGGGTAGAAAATGTAGTTCACCTTGAGCTTTACCCTCACCATCAGACGAAGAAATGGTCAAACTCAAGACTTTGGTAAACCGCCGCTTTAGCTTCGCCATATTGACCAATGGCACAATAATAAGCAGAAACTCGGTAAACGCGTTCCACACCAGCTGGCGGTTCTGGAACTCATAGTTAACCTGCCGGGTCAAAGACCTACTAGCAGGAACGAGTCGGACTTTGAGTAGTCGCAGAATCAGCGTTGAGTACTTGCCTGTGTATAGAAACAGCAGAAAGTTAAATAAACTCGATGCTGACCAGATCTGCGACAACAGTTTTGAAAAGTTTCGTAAAATTCGGAAAGTTCGACTCTCACCATCCTGACTGTTGTAATGAGCTGAGTAAATGTAGCTTTCAAGTTTAGACCAGATATAGTCGCCGCCGACGACCAGTAGCGCATACCCCAGTTTCTGGGACCGCCCTAATGGCTTACTGAGAGACGTTGCTACCCGGCCGTCAACAAACTTGAGATTCTGCAGTTTGGCACCATATGTTGCCGAATGGTCCCAGACAGTAAGCTTGAAAATAATCAGCTTAAGGAACACCAGCAATTCTGCTTCGTAATTGTCCTGAATGTCTGATCGCGTGAACTTGAAGATCCTCCCCAACTGCGTTTTGAGCAGCTCAAATAACTCGCTGTCAAGTGTCGACGCATCTAATTGACCTACCCTGGGATAAGGTGGCAACGGGTTGTTGGGAATTAATTTGCTTAGCCTACTGTAGTATGAAGTTGACATGGAATTGTTGTGGGATGGCTGATTTTTTTGTGGGGGAAATTTGTTATCGTGAAATCTGCAAGGAGGAGATCAGGAAGGTTGAAATCAACCCAGAATTTTAAAGCAATTTTCACAGTTTGAGCCGAGGAGCTAGAGCAACGAGGGTTAGGGCTTCACTTTGATCATATAACAAGCACAGAGATCACAGACACGATAAGTGTCAAGTCAATAACCAAAAAAAAAATTACAAAAAGGATATACTTTTGAATCTATATGTAAATTATACTGGGTTTAATCAGACTTCATGCTCTTCTTCTTCATCTTCTTCGCCTTCTTCACGGATGCACCCACAATGGCTGCAGCCTTTGCCTTTTGCTGTTTTCTCTTTTCACCAAAGTGGTCACTGTCCATGTCCATGACAGCTTCTCTCTTAGCAACAGAAACGGGTGTCAGGGCCTCCTTAATAATCTTGTTATCCGAAACAAACTCGTATTTGGCCATCTTCTGGTTGACCCTAGCTTCAATACTCTCAATACGTGTAACGTCACGCTCTGCCACCAGAGATATACTCTCACCCTTACGACCAGCACGAGCGGTACGACCAACTCTGTGGACGTAGTCATCGGCGTCAGCGGGGATGTCAAAGTTAATAACCATCTGAACGACAGGGATATCTAGACCTCTACTCGCCACATCTGTCGCAATAAGAACGCGCGCAGCTTCGGCTCTGAATCTACCTAATGCGTTCATACGTTCTGATTGAGGCATCTCTGAATGTAGTGATGTGACTCGCACCTCCATCTTTTGCAGCATCCGGCGCAGCAGCTCGGCAGTGTATGTTCTGTTGACAAAGACAATTGCCGACTTCTTTGCGTTTTCTTCAATCGTCAAAATACTGTATAAATAGGCTTCCTTCACGTAAGAAGGAACGAGAAGGTATGTTTGTGTAAGTGTTGATGGGATAGCCACGTCGTCAGGGTTCGCAACCTCGTGGATGAAAACTGGCAGCTTGCCAGGCTTAGGCGGGGCGTCTTTAAGTGATCTAACAGCATCAGTGACAGTAGCTGTAAAAAGAAGTGTCTGTCTCTTCTCTGGCTTTGGTAGCACATCCATGATAACTTCCAAATCAGGCGCAAACGTCGAACTCAGTAATCGATCAGCCTCATCAAACACCAGGTGCTTGACCCTTCTAAGACCCGAAACAGCCTCTTCACCACTACTGTTAATATGGTCTGCAAGTCTACCTGGGGTAGCAATAACAAAATGCGGTTTCTTCTGTAATTCGAGGGTTTGTTTGATCATGTCGACACCTCCCACCACGACACAGGTCTTCAGGTTCATGGTCGAGCCCAACGCAGCGAATTGTTCCGCAATTTGCAAAGCCAACTCTCTGGTAGGGGTTAAAATCAGACCAAAAACACCATAAGGATCCTCTGACCATTTAGTGAGCATAGGTGCAGCGAATGCAATGGTTTTACCGGAACCGGTTCTGGCACCACCGATACAGTCGCGGCCCTCCAGGATCGCCGGAATACAGGCGGCCTGAATGTCGGATGGTGTCGTGATAGCCATATTATTGAGGGCTTCTTCGAGCCATTTTGATACTCCTAATCTCGCAAATGCCATTTTTTGATGTAGTATATGCCGCTTGGTTGATCTGAAAAGTTGATGATCATTTCGAGATCAAAAGAAAAAAAAGTAGATTTTGATTTTTTAATTTTTTTTTTCTTTTCTTTTCTTTCTGGAAAACTCCCAAATTTGTCCCAACTTACCCTGTCTTAAGACATACACTTTTCAACCTTCCACAAGACACTTTAAACAATCCAAACAGGCCATCGTCAACAGAAACGCGTTATTCGACGAAAAATGACATCCTCGATATTAGAATCACAGCGCTCAGCATTTGAAGAGCTAGAGCGCATTGAACAGGCAATTTCGGATCGGATTTCTAGTAATCCTGGTCTGCTACCCGACTCAATCCCTCTGTCGACCTCATCGTCTCTGCATGGCAAAAAAAAGCGTCCGTTTCGCGAGACCGTGCTTCAGCAGCAAGAGATTAGCAGATTTGTGAAAAGATACAAAGACCAAAGCAAGTTTCTTGTCTCTTGTTTTGACAAGGAGGCAGCTGCTAGGGAGGATGCCGAAAACTCTCTGCATCCGGCAGTTCTGCGAAAAAAAGAACTCGCATTGCTCTCAGGCACCGAATCAGACAACAGTTTTGGAGCTGTACTAGATCAATTCTACACGCAGCTGGGCAAGATCAAAGACTACCATCGCAAGTATCCGAATGAAACTGTTGAAGACTTAGCCAGTCTGTACGAAAACGGTTTAGCCAAGGCGAAACACCAGCAGAAACTGCTTGAAGACTCACTTATGTCCGGTACTACGACAGAAGAAGAGGTCGCAGAAATCCAGGCTACCTTGGGCAACAAAAAGGGGGCCAATATTCTGTTGAGTGCTGCGGCGACAGATCTGGATCTTGACTCTATTTTCTCTGGTGAAGAGTTCTACGGAAAATATCTTGATCTTATAGAGTTCCATGACAAGTTCTTAAACCTCAAGTTTTTACCACCCAAGGAGCAGTCGCTTCCTTACTTAAAGTACCTCGACAACAAATTCTATGATTTTGGCGATGAGAAGGTGTATCCATTTGCGACTCGACTACGTGATGCCAATTATTTTGAATACATTTCGAGCCTTCATAGATATCTCAGCCAATTTCTCATCAAGACCCATCCGCTCGAGGATGGCGAATTGATTTTGAAGCGAATCGATAACGATTTCAATAATGCATGGGAAAAGAAGCTGCCGTTTCCCGGCTGGAAGTTTGACAAAGCTACAACAGAATCATCAAACAACAGCAGTGCGCATGGTGTTCCAGACGGTACGGAGACAAGCCAAGGGTTTTATTGTACTCCCTGCAGCAAGTATTTTTCAAAGGAGACAGTTTACAAGTCGCATTTGACTGGTAGAAAGCATATCAAGAATGCAGAAGTTTCGAAAACTGCCACCAACGATAAACAGGGTAAAGATGACACGCAAATTAGACTTGTCGCGTATCACGAGTATTGTATCCACTCGCTGGCGGTGTTTTTGGAAAAGGTTGTGGCTGATTCAAAGAGCAATGTTGAAAGAAAGAGAGCATTGACTGATAGAGAACGACAACTGGAACAGGAGGCTCTAGATGAACAGGACAGACTGCTGCGGACCGGTAACAAGAAGCATGTTGGTATTTTGGGCTTAAGCTACTCGGATGATGAGGATGGAGCCAACAATAACAACGAAAATGACGACGACGACGATGACGATGAAATCATTTATAATCCTCTCAAACTACCATTGGGTTGGGACGGAAAACCGATTCCCTTCTGGCTATGGAAGCTCAACGGCTTGGGTATTGAGTATCCATGCCAGATCTGCGGTAACTACGTGTACAAAGGTAGGAAAGAGTTTGAGAAGCACTTTATGGAGGCGCGCCACATTCACGGCCTAAAGTGTCTGGGAATTCAACCCAACGGCCTGTTCAAGGATATCACAGAGATCAAGGATGCACTGAAATTATGGGAGAAGGTGAAACAAGAACCTAGCCTCGGTGTTGCTCGGCTGGTTGACAGCAAGAAGGACGAGGGCATCATCGAAATGGAAGACGATGAGGGCAATGTCATGTCTGAGAAGGTCTACAATGACCTCAAAAAGCAGGGCTTGCTATAAAAGGCCAACTTTGAATTATATCCAATTTATCGCGACACCATATATACTCTTGGGGTTTCCGGTTTATCGAATATAATTTTGTGCGATGTTTTGTAGTAATCAATGAAAACTGAGCATGTACCTTATTTTATTTTAAATTTAATTGTATTAATTCTTTTTTTTTGCTTGCTGTGACTTTTTAGATTAAACTTTCCCACTCCTAGATTCTCACCATTAACTTTTGCACTCCAACCATGTCCAGTTTGAACACCAATTCCACTACTAAAAACAGGCGGAACCTGCTTTTATTTACATTCAACTGTGCAAAAAACTTACAGCCGGTTAGTATTATCAAGGATGCGTTTGCAGAGGCACTTGACAACACTGCTTTACCTGAGATTGTCGCCGTGGGCCTAGAGGAGGTTTCCCCCATAATGGAAGGCTGCTTTGACGACTCGCAGGCGTTTATCAAGCCAATTAAAACTGGAATTGAGCAAGCGCTTGGCAGCAATTACCACCTTGTTGACAAAAAGGTCATTGGTGCAGTTGCGCTGCTGGTCTACTACGATGCAACCCGGGTCAAGGTTGTCGATTCCCGTAAAGCGGCTGTACGCTGTGGCATGTACCTTTCGGGCCTAAAGGGCGGTGTGGGAATTCGACTCACGGTACGTGATGTCGACGACGCTGATACTGCTAGCGACGAGTTTACCTTTGTGAATGCACATCTGGCAGCCAATGAAGGTGATCAGCAGAAGGAGCTACGCAACACGAATTTTCTCACAATTGCCACCTCGCTCAACTTCGACGATGGGTACGGGCTCTACAAACCTGGGTCACACTTGTTTTTTATGGGCGACTTGAATTACCGGGCGACACGTGAAAGCAGCAGCGGTGCCCAGCAACACGGTGAAGAAAGTGAGGGATTGCTGGAGACCCTTAACAGTTCCGGCGACCTCGACGTTTCCCGTGATGAGCTTTTGTTTGAAATGCGCGACCAGAAAGTTTTGTTTGGTTTCAAAGAAGCTCCCATAACATTTCCGCCGACCTACAAATATCAAGTTGGCAACCCGCAAAACGTGTACAAGACAAACCGAACACCATCATGGTGTGACCGTATTCTGTACCTGGGATACAAGGAGCCTGACAGTGAAACTGTTATCAAGTACGATAGCATTCAATCAGTTCTCACCTCTGACCATAAGCCCCTTTATCTTGGAATTGCTGTTCCCCGGCACGAAACACCAATCAGCATATCGCTCACACAGCACCAGGAAGGAGATAACCTATCGCTCGAGTATAACAAGAATGCAGCTATGTGGGATACAGTTGGAAGCAAAGTAGATTTGGCTATTGGGTGGGCATTGTATATGGTGAGCAGCACTCCTGGTAGACTGACCGTGGCAGCCATTCTTGTGATTTTATTTTTGATTTACCTGATTTGAGAAAGTATCTATCAAATGGCGTGGGTTTGATATTGTTATGTAATTTTTTCTTTTCTTTGAGTAGCCATAATCATGGCTTTTTTGTACCCATTTAATGAAGGACGTTTATGAAACTATGACCTTGAACTCGTTAAAAGTAGGAAGTCTTAACCGACGACATGTTACTTCAAAGGTTAGTATTGACATATGAACTATGACTAATGTTTTAAGTCCAACTGTCTTGTGCTTTTGTCTTTGTTTTCTCCTGCAATCTACAAAAGTTTTTCTACTTGTAACACTGGTAAAACTGTCTCTAACTATTCGTAGAATTTAGCCTGGAACTGAATAGCAGCTGCAGACCTTATTTTGATACATATATTGAAAATCTGTTTTCTGTACTCTCTATTAGTTTACAACATGTTTATCGAATTTTGTAATTGGTAAGGGTTTCTCGTCGCAATGCAAATTTACTATAATTCGCGTATCACTAGTACCAAAAAAATAATAATAATAATAATAAACTCAGATCACAAATAAATATGACGTGACAAGTATTCAGGGTAGTAAATCCCCTCGACTTTGATCATTCATAAGAAGGCTAAAGTAAGTCTTTTGGTACCTTATAAAGTTTAGTAGTTGTGAGAAGCCTGGGAGATTATAATTGAAGCTGGGAAGACAGTAAAGCTTGAAAGGTTTGAAAAAAAAAAAGTAAGTACATTCTGTTAGTAACGAGATCAAACATAGCAGCGTATTGACGTTTGAATCTGACTGTAATTAACTAGGATATGCTAAGGCTCTCTCCATGTGAACGGTTCTAAATACATGCCCTGCAAATTCTTAGTAATAAAACCTAAGACTTGTATATATTTACTCCATTTTCTTTTTCTAACAAGACAAAAAGAGTTGTTTTAATTGAACCCATCTCAACACTCAGTAAAACTTGAAAGCTGTACAAATAAAATAGATCTTTATTGAAGATACTTTTATCGATACCTGTCATTGACAACTTGGCCTAGAAATGATTTTTAAGAACCGTAAAAATCCCCAAAAAAAGTGTTGAGGGTAGGATTCACATTCTATAAAATTTTTTCTTTCTTTCTTTAGGCTACTTTTGGCTGAATAGCTTGTTATATTGTATTCTATCAAAAGAAAAAACAAAAAAAAACAACTTTTTTTTCGTGGGCCATCGGAAGCAGGACTAAAACGATATCGGGGAATATTCCGAATTTGACTTGTAGTCGCCAGGTTGTACATTTAGCCTACCGGTAAATAACATCAACGGTATAAAGCAGGAACTGTACGACAAAACCCAATCTAACTAACGACTAAATCTGATTAATACAACGATCCAAGCGCTTTGGTTGGTTCAAACTGTGCGTTGTGAAAATCAAACGTAGTGGTAATTAAATGTGACTCACCACGACGGTTTGTAAAAAAAGATTTAAATCTTGCAATCGTGGCAGTGAGAGAAGTGGAAAGACTGAAAAAAAAAAGTTTTTTTTAAAAAGCAAAGTCGTTTGCAAGTGGCCCCGAACCTTGGATAAAAGAGAATGATCGTTATCGATACGAGAGTGAATTTGCCGTGAGCATAAATGCGGATCTCGATACCTGTATTCGTTTAACCATGCTGTTTACAGTATTTATATAGCGGCTTTCGACGGCGTTGATACCCGTACCTGTCACAATTGATCATTGGTATCCCTGCCGTTGTGTCTGTTGATTGGCGAATCTTTCTACTGTTTGAACGCCACAGTTCATATTACCGACCTCAACGCTTGGGTACTCGGAGGATAATAGTAGCATCATGATGGGTAGTTATGGTATTAATAGTGCTGAGACTTGGCTTCAATTTAAAGTCTTTGTTATTTTGGGTGCTGAGTCACAATATATTTGACCAAAACTGATGAAAATTGCCTCACTTTGCAATGAAACCCCCACGCATAAAATTCTTTTTTGTGTTTGCTTTACTATGTGGTTACCCCCAATTTTGAATGAAATTTTTTTTTTCCTCGATACTGTCGGCACGGCTTTACATCCCTAATTGCTTTTGCATATACTGACGACGCAAAGATTTCGAATAATCATTAATAAATATTGGTAAAGAAAAATAAAGAAAAAAAGTATTTATTTATATACATATAAAATACTCTGTGTTTCCGCTTTTCTCCTCTTTCTTTCTTATTCTTTTTTTTTTTTTTTTTTTTTTTTAATATATATTTAAAAAAAAAAAAATAAAAAAAATTTTTTTTTTTTTTTTTTTTATTATTTTTTATTTTTTTTTATGTTCTTTTTTTTTTTCTTCTTTATTATCATATATACTTTATTTTATCTCATATAT
>Ga0160505_100955_pt1 | contig 14507 bp, 8 predicted proteins | sample DIDeMG_FD_108225 | JGI IMG/M metagenome (GOLD analysis project Ga0160505, IMG submission 108225) | Enriched chicken feces microbial communities from UW Madison campus, WI, USA - DID2874_E49_Stillage MG | ecosystem: Host-associated > Birds > Digestive system > Large intestine > Fecal ... | reverse complement strand
TTGCTTTTTCTTCTATGGATTTCGTTCATCTTGGAAAGCATTCTCGCTTGTGTCATCGGACAGGTCGCATATTGACCAATTACTTGAAGTCTCCCTCTGCGAGTGCACATGCAATTCCCAATTGCCCTCCGAGTGGAAATTCTCCACGCAAAAATGGACACACTCCATTCCCTCTGTTATCTCCCATTGTGGTACGGAACTGAATGAACAGAGCCTTTCCTGCTCTTATGTTCCCCCAATATGGCATGGATTTCCGCAAGGTGCGTAATGTCAGTTTTATGCCGGACACGGTTGCACTATAAAGATCGGGGCCGTTGCAAAAAGCATATGGCCCTCAATATTCTCCAAAGAAATCATGTCTACTGTCCCTGAAAACTTCAAAGGATTTGCATTCAACACCAAGGCCGAGTGGAACAAGCCAAAGTTGGTGTCGTACCAACGTAAGAAGATCCAGCCCTCTGATGTCGTCATCAAGAACATCTGCTGTGGACTCTGTGGTACTGACATTCACACCACCCAGGAAAACTGGGCTCCTATGAAGAGAAAAGACCTAGTTGTTGGCCATGAGATCATTGGCACTGTCATTGCTGTTGGTGATGCCGTGAAGTCCATCAAGATCGGTGATAGGGTTGGAATCGGTGCAGCTGCTTGTGCCTGTTCTTCATGCTCGAGGTGTTCTGATGATAATGAACATTACTGTCAGAAGGCTGTCAGTACCTACAATGCGATTGACTCTTTCTCTGACAATTATGTCACCCAGGGTGGATACTCGTCGCACTCTATTGCTGACGAGCAGTTCGTGTTCCCAATTCCTGATGAATTGGACTCGGCTTCTGCTGCTCCATTAATGTGCGCTGGTTTGACTGTCTACTCACCATTGGTCAGAAACATCGGCCACAAGAAGAACCCTGTTGTTGCCGTTATTGGAATTGGAGGCTTGGGTCACTTGGCTCTCCAGTTTGCAAAGGCTTTGGGTGCTGAGGTCTACGCATTCTCCAGAACCTCCAGCAAGAAGGAAGAGGCTACTTCTTTCGGTGCTTCTAAGTTCATTGCTACTCAGGAGAATAAAGATTGGGACACTGAATGTTTTGACAAGTTTGACTTGATCTTGAACTGTGCATCCAGAGTAGATGGTTTCGTCTTGGACAAGTACTTAAGTTGTTTGAAAGTGGATGGAAGATTTGTGTCAGTTGGTTTGCCTCCTGTTGAGGACACTTTCAAGTTGAATCCATTTTCGTTCTTGCTGAACGGAGGCTCTTTCGGTTCATCGCTTTTGGGTTCCAAAGTGGAGGCTCTTGAGATGTTGAAATTGGCTGCCGAGAAGGGTGTCAAGCCAATGGTGGAGGAAATTCCAATTTCTGAGGAAAACTGCGAGAAGGCGTTGACTAGATGTGATGCTGGAGATGTGAGATACAGATTTGTCTTCACAGATTACGACAAGGCATTTGCTTAATATTATAGACATTATAGAATAGAAGGGGGTATGAATTGTATTGAAAGTTGTAATTTATATGCTGAGCATATGATTTTGATGTTTTATTGTTTTTTGATTTTTCATTACGTATATGTTAGGTTCAACTTTCTTCGTTGTCTTGATTATGCTCTAAAAATGGTAAGTTCTTCTGACTATGCGAATATCAATAATCACCGATTTTCTGACCACCAAAATAAGAGACGAAAAGACAATCAAATTTTAACAGTATATATTAATCACAAGCTAATCCAAAAAAAATTATATCCTCCCATACGATGCTTATTGCTTTCCTTGTAGTGTAGACCATCACGGTGCAGTACGAAAGGAAAAAAAACCACGAATGAGAAGTAATCCAACTAAGCTGATACATCTACTCTTTCCACAAAATGTTTGGGCTTCAGAGAGTATCACTTCGTTCCAGAGGCATAAGACCTCTCTCATCGACAATGTCTCGAACCTTACAAAGAAGTTCTGCACTTCTCAACAAAGAGGAGATTGCTTCTCCACTGGATTTGGCTAAGGAATCAAATCTTCCTAAGGTCGAACACGATTTGAAGACCAAACCACGTGCTGCTATTCTGAAGAACCCGTTCTTGTCAGACCACAAGATCGAAAATGACCCCACATACAAGATGTCTGGAGTATTGCAGGGTATTGGCCAAACACTCATCAGACTCTTCAACATTGATATGGACAAGTCCCGTGCGGGACCTGTGGCGGGTTCATACTACTTCGGTGAATGTAAAAGGCAAGGTATGTACTATCCTGATGAACCGCTCTCTGATACCGCCAAGTTCTACTACGAGACCTTAGGTCTACCCCAAAGTTTCTCGCAGTGGTTCCAGATCACCGCTTTGCACTATTGGATTTTGTCGGTGAGAATGAGAGCCATGCCGTTTGAATACGGTAGAAACTACCAGCAGAAGTTGGTGGACAGAATTTTTAGAGACATGGAGTTGAGAATGAGCGCAGAATTGGGTATCAATTCAAACAGAATCATTGAAGGCTACTTGAAGGACTACCACACTCAGCTTTTGGGATGTGTGTTGTCCTACGACGAAGGTTTAATGACCGACGATATAACCTTGGCTGCTGCCATCTGGAGAAACATTTTCAACGGAAATCCTAACGCAGACATGAGACATATTGAGTCTATGGTTGGATATGTTAGACAGCAGTTGTACGTACTCAACAAGATGAGTGACCGAGAGTTTGGATTCGGTAAGTTCAAGTTTGTGCCACCAGACCAGGTTGTCAAGCCTTTGACCAGAGACCAAGAGGAGAAGTTGAGACAGGCAGCAAAAGAGGAGTTTGCTACGAAGACGTTGCCATCGCAAAGAAGTAAGCTTTCGTTGGACGAGTAATGTACATAGATATTTTAATGAATTTGTATTCTGTTTCTAAGGTAATTTATTCTGGGGGTTGATTTTTTAGGATAAGTGCAACAGAAGATGTAAAATTTGATAAAAAGTTCGACCTATAAGCAATGTATGTGTGTATTCAATAATATTTCAATGATACTTCAATGGTATTTCAAAAAGATAAACATTGGTCAAATCGACATGCAAAACACAATCACAATTTGGCACCAGCAGCACCTGTCCAGTCCTCTCCGAAAGGACCACGGATCATCACGTTCATGACCGCGTAGTCATCACCTTCCTTTGCATCAGGACGGTCCTTGTCTCCCAACACGATGTCTTCGTAGAAGTGGAAGCCAAAGCGATTGTAGATTGGAATGTTGTCTGGTGACGAACTTTCCAAGTAGGCAATGTTAGAAGTGCCAGGCAAGTCAATGTACTTTTCGAACATATAGTCAAACATGAGTCTAACATTTCCCTTACCACGAGCACTGGCAACAGAACCCAAGTACACCAAGGTGTAGACACCCTTGTTCATGAATCTTGAATCGGTAGACAAGATTCTCTCTGCGGTGTCATGCAAAAGAGGCAACATTCCCTTGAAGATCTTCTCACGACCTTCGTCGCCGGAAATGTCCCAAAGCTTGTGGTAGCCAGCATCCATAAGGTTGGCAAAACTATCCAAACCGTCATCGGCAGACGTTGGAGTGGACCAAATAGCCACGGTCTCAAACTCGGTCTCAGATTCGCCTATTCCGAAACAGAGACCCTTGGCAATATGCTGTCTAAGATAACACTCATAGACTGTGTAGTCGACCTTGGCCTTGTGATCTGGATCAGTCACATGAACAGTCAACAACTTAGCCAAAGCGTCGGTTGTGAAGGATTGGACTAAAGTGACAGCAGCCTTGTGCACGTCATCATTGGTCAAAGGTCTCATTCGGGAGAAATTGCTTGAAGTAGTAGCAGTGGAGGCAGCCATGGTGAAATTGGAAATTGAAGATAATTGATGGAGCGATAAGATGCGAAAAGCGATCAATCAAAATGATAAGACAAATTTATACTGATAGCTAAGCTTAATGAACATATCCTTTTTTCTTCGGAATACGACAACGACTGGTAGATCTATTGTGATAATCAAAAAAAAAAAATTTATGTGCAGCGAGAAAGTTACTTTCAGGTAGAACAGAGGAGACCAAGAAGTACCAGGTATATATAGACAGTCACTGCGCGGAAGGTTGGAGAATCCAATCAACTCCTAAAGCAGAAGGTGAAACCGGAATTGACAAGGCCATTCCTGTAGGAGGCAGTTATCGCGCCTGGAAATGGCTGGATCCAGCAGGTGGAGTCCAGAGCCTTCTTATGCCTCCACACCATACAGGTTGACGGTACTGGGAAGCCGAATTGAAATTCCGTAGGTGACATAGATAGTGTTAGCGGGTGAAGGTAGCGGGACTTGATGCGGTTGGTGTGTGTGGAGTGCCAGAGGGTTGATCTTTGAGTGTGGATTGTAAGAGTGTGTGACCAAGCACTGATAAGAGAATGATAAAGACAGAATATTTTTTAGTACATCCTTTTGACTTCCTTCCGTGGTTCTACTACCAGGGATTCCTTATCTTACTTTCCCTTCTACTTCCAAATTGTTTTCTACTTCCAAATTCTACCTCCACTCGATATCCACTATTCTCTACTAATACCGTTCATTTCTGTTTCATACTTCTCTCCGGTTGTATCATTATCTACTTCTTTCCCTTCTTCTTTTTCGTCTTTTTGCTTTTGCTCGAGCTGGATACCTGCTGTGCAACTTGTGGTGCAGGTGAAGACTCGATGGCTCCCTGGTGGCCACCAGACTTCTTTTTCAACTCCTTCTTTGATGGCTTGTAGTAGGAACGAAGCTTCATAGGCAACCACTTCTCACGGTCCAAGTCCTTCTCCGGATCGAATTCGCTGGCAGGCTTGAAGAACTTGTTCTTAGAAAACTTAGGCTTGGTAGTCTTCTTCTTGACTTTGAAATCGGCCTGCTTTATCTTCTTGGCCTTAGGCACTGGAAGCTTTGGTGCCAACTCTTCCACATTGATTGCCAACAACGTCTCAACATCTGTCTCACTCTCAAGTTCTTGCACCGAAAGTAAGCCGTCCGCATTTGAATTGAGAATGCTAGCTACGACTTCGGACTCTTTCACCGTTAACAAGAGGTTCAATAACTCAGCGGATTCAGCTTCAAGATCCACTGTCAGGAGCTTCACGGCCACCGCAAGAATGAATTTGTACAAATTGTCATTACCTCTGATGGTCTCTACGCTGAGCGACTTGAACTTGGTGACAATTGCCGTGTACAACTCGCTCAACTTCTTGGCACTATTCGAGAGTTCATATACTTCAATAATAGCCTTGAATATGCTGCCGTGGAGAGGTGCATCGGATGCTGCGAGCTCGATAGCCACCAACTTCTCTAATACCAAAGTCGACTGGTCGAACTTGGACACCTTGGAGTTAAGCGCCACCAAAAGCAAGGCTGCAGCCACAAGTATGTCGGAGGCCACATTTTTCTCGAGTTCGGCATTGGCGAATTTGAGCAATTTTCTGCTAATGGCACGGTTGGTTTCTGGGTTCTCAATATCTTCGAATGTGACGTCCAATTTGAGAAGCACCTTGTACACTAAAGGAGTGTAGTCGCCTTCAGACTCTGTGATGAACTGCTTAATAAATCTGTTGCTCACGTAGGTAGAAGATTTGGAGAGTGTGTTTGTCTGGTATGACAAAAGTAAGTGGTTCTTCAACAATACCTTCGACTGAGACTTGGTCAACTTCAGTCTCAAGTGGTGGAGGTTGTGATGATAGTTTAATTCTCTGCTGGAGTAGTTGACGTTGTCTACCGCTGGCTGTACAGATATGAGGTTGTTCTTGACAATAAGCTGGAGCATGAGGTCAGCAGTGTCAGCCAAGTCCAAGTTCTCCAACACGTCGATGGCTTTCTGTTCACGACCGGTGACCTGGTAAATGTATGCAATGGTCAATTTGATCGGAGTCAGCTCGAGGGCTAGGTCGGCGGGATCGGAGTCCATGTTCTGGGTCTTGCACAAGTCCAATGCGGAGTTCAACAAGTCCAAGCTGCCAGCCAAGTTGCCCTTGGCCAACTCAATCAACGCATTATTGAAGATGAAGTCATAGGAGTCGTCAGCATTGGCCAAATTCAATAAAGGCTTCTGCGACGACGATGTCTTGAACAAAACTTGAGATAAGATTGCTCTTTCATTACAAGCCAAGTCGATCTGACTGTCGATAGCATTAGACGAGATGAGCTCATGGTACAACTTTAACGCATGGGTAACTTCGCCGTTCTGGTAGCAGCTCTGGGCCATCACATGCTTCATGGCTCTCAACAACACCTCGCTCAACCCAGAAGAAGCCACTGTGGTGTCGTACAAAGCTTTCAAAAGGTCGGTGTTGCCAGTTTTGTAGTACACATAGGCTTTTTCCAACGGATACTCCTGATGGATCTCGGCAGGAACTTCATTAATCAAGGTAAGAGCCTTGTAGTATTTGTCAGTGTTGATCAACGACACAAGACAGTTGTGGAAGGCTTCCAAGTCTTTGAATTGCTTGACTTTGGACAAGTATTGATATGACACTTCGTAAATGGCCTCATGATCACTCACATCCTGGGCGGAGCCGACATTAAGGCCCTTGAAGGCATCGATTACCGACCGGGTCATTTTGGAGGTTGGGAGTAAGTTGGGGTTGGTGGACATTTTTTTCAACTACATGCATGACAGTGAGTGAGTGAGAGTGGAGGAATCGTGATGTGAATAGGACCGTGAGTAAAAAAATAAAGAAGATTTGATGAAATTTAATAATAGACTTTGGGAATGTTAGATTTTGAAGGGAGACTTGTAAAGCCCATCTCTTTCGCTTTTGCCTCCAAGCTTTCCTACATTTAGTCGTGTGATCGTTCATTAGGGTATCAATATTGGGTGCAAAATGCACTAGGTGGAAGCCACCTTGAATTTATTCTTGACGACTAAATGTGCCTTGCCCTTGTTGACTCCAACAGACATGGCACGTTTCCGCCGCATCAAATTTTGCAGCTTGGCTGCCAACCGTTTCTCAACGTCGTCATCCTCATTGGCTCTTGTTTGGTATAACAACTTCTTCATGGCATTTCTAGGAGGAGTGATGTAGCTGGGCAATCGGTTGAACTTGTGAACGCTACGGGACTCGTTGTTGTAGTGTTTGGGCTGATACACCTGGTCGAGCCTTCTCTGGTAAGTGAATGCAGCGTCGGATATAAGGTAGCCTGGGTACTCTGAGATACTCAAGTTGGCCAACGGGCTTCTGGTGCCACGTAAGCCTGCAAGGCTCGACGTCTGCTTCAACGCCATAACCTTGGGTTGCAAAATGTTCTCCTTGTCGTCGTGCACTTCGGCGGTGTATTCTGTGTGGTGGTACTTAGCGTGGTCCTCAGGCTTATCTTCATAGATGGTGAAGCCGAGGGCTGTGCTCTTGCGAGAGGGAGTCAAGCTGACGCCGAGCTTTGGCAATTTAACAGGCAGAGTCTGAACAAAGGGGTTTCTAGGTGTCGACGTCTTGGATTTGTTGGGGGATGGACTCCTGGAATTGATGAGGCTGTCTCGTTTAGGAGACAACGGTCTGATAGGCGAAGACATGAATGGTGGTGTTGTAGCGAGAATGTGAAAATGACAAAAAAAAAAATAAAAAACAATCAATCAAGGTCAACAACGAAAAGATATGGAAACTGTGGAAAAAGTCTATATCGCTGGGCAACACAAGAAGGACAGTGGTTATATATCAGAATGACCTATTTCCGATCGTGCCTAGAGGATAATGTATGTAGAGCGAGTTTCGCGGTCAGCCACGCTAATGTCACTGTAAGGAGGGTAAATGTTAGATTGGAAAGAGAAAGGATAGGGTTTTATGGAATCAGTATGTTGGTATGGATATGGAGATTTTAACCATGCTCTCAGATTTTTCTACGATTAATGGATTCGAAATTGCTAGAGCCATTCGTTCTTGACAGTAGTGCAGGTGGTGTCTACACGGTATTACGCTTCTCGTGTATTTTCAAATATTTCGTGTGGAACGGTCACAATATCCACCACCGACATTACAATAAGAGGTTTGGATTCTTTTAGAGCAATGCTGAAATACTTTTGTTAATTGCGTAATGCCGTTCATAGAACTATAATTTTTATCAAATTGTGCAACAGAGTTGTGAACGAACATACAACTACTCGTCTTTTACCATACATTTTCTCGGGGATACTCTGTTCTTGACTATTGAAATCTCTATTACTCCTACACTATTGCATACCCTTATTTTATCCGTATTTACCCTCTGTAGAAGTTGTTCTCCACGAAAGGAAGCTTGGTCACCTTACCTGGTCTCAACTTGCCTCTGATATCAATTTGGACGTCAGATCCAATCTTCACTTTCTTGTCAATGTATGACTGAGCAACGTTCAGCCCCAAAGTTGGGGACAAAGAGCCAGACGTGATGTGTCCCACTTCATTACCATCGGAATCCAAGATCTTTGCTCCGGTTCTTGGGGCTGGACCCTTGGAAACCACTCCAATACGACGACTCTTCACTAACCCCTTGTTAGTCAATTGTTCCAAGATCTTTGAGCTGCCGTTGAAGCCAGCTTCCTCACTTCTTCTGGTTTTAGGAATCAACCATGCCAATGAAGCTTCAACAGGCGTGATGTTCTCGTTCAATTCGTTGCCGTAAAGACACATTCCGGCCTCCAATCTCAAGGAATCTCTTGCAGCCAATCCGATTGGTTTGACCAACTCGGGGTACTCATCAATCAACATCTCAAAGAACTCTCTGGCTTGCTTGGATTCGGCGTCGTTGGTGGAGGGGATAGAAAGCTCAAAGCCATCTTCTCCAGTGTAGCCGGTTCTGGAAAGGTGAATGTCTGATTCAATTCCGGTGTTCAACTTTAAGAACTGAGTATGGCCAAATGTAACATCCAGCAACTTTTCATTGGTGAATTTCTGCATCAAATTGGCCGCCTGAGGTCCTTGCACAGCCAATAAGGTGCCTTCGAAGGTGGTGTGGTTGGCACCAGGGAATGCCTTCAATTCCTCGGCGATGAAAGCAAGATCTTTATCTCTGCATCCGGCATTGGTGACCATGTAGAACTTATCTTCACCATGTTTGGTAATGATGGTGTCGTCAATGATACCTCCATCGTTGTTAAGCAACACCGATAAGCTGGAGGTGAAAGGGTCAAGCTGAGACAAGTCGATTGGGGTGATTTTCTGCAAGAAGGCAACAGCATCAGGACCTTCAAAGCGGTGTTGCAACATATGACTTACATCGAACAACCCCACCTTAGAACGGACCCAGTTGTGGGATTCAATATGGGTTTGGTCCTTGTACATGATAGGCATCTCAAAGCCAGCATAGGGCACGAATTTGGCACCGTACTTGACATGGCTCTCGTACAATGGGGTCTTACGCAAGGCAGGGGTGGAGTAGAATCTGCGGAGCATGATGAATTGGCGAATCGGGTGAAAAATCACTGGCAGGTGCCCAGGTTAAATAGATATAGGGCCATGTGAAGGTTGACTCTGTGCACCTGACTCTGATGACTCTGGGGAGTCGCAGTCAAGCAGGTGAGAATGAGTAAGAGGAAGAGGACGAGGAAATGATGAGGTTCTGGATGTTTTGTTGGGAAGTAGCTGATGGATGACTATATGAATTAATTTTTCATAGTTTTTGTTGATTTTTTTTCTTTCGTTTGGTGCCATTGCGCTTCTTTTTTTTCATCTTCAGCTCTCTACATATGTTGCAGATCTTTGTAAGCCGAGAACAGCCTCCATATGAGAGTTACGAATTATACAATTGAATCAAAATCAAAATACATTGATGAAAAGATACACAATTGTTTATTTATCAACAGATAAATAGTCATACCTATCAAATCAATAAGAATACATATAGTACAATCCTATAACCATAGTGATATAGATGGCTGTCGCACACCCAGAGTATCCACCACTTCTAAGCCAGAATAATTTGAACACCACATGCAGCAGATCAGTACAAATTTCGCCATTCAGACAGCAGTATAAAAGAGACAAAACAATGTTGGCCAACCAGAGACCCGGAAATACAATCCCCATGTATAAATTGTAGGTTGCAATGGCACTCCATTTGGAATGGAACCTGCACTTCTCACAAGTCCAGTGTGCCTCATCAAGACACCTCCCAGTGGTGGAGAGCTCAATAGGACCAGATAACGCGAGCATGGCAGAAAATTTGGATAACTTAGAAGTTCTGAAATTCTGGTCTATATAAATAGGGAAACATCTGATATGCCGTTTCCTCGGTTTTGTCATTTTTATTCTTCGAATTTGCACCCATGATGTTTCTACCTGGTAAAGTACTTTGTCGCAGCTAGTTACCGGATTCGTTGACAATAGGGTATCGATAGCATAGAGATGACAATCATCGAAGTTTTTGGAAAGTTTCAAGTTTTGAATTTTTAAGGGATTTTAGATGATCCACATAACGTCAAATAAACCCGTATTTCTATTTTTCGTAAATTGTTCGTGGTTCATTACATGTTGCACAACCTGCGCGTACCAACCAGTTCACGTCTATATGGTGCAATGTCCACCTTTAACCTCAACAAGATCGTTGAGTCGCTTCAGTCGACTAAAATCAAAAGCAGAAATGATGCCTTGAACCTCTTGGCTGGCATGGCCGCTTCCAAATTGAGATTGCATCCCAAACAGTTCAATGCTCTTGTCAATGGTCTTCTCAAGCTGATCGACATCGAGAAGAACGTCTACGTCAATAATACCTCCAACCCTGTGATTTCCAGATTGTCCATTGCCTCGAGTTTCTTAAGAGATGTGGTAGAAGAGGAATTGAAGACGCCGCATCAGAGACCTCGCTATAAGCAATGCCAATCCATCGTCACCAGCATCATCTCCTGTTATTTCCTCAGTTCAGGGCAAACCCTTGAACCGTGTGTTGTTTCCTTCTCCCAGATTATTGAGAAATTGCTTCTGGAGGCATTCTTCACCACCCACTTGACTGCAGAAGCCTGGTTAAGGCTCTACAAGTTTCTAGTTAGGGCGATCAACGTTGCTTTGGACGAAGAAACCAATTCTGCTCCCAATGAGAACCTACTTTGTAATCTACTAAAGTCTGTGTTGCTTTTGATAGGCGACATCGGATCGCTGGTTTCCTTAACTATTTACCACGATCGTGCTTACTTTCCACTTTTAAACCTCATAAAGAGGTGCCTCCAAACCTACGATAGAAGAGCAAGTCCCGTGCTTATTGGCTGTTTCAAGCTCATTAATAAGTTAGTTATCATTCTAGCGACGGAAGATGTTTGTCTTTCTCGCGAGCTCATCAAGCATGGCTTCAAGTGCATCATGCAATTCTCCTCTACTTCGGTAGAATCATTGTTCGCCCAGTTCACATTATTTCTCAATCTTGACCCTGTTCATCTCTACTTTGATGTGTCGAAACTTCCAAAACTCATTAGCATGGAAGGCGACTCCATGGACGATGATCAGAGGTTAATCAACACCTCTGACCAGGATATTGAGCTACAACTATACACTGTTGGAATGCTTATTCAGGAACTAGTTGTGCGCTCATTTAGCATAGTGGGAAATATGAGCCCAAATGAGTTAGTGGTACATGAAAATGATGCTATTAACTGGTTCAACCTTCCCACTCTACTGTTCATTGGCTCGAACCCGTCTGCGTGGCTATTTCTTAATGGTCTTGTGAAATTGATTAACTCATACTACAGATTGAAGTCTCACTTAACTTCTTCGTTTCTGGAACCACCTGATCGGAATAACAGAAATTCGAAATCATTCACACAATCCAACGTCCCATCCATCAAAAGACAAAAGTTAAAAGACCTGAGAACTAAACTATGGGCATGTGACTCTCCAGTACTGTTCTTTATGTCCCTTACAACAAATCAAAACGATAGCAAGAGTCAGCTCTGTGGTATTCAGTTACTTACAATTCATTGTGAGCTCTTCGAAAATATTATAACTTTGAGCGGGCCCGCTCCAAACATTGAAACCGATTCGGCCACTTCTTGGAACTTCAATGACTCCACTTTGTTGGATTTGAATTTGGTAACATCAAACGACTCCAACTCCAGATTGTTACCTAGCCTCAATCTCATGATACGACTTTTAAGCGAGTCCAAAATGACTTTTTGGGTACTACTATGTTGTCGTGTCATTATGAACACAATGGAATTGACTGCTGGTCATACTAATCAGACGCTCACAAAGCGCTTGCATCAAATGCTTAAACTATTAATTCCTATCATTAAGGAGAGCGAATGTTCAACAGTAGCAACCAGCATAGTTGTCAAGATATTGCAACTGCAGTCAGACTCAGAAATTCATATCCTTATCGATGACAACTTCAAGTCACAACTTCATAATGTTATTGATTTGGCAGATTTGGCGGGCCCCTCTTCGATTGACTCGCACGCGTTAAACTTCTGGCAATGCTTGTCTAGAGTATTCCATGGACTGTCCAAAAGTGAAACTCTTGCTTTCAGCATCAGTCGGTGGTTTATATCAAAGTGGCTGGACAACTTAATAAATTCCGATTCAGGAATGAAGAAGTACTCTCAACGGCCAATGCCAGATCCTCGCGTCATTCGTCAGCTAATTTGCTGGCTAAGTGGAATGAAACTTCTAAAAACAAAACAGCCAATGAGTCAACCGATTTGGCAGAGTGAGTATTCCGCGATTTATGAAGAGATGGTGCTCCACAGAGATTTGCAGGCTTTCATTGCTGAACAGAGTACTGAACTCGACATTGGAACATCGAGAGATACATCAAATGTTCTGTCACCTTTCCCAGCGGCTTCCGGTGCTGTAGAATCGATTTGCTCCCAGATTAGTGAAACCACGGTTCTAGTAATCAACTCTGAGGCTAGCTTTGAAATAATGACAGACTGGGCGGTTTCACTCTCGATAATCTTAGATGGTCTTTTTGTTGATTCTTGTTCTGGTTTCGATTATTTATTGAATTGTTTGCAGGAGAGTTGGCAAATTCTTCTAGGTCGAATCAGCTCCTTCGATCTTGCTTCCTATATCGTTCGACTGATATTAGAGTCGCAAGTTTCCAATGAAATTTTAATCCGCTCAAATTTCCAACTTGAGTCCATCTTGTTTCGTCTTCGAGAATATCAGAATCGAGAACGTCTACTTCTTAATCGAATAGCTCAAGATGGCTCGGATTTCGAGGACTTTTCTTCTTCTGGTGGCGAGCAAGTACTCTCCCATCATGATCGTTCATTCTCAAGAACTCCATCAGAAGAACCAAAAGTTGCAGATACAGTTGATCTCTTCAAGTTCAATGTGCTCTATGGTGGTGGAAGCATAGAAGATCAAATGAGACAACTTGATAGCATGGAAGCTTCAGCAGTCCTTGCATGTGTCCAATTTTATACCAATTTTTTGAAGTCTAGGCCTGTTGAATTTCTCAAGAATAATTCATTTGTTCGTCTTATTCGAGCAATTGGCGAGGGTCCATTATCTAACCAATCGCTTGATAGATGTGACCAAGTCATATCCGCCTGCTCTGAGCTCATTGGTCTATTTCTTCCGGTATGTCTTGAAAAGGAATTGAAAGAACTTGCGAATGATTGTGTTGACCTATTTAATTATCTTTCGCAGTGTGTTCAGAAGGGATTGTTCTTGACTGAGTCCAAGATAACCAATTTCTGGACGCTCTTTCTACATATATCAACCCTTGGCACTTCTTTAGTTCCTGAATCTCGCCTGTTGACTACTTTTCTAGAAGACTTTGAGGACTTTTCGAATAGCGTTAAGATTGGGATTTCTGAGTCACTCAATAAAGTGTTGACCAGTTTAGACTTAACCGGACGGATGAACATCTATCAAGAGATATTTATCCGGTTTCCAAATCCTCAGTCATCAATTGAACGTTGTGCAACATACTGTTTGTTTTTTAGCAAGTTAACAAAGGAAAACCAACAGTTAAGAATGGCAGCCTTATTTAACCTCATTGAATGCACTAGGTTTGATTTCTTCAAACCTTTTCTCAAAGGTGCAATTCAAATGATCAGCGACTCTGCGGGAGAAGACGGTCCCAAACAATTGTTTCAATCCTGTAAACTTGAAATTATCAAGTGTTGGTGGGGGTATAACCATGACATTTTCGAGTTTCCGTATGACTTGTTCGGATTTCTGGATAGAAATTCATTTTTGTCCGATAACTATCGGGAAATTGTTGCAGTCTTGATTGCCATCAAGCCTGAATCGAATGTCGATCATTTCATAGTTATTGGCAACATTGCAAAAATTAAAAGATCGGATATTCAAAGTTTGGTGTGTGATAGCTTGCCATTGATCGTACCTTTGGCTTACACCTCGAAAGGTATCAGGAATTCTGTTTACAAATCTTTGACAGAAGTTTTGAATGATTACTACAAGACTTATATGAGGCAGAAATTACCATTGACGATTTTGGAAACAATCCGATTTACAGACTTGAAGAGTGAAAAAGCTGTTTCGAGTACGTTATCTTTCGCAAGAAATATTAAATGTTTCAATTCGGATGAACTAGTGGAAACCTCTCTGCAGACAACTGTATCTCCCAGCTCAAGCTTGGATTTAAT
>Ga0160505_100952_pt1 | contig 14528 bp, 11 predicted proteins | sample DIDeMG_FD_108225 | JGI IMG/M metagenome (GOLD analysis project Ga0160505, IMG submission 108225) | Enriched chicken feces microbial communities from UW Madison campus, WI, USA - DID2874_E49_Stillage MG | ecosystem: Host-associated > Birds > Digestive system > Large intestine > Fecal ... | reverse complement strand
TAAAAGTAAGAGTCATTTTATATATTTTTTAAATAAAATATTATATATATATGAACGCTGGTAATCGGTTTTTGGGTTTTTTATGTCTAAGATTTACTTTATCTATTTTTTTTTTTTTTTTTTGTATTTTCTATGGATCCCTTTTTTTTTTTTTATTATTCCCAACCTTACTTCTCACTCTTCCGAATAAATTCTCTCTGAGATCACTCCCTGTTCAATTTACTTTGAACCAGCGGTAAAACTAGTCAAAAAAATTGGCTATTTATTATGTCGGTTGACAATGATTTTATAGCATTGGCAGATCTGGAATGGCCTGAGTTTGTAAATGTGAGTAATACAATAGCTGCTAAATTGAACGGCGCTTTTTTAACTGTTTCATATTGGGATTTTAGAATCTTTTAATAGAGATCAGCACTGTCATTACAAACTCCCGGGATCAGCGACACCTTTTAGCCAACGAGGTATATTGTCTAATTCAACAGGTTCTAGCACAATATAACACTGATGAAATTGGCAATCGTAATCGGTCTTTTAAAACCTCGATTATAGCTGAGACCATTCTCACTGTTGATCCCAATCCGCAAAACAGGCCGCAGGTGTTCTATGCTGGCAAAAATATCTTCAATACTTGTACAAGCCCTGATCTGAGTGCAATTGTCCTTGAGAAATGGAATATCATTTTTAAACCTGTGGTAGATTATTCAAAACTTAAGAATGAGTGCTTACGCAAAATTCCACAACATGTGCTTGATAAGAAGAACAGGTATATTAACGGGCTGGCATTACTGGCTAACCAGTTACCTGCTGTCAAGCTAAAGAGCCGTTTAAAAGTTGGCACAAACACTTTTTCGAACATAGAAGGCCCTGATATTAAATGTCTTCTATACGCCAAGGGCGATCCTCTTTCCGTTCATCCCAAGCGTATTCCGCTGAAACATGGCATCACAGCCCCAGAAGATATTTCAGAGTTTGGCTCTTATGTGTCTCATGTATTTGAGACGCCGATAGGCTCAATTGAAATAAGAGTGAGGTTCAGGCATAATTGCAACTTCCAGATATTCGAATCAAATCCTTATGCCAAACTACCTCTCATGAAGCATCACATATTGAATAGCACTGATTTTGTGATAGTTAGCCTGGCAACAAGGGCAAAGTCAGAAAGTAAACTATATGAGTCTGGAAATACAAAGCTAACTCACCAAACAAACATAACTAAACTACCATGTTCTGAATCTACAACTCAGCTAATTCCATCTTGCCAAAGCTCTCATGGTAATACCACAAATGATCATTTACTTAACTACAGTACGACAGTTGAACATGCTCACACCAAATGTGAAACACCTATCTCAAAATCGACTAAAAAGTATCATAGCTCGTTTAAAAACCGAGAAACGTCTCACAAGATACCTCCGTCCCCGCAACGGCTAGAAACATATAACAATCCTTTTTTATCTCAGTCAATATTTAGACTGCATCGGGATGATGACAAGGATCTTACAACATTCATCAACAAAGTCAGCTCTGCTATGCTCAAGTCACAACAAACCAATCCTTCCAATTCAATTGAGAGCAGCACAAGTGACATCATAGAGAGATCATTTAAACTACTTGATAGCTATGGGTCTTTTGAAGTCAGTGAAGTTTTTGACTTTTCAAAGTAATCGAGCAAAAATATTACCTAACTATTTTCTATTCTAATACATATTGTGAATTTTTAAATGTAATTTATTATTTGATACATTTTTCGCTTTATTTATTTATCATATTGCTCTTTACTTTCATGTTCATCGTGCTTGTGAGACTTGAATTTAGCATTCCGCTTACTCCACCACCACGACTTGAGCTCTTCTGTGATTTTAAGCTCATTTGTCTGTTCAATAAAGTCATCATCATCGTCCTCTTCTTCTTGCTGAAGAAGTGATACCAAAGCACTACCTTTCTCGGTCTTCATGTCAATTTTATAAGTGCCATTCAACACAAGATCCTTTGCGACAAGTTCACGGGTACGGCCCAGAGACTCAATATCACTAACGCGCTGCTGGGTCTCAGCCAAGAGCTCATCAAAACCAGGCATGTCGGCAATTTCGTGGAATGCCTGCATCATTGGTACTGAATCGGCGCGAACAAAGGAGTTGGAATCAATAGTGAAAATGTTGAGATTGTCATACACTTGGATGTAATCTGGACGGGTCATAATCTTGCGCGCAATCCAAAGCGGAACCTGTGGAAGCTGGTGGTCGTTACAGTCTAAGTGAGTCTTACCAGTTTCTTTCTGACGACGTCTGTCCATCTCGACTAAAGCTCTCATCAATAGCATGGCAGAAGTGGAGAATTTTCCGCTTTCCATGACATCATCATCCATTTCCATACCAAGGAGACCGCATTGATTAAGGAACCAGGTTCTCTCGCGATCAATCAACTTGTGGCAAGTGGTGATAACGTCCTTTTGAGCCGCGACTGCAGTCAAATGTTGAGGGCGGCCACCGACAAGATTATAAATGTGGTTGGCATCTTCAAGCGATAGTGTTTCATTGAAATTCTGACGTCTGGCACGTTGAAGAACCGAAACCGATTCCTTTCTAGAAAGGTCTCGAATAGTTACCACGTCCAATCTAGTTCCCAGCTTCTTTAGTCTTTCATAAACCCAGTAATCATCACTATTGAAAATTATTGTGACAAGGCCAGTTGCACTAAGAGCTTCTGCCTTTTGTTGAAGAAGCTCAATTAGATGTTGACCCTCGTCATCGTCTCTGATCAAATGGAAGTTGTTAATAATGAGAACCAGTGGCTTGTGAGTCTTCTTCTTGATGCTGAAAGCAACCTCCTCTAACTTATTCATGGCTCTCTCAATATCAAGCAGCGCAGTTGTATCTCGCGGGCCTCGCAGAGAAAATAAAGCTCCAATATAGTCCTCAAAAAACTGAAAGTTTAACGCTTTGCCAAGTCTGATTCTAAAAATTTCAGGGTCAGCGTGAGCATCAATGACAGTACAATTGGCTCCTTGGGTAAGGCGCATGGCCTCAAGGAGCATGGAAGTTTTTCCAGTTCCCTTTTCGCCAATAAGTAGATAGTAACGGCCAACCAATTTTCCAGCAATAACATCGTTGAGAAGCTCCTGACCTTGACGATCCACCCAGCCTTCAGTCTCACCCGTTCGCTTAGTTTGAGCGGAGAGAACAAAAGAAGGATCTCCGATCTTGAAAGCATCTTCGATTTTCTTGACAGTCGACATATGATACCACTCTTGGTAACCCCAGCCAGCTAAAGCAAGCATCGCAAGTGTTGAGAAGGTGATACCGGCGGTTTCAAGACACTTCATGCCGATCTCCTTCCAGCGTGACCGCGGTGAGCCATCAGACTTTTGATCTTTATCATTGTTATTCTCGTCTTCTTCAGGATTCAGCTCCATGCCAGGCACAAGCGAAAACTGGCGAATCTGTCCATATTGGATTAATGCAGATGGCTTTGAACAGTGTTGGATTTGTTGCGACTTCTGGTTATTGAAACGAAATGATAACTGATAATGGAAATGCTGATTTGGAGTATGCAGCCTTCGAACACTACATATAGAACCCCCTTTAGGCTTCAGCAAGCCAAACGCTCGCCGTCCAACTGACATCTTTTTGGCAGTTTATAGCTAGTAAACAGAAAATAAAAAGAATGTAGAAGAAAAGACGTCTATTACCAAAAAGATCAATTCGGAGAAAGAGGAGAAGAACAATTAGTTTCCGAGATTTTTTTTTTTTTTTTTCAATCGAGACAACTGTTTTTTTTTTCTTGCACAGCCATGTTTTGACTTTCTTGGCTAAGTTCCATTGTTTAAAAACAGTTAACTTCAGTCTATTAGAATTTCCTTCGGTAATATATTAAGAAGGTATTTTCAAGAATATTAGGATATAAAATAAAATGCTGATCTCAGATGTTTTCTAACGAGAATTAAAGAATTTGAGACTATATACAATAAAGATTTCATTACACAGCTGTATACAACAATATAGCTTATAACTTGACACCGGTATGGATGGCAGCAATACCAAAGGAGAGATCCTCGTAACCATTACCAGCTAATGTGAAACCAGCATCCTCAATCATCTGAGCGAACTTGGTTTGAGATGGGAATCTGGCAATACTTTCAACGAGGTATTGGTAAGAGTCTCTGTCATTAACCAGAATCTGTCCAAGAAGAGGAATAACGTTGAAAGAGTACTGCTGGTAAATGGTATCGAAAACTGCATTGTTAACCTTGCTAAACTCGAGGCAGCAAAAGACTCCACCAGGCTTGAGAACACGGTGAGCAGTTTCAAGGGCCTTGGGAATGTTGGTAAAGTTTCTAATACCAAACGCAACGGTGTAAACGTCCTGCGAGTTGTCAGGGATAGCATCAAGAGTCTCAGCATTCTGCACTTTAAAATTGAGTCTTGAGCCATCTTTGTATGCAGTCTGCTTGGATCTCTTCTCACCTTCAGCCAGCATCTCAGGATTAATATCAACAATGTTCATTATACTCTCAGTATCGCCATGAACACGGGCAGCATGATCCAAGATTCTGAAGGCAATGTCACCAGTACCACCGGCAACATCGAGAAACGAAAGAGGCTCACCGCCGGGTCTCTTACCAGGATCCAGCTTAGCAACAAAGTGATCCTTCCACAGTCTGTGGATGCCAAGGGACATAGCATCGTTCATGTAGTCGTAGTTTTCGGCAACATTGGAAAAAACATGCTTAACGAGCTTCTCCTTATCTTCCTCAGCAACGGTACGGAAACCAAAGTGAGTGGTTTTCGCAGAATCATTCGAGGAAGCGGAAGCGCTACTGTTATCAACAGGACCGAGGTTCTTAGCAGCGTTTTGACGAATGATACCAGTGGAAAAGCCACGGGAGACACTAAGTCTTGAGCTACCTCTGCAAAGACTTTGGAACGACTTCATTGTTCAATTACTACTGTTTCAAATATGAATGTGTAAAGAAACGTAGAAAGGGAGGGAAAAGTTTTTAAGAGGGAACAAAATGGTGAAAATGTGAATTTTTATTTTTGATTATTGTGTATTTATGTTTCTACAAAGGCCAAAGTCAGGACTTCACTCTGACGGGTTAGGGGACCTGCATTATATAAACCGATTGGCCCAAATTACTAAACAGTTTTCTCAATATTATTGAGCATGCCATAGAAGGTCGCGATCGTAAGTGATTCAATCACTTTAAATATATTAATAACAATTCAAAGCCGATAGAGATAAAAGACAAAGATAAATAATATGAGAGGGGCCTTTAGTACCAAGGATCATATCATCAGTAAAAAGACCCAGTTCTACACAATATATTCATTAAAACTCAAATACATTAATTGAGAGCAGAAGCCTTCTCATACAAGAGATCAACGACGTTTGACATATGCCTAACAGTATCCAACGCAGCATCGTAAGTGGCATCTGCCTTGGGTTCCTCGTATACAAAAAGCCAACCGTTACCCTGGTCCAGAACACCATAAAAGACCTTATCAAGAATCATTTGGCTTAATTTACCTTCAACTTGACGAGCATCCAGGCCAATGATATCGGCAATGTGGGAGATTTCCACGCAAGAAAAGGGCTCAATGACCTTTACCAGATTCTGTTCAAGCAGTGTATCGTACAAAGCAGAGAAATGAGATCTAATAAACTGGTCAGAAGACAGCTCCTTTCCATAAATTTCTAACGTGCGTTCGAACTCCTTCAAGCTCCTGTTGGAGTAGGCCTTCGCAATGGCCTTCATAGCGTCGATGTCTCTTCCGGCGTACTTAATGACAGACTTGTTGGTTAAGAGAGACTCAATGTCGTCAGAGAGATTAAGCATGATCTTACTGAGCAATAAATACTTGAGAGCAGTGTTGGCTCTGGGGTCTTCCTGGCCGGCGTAGCCCTCAAAGGCCTCGTAGAAATATGAAAATGCAGTCTTGTAGTCTTGGTCCTCGGCTTGTAGAATACCACTGAGGTTGTCAAGGTTGGCTTGAGTGATAGGGTCGGTGTAGATGGCATTCGCACTTGTTCTAGCGCTTGTGAGACTCGCTTTACTCTTAGCAATGTTCCGCAGAGCAAGATAAACCTTGGTTTCCAAAAGTTGGAGTTCAACCAAAGCCTTCTTGTCGTCCAGACGTTTGAGTTCCCTTAAAAGGTTGTTGATTAGGCTAATTGCATCATTGTATTGTCCTTTCTCGTAATACAAGGAAATGAGACGGGTCTGGAGGTTTTGGCGCAAAAAGTTTCTCTTTTCTTGGATGGCCCATTCGATACAGTCTTTTGTAGTAGAGATTTGAACATCTGTCGAGTTGGGGACAGTGGCAAATAAGTCAATCAAATTACGAATAATCTTGACGGTTTTAGACTTTGCAAAAGAGCCCAAGATAGTTCTTGACGTGCGAATCAGTTGAGCTAACTGTTCAACTTTACTGTGGCAAATAATGTTAGAAAGAGCAATTCAAAAACAATGGATCGCATTCATAATAGACAAACATACCTATGGTCACGGTAAAGCTTTCCCAATTCATATAATGCCTGTTCTTGAGCCTGAATTGCTTTCTCGTTAGAACCAGCGGACTTTTCGAGAAGCCCTCTGTAAGCATTTTCAGCTTCAGCAAGCTTGTCAGATTTGGCCAACTTTCTAGCCGTTTCAAGTTCAGCCTGGATCGATTCACTCATTATAATTGTAATCTAGGGTTGTATAAAATTGGAAGAAAAGGGAATTGAGGGTTGTTATTAAAATCAGGAAGGAATTGAGGGTGGAAGGAAAGAAAATGAAAGCTGGTTGAAGCACCTCAGTAATGAAAAGAAGTCGATGGCGGCGGCGGTGGTGATGGTTTTCGACAAAAGGCGGGTAAGTTAAGAAAATCCCAAAAGTCCAAAAAATTTCAGTCAAAACAAACAAAAAAAAATTCTGTTTATGGCAACATCAATCTCTTCTCGATCTTTTTTCTACAACCTGTTTAATTCAATTGCCCTCAAAGTCTCCACGATCAGTTCTTCTGTTTGAGACCTTTGTTTTATTTATTGCCTGCTAGATTTTTGAAAGATCATCATGTTTGGTCAGAACGCTGCCAGCACAGGCTTTGGCAGTAACAACAATACCTCCACTGGAGGCGGATTGTTTGGTAACAACACTGCGTCTACCTCCACGTCTGGCTCATTATTTGGAAGCGGCGCCAATAATAACTCCAATACCACGACTTCTACTGGCCTTTTCGGTAATAAAACCAATACTGCTGGTGCTGGATCACTCTTTGGTAACACCAACAACAATGCTGCCAATGGCACTAATCCTACTGGAACTTCGTTTGGGTTTGGCCAGAGCAACCAGACAACAACTCCGGCTGCTACTAATTCAACTCCATCATTTTCTTTTGGAGGTAACAACAATGCCGCTTCAAGTAGCAACACTTCGTCGTTATTTGGTTCTAACACTCAATCAAAGTCTCTTTTTGGTGGCAGCGGAACTGGTACTACGACTTCCTTGCTAGGAGGCTCAAACCAAGTTCAACAACCTCAATCTCAATATACTTTTGGAACCAATAGCCAAGCGAGTTCTTCATTATTTGGCAACAATACCCAGAACCAGGGTCAAAATCAAATTCAGCCAGGACAGTCTCTATTCAAGAAACCTTCGCTTTTTTCTGCGTCTTCTTCTGACGCCGATGCAGCAAAGTTTACGGCATCTTTGAATAATCAACCTCAGCAACTTAACCAGAATCAGAATTCAGCATCCTTGTTCTCAAATAACGCTGGGATTACTAACACCTCTAACTCAGTTGTTGCATTGAGACCGCAAGCATCACTCGGCCTTGACAACGGTATTCATAGAAGCACAACCCCTTCTTGGGCTGCCGAAAAGCGCTATGTCAACGGTAATAATATTAACAATAGACATGCCAGCTCATTTAACACGGCGGATCGCGGGCCTATTTCTGTTCGTAAGGCTTCACTTTCATCGCCACAATCACCTGTAAACTCATTCGGCACCTCATTTTCAGGCATCTCCAAGCCCTCTCATACTAAGAAGAAGGCTATCATTCAGGAAGACCCTCCACCAACTCGCAGCATCTATGATGTTGATGCCCCTACAACACTTCCTGTTTCACATAAATCTGATGTGAGCTCTTCTAGCCTAACGACAAGATCAGCAACACCTTCTACTGGTGCCCAGAACTCGGCCACTACTCGCCCTAAGGCTGCCGACCACTCTCTTTCAGTTGTTATTTTTGGCTTCCCATCATCCGTTACGCCCGCTGTTGTCGCTCATTTCTCGAAGTTTGGTAATATTGCGGAAAATGTCGATTCTTCTAACAGAATACCGATTATCTCTACTCCCACAAATAAACATTTTAGAGCTCCTCCGACACCTATTCAAACCGGTAAAAATTGGTTAAAGATCACTTATGACAACCCTGCTTCGGCGACTCGTGCCATTCAAGAGAACGGTACAATTATTGCTGGACAGTATGTTGTTGGTTGCATTCCAGTCACAGCTCAGAACTACAAGGAGTTTGAGATTGCAAGCGAAAACTCGATTCAGTCTGGAGCTCAGCCGACTACTGATGAGATTGAAAATTCTATTGTTGATGAAAACGTTTCTTCTTTCAATGAAGGAAATACTTTGCCTTCTTCTGAGAACACAACGAATGAAAACAAGAATTCTCAGGCTAGTGACAGAAGCATAATTGGTAAGAACTCGTCTCTACCATCACTTGCCGGAAGCAAAAAGGTAGAGCTTAAAGATGGACGATCTATTTTCAACAAGGCCCACAAGCAATCCAGCTACACTAGTTCGTTTTTTAGGACTCCTGATGCTAAAAAGCCTATTTCTTCCGTAAAGAGTAGCAGCGCTGCTAACGGAGTGAGCGAAGGTGACAAACGTCTTCAGCCTGCGGGAGGACAAGGCTGGGTCAGCTGGACATCTAAAAAGGCACAGGAACTTGTGTTTGGATGGGATGATTTGTAGTTTGTAGTATTTGTATTCTTTTAACTACGTACTAATTATCTTTTATCTGGTCCATACAATAACTTAATATCCATACCCTAAACCTGCCTGTATTGGGAGGTTGAGCCTTAATTATTGAAAAATTTCAATAACTATTGTCGATGCTATTTTTTTTATTTTTCTGGGTATATCTATTCTGACTGATCTCAACCGTGTTATAGACTACCATTCTTCGTTAATTTTAGCCACCATAATGCTCAATATACTTAAACAGAGAAGTGCTTTGAGACTAGTTAACCCTCTTTTGTCAAGAACGGTTCACAGCTCTGCTTTTCTTTATGCTGCATCTACGCCTAATGGTCGGACAGTAAAGAAAAGTAGGCAGTTGTCGCCTCATGTGGGCACCAGCTTCCTTGCGAACGAAAAGGCCAAAAAGAAGCCTGCACCCCCGCCGACACATGGTCGTAAGCGAAGAACCAAGTTACCTGGTGGCAAGAAATCTGAGGAAGATAACAACCCGGCATTTATGACCGGCCCACCCAACAGTGGCAGCTTTGCCAGTCTTAAGACCGTCAACAAAGCCGATAGAATCAGCAAACTGAATGTGATTCAAAAAATCGACAATTTCAAGGCTTTGAAACTGGATCCTGGCGTCAGAGAGGGAATTTTGACTGATGTTCTCGGTCACCTTGAATACACAAAGCCAACAGCGATTCAAGTACTCAGTGTCAAATCCATTCAAGCGAAGCGGAGGTCAGCCGGAGAGTTCAAATCATTTCTAATTGCAGCCGAAACCGGTTCTGGAAAGACACTTGCATATTTGAGTCCATTGATGAGTAAGTTGAAGGAGGAGGAAAAAACTGAGGAATGGGAGCTGATAAAAGATCTTCCGATTGTCAGATCAGTGATTATTGTTCCGACTTTGGAGCTTGTTTCACAGGTTATCTCAACCGTTAAAAAGGTTTCATACAAAGCCAAACTGTCTTCTGTTGCGTTTACTGCCGACCTCTCGTTGCGCGGTATTAAGGAGGCATTGAAAAAGCGCACTGATATTCTGGTGTGCACCCCCGAAAAATTCTTGTCAGTGTTCAAAGACCCTAATTCATTAAAGGGCCACTTAAAGTACTGTAAGTCAATTACTGTTGATGAGGCTGATACTCTCATGGATGAGACGTTTGTTGAACATACCCAGAAGGTCATTGCCGGTGTTCCCTCTATTTCCGATCTGGTATTCTGCTCCGCCACCATTCCGCGTCGCTTTGACCGTATTATGCGCAAACTCTACCCGGAAGTGGAGCGCATTGTGGCACCAAACATTCACAAGGTTCCCAAGCACATCGACTTCCGCGTTATTGAGGTGTTCAACCCGCCATATCTTAACTCAAAACTGCTAGCGCTACAGCAGGCCCTTTACGCCATTCACCATGATAACACCGAGCCTGGCCGTGTCAAGCGTGTGGTTGTGTTTGTGAACAGCAAAGCCTCAGTGCAGGGCATCGAGGACAATCTCAAAGAGAAGTGTTATGATGCGATATCCGCTTCTGGTAATCTGTCACTTGCAGAGCGTAAAGCCATTGTGGAGGAGTTCAGTGAGCCCATCCCTCTTGATGCTACCGAAGAGTCTGGCAGCAAGGTTAAGATCCTTGTCACGACTGATCTGTTAGCAAGAGGCATTGATATGGACAACGTCCGTAATGTCATCTTATTTGATCTGCCATATTCCTCAGCTGACTTATTGCATCGCGCTGGTAGAACTGGCCGTATGGGAAAGAGAGGCAGAGTCTTCCTTTTTGTGGATAAGAAGGAGAGTAAGAGTTGGGTCAAGGGTCTTGAGAAGGTGGTAAGAAAGGGTATGGCCTTGGCTTAAAGGCTCTGCATTAGACCTTTTGGTATTTTTGTTTAGTAGATATATATACTCAACCGCTTTTTGTAAATAATATTTCTTCAATCATTGTCGTCTGTATTACTTTTGTTCAAGGGCCGGTTCTTGTCTACGTTGCTCGCAGGTTAATAGTCGGAAGTTAATAAAGACATTGGCCAATGTACGGCTGACGCTTTTTATCGGACATCCATAATTATTCTAAAAAATTTTCAGTATCCCCAGCAATCCCCAGCAGTAATAGTTTTCTTTTACATCGACGTTGGACAATAATATTATCATCACTTAAGGCAGTACATACTTCATTCTTTAATACACATATACGTACTTTTTAGGACAAGATATTGATAAGTGAGTGATAATGCCGACTGATCAGTTTGAAGAACTCTCGATGCTTAGTACGCTGGCTCAATGGGCTACGGAGAAAGGTTTCTTTGCTGACCCATCTGCAGCAAAGCTGCTCAACAGTAAGACTTGCGTTCCGAGCAATTTTTTTTTTAAAATCTAATTAATGGTATTTGCTACGAATAGATAAACTGGATGGATCCGGATCTACGCTAGTTGCCCAACGTGACATCATCGCGACGGGGGACTCACCCAAAGCTCTCATTACCTGCCCGGAAGCCTACCTGATCGGACCCCGTCTTGCTCGGACTATATTCGGGGAAGTCTTTACGAACCCACCAGACTCAGCACCTGCGTTTTTAAAACAGGCTCTTATCAAGCTATCATTGCTCCATGAGCGCGCCAAAGGTTCTGAGAGCGAGCTTGCAACCTACATAGACGCGCTACCAAAGACACTCGACTCACCGGTATTTTGGACCCAGGAAGAACTCGATAATTTGCTTGAGGGAACTAATCTCCATGGCGAGGTTCCCGTCAAATTAAAGCAATGGCACGACGAATGGGATTACTTGACAACCACAACGCAATTGGCATCAATTGCTGTTGACATGAGTGTGACAACTTTCGAGGACTATAAGTGGGCCTGTGGTATTTTCATGTCGCGTGCATTTCCCGCTCGCATAGTGTACGGTGATACTCCCGAAAATGAGGGCCTTTCAATGCTGATCCCAGTAGTTGACTCCCTTAACCATGTGCCCACAACGCCCGTGCTCTGGAACTGCAGCAAAGACTCTGGCTTCACCTTTTCCGTCTGTGGAAATGTTGCGGAGGGCCATGAAATTTTCAACAACTACGGGCCCAAGAGCAACGAGGAGCTTTTGCTTGGGTATGGGTTTTGTAGCGAGGAAACTCGCCCATTTGACTTTGTAATGCTCAAGCTCGCGTTTCCTGCCCAAATGCATTCGCTGCTCAAGGCGATTGGTCTCGCTGAAAACATCCAGGAAGAGAAGCCCAACAGCGATAAGGTCTTTGTAGTGTTCAGACTGGAGCTTAATAAGACTCTCGACGAAAAATTGGTAACGCTGTTTGGGGCCATGACCAAGCCGGACAACCACAATAATCAAACGGGTTTGAAGGCAATGCGGATCACTGGCCTGATAACACTAAAAAAGGCGTTAACGCAAAAGCTAAACAAGCTAACTGCCGCGGTTGCCACCCACCAAAATCCAAATGAGCTTAGTAGCGAAAAACAGACTTACAGGTTCAAGTCAGCGCTTATCTATCGGGAGGCCCAACAGGCCATTCTAGAAGCTAGTATCAGTAACTGTGACACATTGGTCCAAGACGCATTGGCCAGTGTGCCCAAGACACAACAACTTGACCTTAAGATGGTGTTGCAAAACAAGGACGGCTATTTTAGTGCGATAAGCGACAGCATTAAAACTGGATTCGGTATGAAGAAGGTTAAGGAGTTTCAACAATATGGATTGGCCGAGGAGATATTGAGTTTAGTACTCGCATATGAGCGGATCAAGGGAGAAACCAGCCGCTACTTTGGCACCCCACTGTTTGAACAAGGGACAGGGGTCAGGGCAGTGAACGCTGAGCTACGGGACTCTTATGAATCATTTTACGAAGGATACGTCAAACAACTGTTGAACACGGGCGCCGACGTGTCAGAGGAGATATACAATGTGTTTGGAGCAAACCAAAGCAACTGGAACAAAGATCTTATTGTTGAAGCCGGCCAATTCATTGAGACATTTGGGTTTATGAATGAGAAGGGCAATTGGGTTGTGTTGATTTAGGATGTGTTTTAGGGTCTGGTATAGTAGTTGTAATATTAATAGTAGTGTTAGTGGCAATACTAGTTATAAGATATAGCAGCAAGAATTGCTATTTTAGCTCAAGTCTAGATTTTATGCAGGTTGTTGCAAACACATGTTTTTCCTCATGTCATACTCGTAACCAGATATTTTGCTTTACCCCACAATATTTAATCTCAACAATAACAACAACAACAACAACAACAACACACTACAAGCAATTGCTTGAGAAGTGAACTTGCATCAGCTTTTTAGTTTCCCCAACTAACTTAGTTTTATTTCTTACTTTTTGGACAAAAATAATGCAGGAGTCAGTATTTTCACACTCAATTAAAACAAAGTATTTTCTGCAGGGTCGCGCCGAGTTCATTACTACTAAACCAAGATAATGGCCATATCGTTGGGGTTACTCCATTTCTAAATGATTGTATTGAATCCTAAACAAATCAGCTTGGCCCGATATTCCAATAGCCACCATCACTACATGATCCTATAACTATATAAAGATCTTACAATCCCTCTATTATTATTTTTTTTCTTTCATATTTTATAACAAAACAATCATCTATTTTATAACAACAAACCAACTTAAAACAATAAAAGATCAAAATGACACCAAAGACTAGGTATGTTAAGTCCTGTGGTATTTAAATCTATCATCATTGGTATTTGTTCCTTTCATCACATCACGTGCTAACAGTTGCCACTTATATGGTTTTATTTTATATAGTGCTTCCTTGAAAAGAGTTCCCTTAGTGATTGGTATCTCCGCCATCGCGGGGTTTATCTTCACACGCCAGGTGCTATACACACCCAGCCGGAAAGGTGCCATCCCTGTTGAAAGATCCGGAGGTGGCATTTGAACCTACCAAAGACACTGCAACTGTGAATGACAAGACAATCTGACCACTTTGTTATTACACCGACCAGAATCGGGTGGTGCAACAATCAGGGTGCATTTCATATTTTTTTTTACCCCATTTTTGTTTGTTTACAATTACGTATTTTGATTTAATTATGATAATCATTAGATATGGCTCTTATTAAGATTTCAATGTTGATTTCTAGGTACTCTACTATTGATAAAAAGCAAGGATTGGGCCTATTTTAGATAGATGGGTATACGTATAACCAGGCCGTATCGTAGGTTTTAAGTTGATAACCGGGGTGTTATTTTCTTATCAGCACCATTTCCAAAAAAGCCAGTAAATTCTCGTAGTTTGTTCAGTTATCAACAGGGTGTCTGGAGAAGATTGTTACTCATCTCTTTTGGTTCAAACATTGTTGACTTTTGTTAAATAGCTGTTGGTTTCCTGATTATGTCAGTTTTGATATTAAAAAAGTATTACGAAAGTAAATGCTTATTTGCGCCATCTGTTTATGGTAACTTTTGTTCAATTTTTGTGATTTTTTTTTTTTTTTTTTTTTTTTTTTTTCCCCCCTTTTTTCTAAAATATAATGTTTTTTGTTTTTTTATTTTTTCTCATTCTTGTTTTACATTATCTTTTTTTGTTATTTCTATATTTTT
>Ga0160505_100951_pt1 | contig 14538 bp, 6 predicted proteins | sample DIDeMG_FD_108225 | JGI IMG/M metagenome (GOLD analysis project Ga0160505, IMG submission 108225) | Enriched chicken feces microbial communities from UW Madison campus, WI, USA - DID2874_E49_Stillage MG | ecosystem: Host-associated > Birds > Digestive system > Large intestine > Fecal ... | reverse complement strand
TTTTTTTTTTTTTTTTTTTTTTTTCTTTCTCGCTTTGGATTTAACGTCGTGTTTCAACTTTCTCACCCACAAGCTGCCAAAAAGCAACTCATTCACTACAACTGCTTCAACATGACAAATTGACAGAAAGAACAAATGTATAGCTTCTTACCCAATGCATTTAATAATAAACCATTCCTAATTTTAACTTTTTTTTTATAGTGACGCCAGAAAATAAAAAGGTTGGCTTTGCTCAGCATGTCTTAGTAGCCCTTTGAGTTAGCCGTTAAGCTCTGAACTGTCAAAACACCCTAGCTTGACACATTCGAAACATTGCAGATTACCTGCTCAACGTGCCTACCCCTACGCCAACTCTCTAAACAGAAAAATAGATAAAAATAAATCATTATAATCAGACTGTGATAAGGTCTTACTTTCCTATTAGACTATCGCTTAAAACATCATAGCAACGCACACTGCTTTTGGATTCGATTTACACTGGCTCCATTAAAAACAAACAAATCTTGGTATTTTATTTTGCTGATTTGCTTTGGGAAATACAACTAAGAAAACACTCCTCTGGGTCTGATTCTTCATGTATTCTTAACATATACCCGTACAGGTTATGTTTGACCCTTTTCTCTGTTGGTGCCTTTAGAAAAAACCGTTTACAAAATTTGGATTTATTGTTTTTTTTAAAAAAAAAAAAAATCTATTGGTTGTTTACTAAATCAAGATTGTAGGACATTCTTGAATAAATGATACATAAACCCAATATCCTGGTAATACAAAAACTTCCAAAACTCAGGCCCCTTGTTTCACCATACATTTCTGGTTCCCCCCTGCGGACCTGTATCATGTAGCTTAAAAAGGCCCCAGCCGTATAATATTTCATGAAGCATTAAGCTTTGAAACGTCTTTTTTTTCTTTTCTTTTCCAGGTTGAGCCAACCAATTCTTTATTATTATCGGTCTTACAAATTGCATATGCTAGTTGGAAAACGCCAAATCCTTCAATGCCATCACCATCATTAAAGATCTTAACATGTGTTTACATATACTAGCAAATACCTTTTTGTACGTCTTAGGAATAATCCTGAAATGCCTTGAATGAAAGTATGAAATTATGAAAAAAAAAAACCCTTACAGTGTAAGGTCTCTGTACCGTTCCTGGCCTCTGCGTTCGGCATCAGCCAAGAAATTGACCTCTTCTTGAAGCTGATTGAGACGAGAAGAAATACCAATGGCCTCCATTGCCTTCATATCCTCGTGTAAAAGACGCTCCTTGCGAAGCTCCGTGGCGGCATCAAAGGCTTCCTTATACTTTTTGGTCAAGAGAGCCTGACGTTTCATGTAACCGCCCATAGTAAGCGACAGTTTATGTTCAAGCTTATTGCACTTTTCACCAAGCTCAGTTAGACCCTCGACAAGGCGCTCGGCCACATCAGAATCTTCTTCAGTGTCAGACTCGTAGTCAAGACCTGGCAGTACATATGGTTGTGCCTCAACTTGGGCACCAAACTTCTCAACAACAGTTGTCAGCGTATCCTTATTAAGTTCCTTCTCAATTTCAGCCAGAGCCAGCTTTCGATCTTCATCCGCCAGGCTTGGAACAATATCACCCGGAATGGGATAGCCATCAGCAGGATACTGAACGTTATCAGAAATTATCAGCCGAGAAAGTTCGCTGGCAACTTCACTATTGATTTCACTTGATTTCTCTGCTTTAAACTCTGCAAACTCGTATTCATCAGCTTCCATAATCGGCCGAGGAAGGCCACGCTGAAGCACTTGAGACCTGCGTTTAAGTTCACGCTGTCTCTCCTCTTCTTCTTGAATCTTGAGCAGTCTGGCGCGCTCACCGGCATCCTCTTCTAGCTCATTATCTGTGGCAGTGGCAGGTCTAAGCTCATCGTCTTCAGGCATTACAATATCAAAGTTGTTTAATGGTTTTGGTAAGCTTTCAAATCCCCTTCTTAGTACCTCCCGTGGGGTGGCAGCAATATCAGCTTTATTAACACCCAATCCATCTCGCCGCGGCGTTTGTGAAATCGTTTTTAGCGCATTAGGAGTTTGCACTATTTCGTGATTGGGAAGAATACTACCACTTGAAAATGTCGAATCATGGAGTGGCGTGTTGACATCACCAAGTAACGATGATTGTTCGTTGGCTAGCGCGTGGATGTCTCTGACTGATTGAAGAATACGGTCGTCAGAACGATTAACCTGTGGGGTTCTTGTCGGCTCACGTATCACGGATTCACTGTACTCCGTCATTAATGTGCCCGTCACGCTGTCAGCATCATTATACTTTTCTCTTGCCCTGTCGCCTCTAGTTCCATACTTGACAATCTGTTCTAATTCTTCTTCATTCACTTGCGGCGCTGGCAAAACCAGTTTGCGGCGCTTTGAAATCTTGTCGGATTGGTTTAGTTCAAGTAGTCGTTCGGCCTTGGCTTGCGCAGATTGTTCAGCCGCCGCAGCAATTGCTTCGGGATCTCTGGTGCGTTTTTTATCATTCCGATCCTTATCCAAAGATTCTTTCATGAGCACACCCTTGTGGTGCGTTTTCAAGTCAAACTTAGCCTTGGATCGTAGGTTCTGAGCTATTTCATCAGATGTATCGTAAAATCCTGGTGCCGGCTTGTGTTCAAATGGAATGTCCGCATTGTAATCAACCTGATTTTTTCGCTTTTTTGTGAGCTTTGCGTTGATACCAGCAAGCTTTAGTTCTCGTCGCTTTTGTAGCAATGCTAACCGTTTGCTTTCTTCCAAAATACGTTCGCGATCCTTTCTCTTGGCCTTTTTACCCTGCGTGTTTGCAAGTCTTGCACGGGCCTCAGACAACATTTCTAATTCGTCTGCGTCCATATCAACTGCATCAGGTCGCGCCGGCTTGGATTCGGGAGTCGGATCAATATCACCAGCACGATATTTTCGGGCACCTACTGGTGCACTCGCATCTCCACCAACACCTGTCAGCGATAGACCTTCGCCACTCTGCTGCTGTTCATCCTGCTCCGCTTCGTCTAAAAGTTTCTGATAGCGCTCAATACACTGAGTAGCGGTACGACCGACGATAGGAGCAATTGTCCGCCACTGCGTAGGCATAAGTTTGGCAAGATGTAGCAGCTTTTCGTCTTCCTCGCGCGACCATTCAATTTTTTTGATGGTGGGATCAAGCCATTCAAACCATCTTGCCTTGACCTGCTTTGCTGTTTTGCGGGCTAGTAGTGAAGATACACGCGCCCATTGGTTCAAACCATACTTTGAAATAGCCGCACGTAGAATTTCGTCTTCGACGTTAGTCCAGACGCCTCCCTTAATGTAAGTAGGTGCCATTGATTATGTTAGTACTGTTTTAACTGGCGAATGTTGTTCAAGGATGCCCGATAAACGCGTGAAGAATAGCCAACATGAAAATGGGAGGTTGAAATTTTTTGGTTGTGATCGGAACTCAGGGTTAGGTCCCAATGCCTTCATACCCTTTTTTTGGTATTTTTTTTGGTATTTTTTTGATCTGGAAATATTCCAATTATAAACTTGATACTTGTTTCTCCCCCTTAACTTCACCGAGCGCAGTTTACCAAACCAGTTATCTAAGGTAAATAGCCTCTAAATTTATTCTTTTCAGATTTGCATTATGCAATTGTCTTCCAAGCATCAGAAGCTCATTTTGCAATGTTATCCGGCCGGCAAGGAGATCGAGAAGCGGCCAAATCAGTCAGAGCTCTCCTATCTTTTATATTATGTGTCAACCCGACGCACTAAACTAATCAAAGTCGGTGCATTTCTGGAGCAAAAGGTGCAAAGTGATTTGTATCGGAATAGATTTGGGTATGCTTTGTTTTGTTTGTATATTTGAAAAAAATCAATCGCGAGCAAATGATGGTTTATTTTTCACATTGACTCTAGTCCAACTATCACAGTATGCTAATTTATTTTGTTTTCGTAACTCAGGAACGTACAGGTAACATTAGATATTCTGGATGCGCTTGTTGAAAAGTGCCCAGAGGATTTGAACCTGTTTGCCCAAAATATTGTCAACATTTTGGAGGACGTTGTGTCTGGGAGCGATATTCTCCTGATCAAGCATACCAACGAGGTTTTTGACACTTTCTGCAAAAATCATGATTTGACCTTGTTTCGTGGTGACTCCTCTTATGTAGCAGCGTTCCAGAACCTTGTTTCCCGGTATGTTGAACTGGCTACAGGTAGCAGCACAAATCCCCGACCCGATGACGTACAATGGAAGTTGGTCGGTATCGAAGCAAGTAAAAGCATTTCAATGTCGGTGGTTCTTTCGACAGTGGTTGGAACAACATTTATACCAGAAATCATTCCCATTCTGCTAGCCAACTTATCGACCATCAGTAAAGAAAATGGCTTAGCTGAGTTGAATTCAAAGATTGTGATACTGGATTCTAAACAACGGGCAAATCGGAGACAGAGTATCCATTTAGATACGGCTGTACCCCTGGATCTGGGCCCAGATCAGCAAATTTTGTACAAAAGTATGCAAACATTACGGCATATTGTCGAGACCACGTCAACAAGCATTCTTAAAACGGCAACTAGGGCAGTACTTGAATTTATTTTGGAGCACAGCTCGCCAACTGTCTGGGCCTCAGGACTGCTGGAGGTTATAGCGACCTGGGTGCCCGTCCAAACAAGATTTGCTGTGCTGACAGAACTTGTCGACGAGCTAGTGATTCTACCAATCACCAATAAAGCAAATCAAATGGTGGTGGTACGATTAATAACTTCATTACTTTCTTCATCTGTCACTATGGTTGGCCTGTCGGTAATTGATATTCTGAGACCCCTGTTGCAGCATGAGTACCACCTTTTGCAGTCAGCCGATCCTAACCCAGAGCTGGATCAGTTGGTGGACGCGTTAAAGGAGAGCATTGTTTCATTATCTCTACACAGCCGTTATGCTTCTCAAACTTCTGATATGATTGCTGAAATTCTTATGAAGTGCAAGTATCCTGGCAAGTCAGTCGTGATGCCAGGTACCAATACTATTGACAGCTCAGTTACTGATGCATTTTTAGTGCACAACCTCGAAATAATCTACAAAATGATGCTGCTTGCTCCAAAGAACAAGGGTGGCGTGGAACCCAGTCAGTTGTCAATCTCAAGCTGGAATGGATCCCAGAATTTGCTAAACCATGCCAACCCAGCTGTCAAATCCGAGTATGCAAAAGCGTTGACTTTATTTTTGGCTCGCAATGTGACAGAATTTGATCCCACAGTGAGGCTTTCTAATGATTTCAATCCTGTTGATGGATCGTGCTTTGGTAGACTGCTAATTGAGCTGTACACATTGGTGACAGAAGCAACCAACGACGCTTCTGATTACGAGATTGCAATCCAGATATTGGATAGTTTTATTTTGAATCTGGGTGATCATGGTTTGATTCGGGCTCTGGCCTTTGCGCTAGCAATAGAGGATAGCGCCAACAAGACACTTTTTGAGAATGAAACGACAGCAGCTCTTGACGGTCATGATATCATTGAGGGCTTGGCACTAAAAAGTATTTCCCTTATGGTAATTAAAAAGATTGCCCTCGAGCTTGGAATGAGCCGACTAGCTGATCTTGCCATAAACGAGATTGGAAAGCGACAGGACTTGGGGGTTTGGTACGACCTGAACAAGACAAACTTGACCTTTAGTTCTGATAATCTTTCACAACTAACGCCAGTTCTAATTACTGATCTTGCCGAGCAAAATAGTGCCAACTCGCTATACTCAGTTGTAAGTACTATCCTAGCCCAGCAAGACCCACAACAGCGTCTGCTTCAGCAGGAAAACGTTGATCCGCTTACCCTTTCTAAAATTGTGCTTACGGCCGACTTTACTGGCCCTGCCGTCGTGGCCGGTGAGGGGCTGATGCCGTTATATATTTCATACACCATACCGCAACAACCTAATGGCAATGGATCCGCTGCCATGGGTGATTCTACCACCGCTTTTTCCCACAGTGGCAGCCATCACGGAATGACCCGGGCCAAGTCTCTCAACCAATTACACCAGCACTACCAGGCCGCAGGCTCCATCCGCGGGGTACCCGGCGAGTCCAGCGGCTTTGTCAGCACCGCTGGTTCAATCTGGAGCGGCGGCAACCACACCAGCGGCAGCGGGATTGCGGAGGAGTCGGCCGACGATAGGGCCTCCGAAACCGGCACCCGGGGCGCTACCGACGGCAGCAAGGATACGCAGCTACACCTGCCCACGGTACGCGACCTCAAGCGCGCGGTGTCCGGGCTGAGCATGCGATCCACTTATTTGCGTGGCACCAAGGGCGCGGACGCCGTGTCTCCAATCACAGAACCCCCCGCGGGGAAACCCGGCCTGGATGCACCCAAGGTGAAGATTGACGTCTTAAGCTTTTTGGATACCCTTGACGTCGATGAGCTTGGCCCCGAGAGCCGGTTTGTGTAGCAAGGCCCTTAACCACCCCAACTCTTTTGTTGTTTCATAGACAATAATAATTAATCATAGTCATGATACAAAAAAAAAACAAATACAAAAAACAGTAACAACACACTAATTCATATTTTAACCATATAACTGCATATTTTCTTTCAAGCACTTGAAATTAGACACCCGGATTCACGGTGTATCGAGTTTAGGGCGATATACGCGCGGTGAAAATTGTAGTAAAATCACATAACAAAAAACATAATAAGAATACAAAAAAAAATATACATCAGAACATCAAGACACAAAAAAAAAAAGATATAAAAAGACTACAGTGGTGAGAGACACACACTATTCAGGTGGAGGTTGAGAAACTCTTGAAGGAGGTGATATGGCGCAGGTACTCAGACTGGAACTTGGGTGTCTGACCATAAGGGATGCCAAATCCAACTAGAGCCGGGTTGGGGGTAAGGTGAGATGTAATGCTGGGGTTGGGAGTTGGACTGCCTCCTAAGGTTGCAGCACCAAATGGCGTAGCAGAGGAAGCTGTTGCTGTAGTAGTACCACCTACAGCCGCAGAAGTCCCGACTGTAGTGCTACTGGGTATCGAGTTAGAGACAAGCAGATCAGGTGTGGTGCGATAGCTGTTGGCACCGCCACTAAGTGGGCTAGAGCTGAGGATGGGCCCCGTGGGAGTAGTAGGCAAAAAGCTCACGCTGCTGCCGTTGCTGCTACTGATGCTAGTAAAGCTATTTGGACGGCTCATGCTCCGGTTAGAAGACAAACTGGTTGCGCTGTTAAGTGCTGGCTGCAGCTGCTGGGGTGCCTGCTGTGGCACCTGCTGTGGTACGTGTTTAGGTGGACTGCTGGCTGAGCTGTTGAAAATTGACTGAAACTTAGACGATGTCTGGTTGTTAGACTTGAGGACAAACTGTGATGAGTTTGGCGATGAGCTCCAGATGATCTCCTCGTGGTTGGAGCTGCGGCGCCTCATGGGAATATAATTAGAGGGCGGCGGAATAATGGGAAGTTGAGGCAGTTCACTGTATTCATCCTGGTCATGCTCACTGTTGGAGTTGTAACTACCCACAACAACGTCGTCATCATCATCGTCATCAAAGATAGCCGACTCAAACTGAAGCGACGAGGACATGCCCGTGACGTCAGAGGCCTGCCTTTTCTTTTGGTGTTGGAACTTTTTCCAGGTTTCAAACTGCTGGGTAGCTGACACATTTCCGACAAAATCGGTAGCGAAGACCTCATTCAAAGTGGTTGAAGAGGATTTTTCATCCGCCCCCAAAACACTGCTGGTGCTACTACTGGGAAAATCATCTTCCATAGCCCATTCCGGGCTTTTGGACGACTTTCTTCTACTTTTGCTGGCCTTTTTCTTAGGCTGAGTGGAAGGCGGCAATTGCTGTTGAGATGACTGCTGCTTAGGCGGGGATGCTACAATCTCAGGCCGGGGTTTGGAAAACTCAGATTTTGATCTTTGCTTCTTTGATCTGGCGGAAGCTGGGGCGTTAGCCTGAGACGGAGGTAAGGGCTGCTTACTGGCGCTTGCCGGCACAGAAAAGCTGTGACGCTTGGGCGCGACACTTGTCCAACCATCTTCGTCTTCTTTATCTAGTTAATGCAAGGAAAAAAGAGGGATTAGTCCTGAAAGAAAGGGATGACCAATTACAAATTGGATTCATACTTTTAGGAAAGGCAGGATTTCTTTATTCAAAAAATAAGATCACAAAGTTAGTCAAAAATAATGGTAGTAAACACAAAAGAAGCCAACCCATCTCCAAGAGATTTACCAAAGAGATGGGCAGAGAGTGATAAAACTACTTACTGGTGCTGCTGAAGTAATGCCTTTTCTAATAACTCCTTCTTTTTCAATTTCTTCTCGTGCTTTCTCTTGTTTTTTGCAAGTTTCTTGAGATATCTGTGGATGAAATTAAAAAAAGGTCAGTTTTAGGTTGGGTCCACATGGGTGTGCGTGATGATGGTTGACATACCTTTGATTGATATCCTTGACATCCACCAAAAAGGCAGGCTTATCAAAGAGTGGAGCTGACTCCTTAATGGAAATCAACTGGTTGATCGTGTATACAGGCATTGCAAAGAGTGCGATCAAAGGATAGATGCTGTTGGCACTATATTATCAAAATAAAACTGCTGAACCAATTAAATAGCACTAAATAAGAGAGTGGGGACCTCCTTGGTTTGTAGACCAAAAAAACAACAACAGAGCACTCAATAAACAGAAAACAAAGTGAATATAGAAAACAAGACGACCTGAAGAGAAGAAAAAAAAGAGATTCTTTTCAGGAAAGGGTCTTGATTTTTATTACCGAGAAAGATGTTCTTTACCAAGAGAAGCGATGGGGGAGGAAAAGGGAAAGAAAAGGATTATAGGAAATAAATAAATAAAAAAGGTCAGGGCAGTTTGTACTTTTTGTACTGTTTAAAACAGGGAAGGGTCATTATTGTTTTTGACGGCGTCATTATCAAAGGCACACACCTATCACAAGGAAAATCCAAAGATAATCCGAAAGGAATCCAAAAAAAAACACTCATAATAACCGACCTCTGAAAATCAAGAAAGGTATCGTAAAAGGCAATTCATCTAAACTAAATCAAGTTTATATTTAGGAAATTTAGCGATATTGAGTCAGCATGTGGCTTGGATTTCTAAATTTCAGATTGTCGCCACGGGGATTTATATCCCGTTGCAGTCATAAAACCAAACATGTTTAATCTACTTTTAAGCCAGCCCTAGCCCTATACTCCCAATTCAAGAAAAACAAAAAAAAGAAAAAAAAAAAAATTGACAAGCGAAAACCTTTCTCATCCATTGCCATTATCATTCTTGTCGTTAAATATCCTCGCTGTATTTTCCGTCCTATACAATACTACAACCATGCCTGTCGCAAAATCACTTCACAAGGTCTCCAAGAAGGTGGCCGGTTCCGAAAAGTCGGTTCATCCCAGAGGCCGCAAGTTTAAGCAGCTCAACAAGGCCACTCTTCGACAAGCCAAGCTCGCAAAACACAAGGCGGTGCGCACCAACGCCAAGGAAGCTGAGTGTAAGTGTGATAAATGCCTATGATACTGCCCTCGTATGAAGGATAGAATTTTAGCTAACACCTACTAGTTGTGAGATACAAGTACTTTAGAGAGGCCGTCAAGCTTGCCGGCGTGGAGTCGTTTAGTTTAGAAGAGATCAGAAACCTGATAGAAGTGTAAGTGTTTGCCAATTCTGCTAACCAGCAATAAGCATTAAACTAATGCGTCTTAGATACGTTGAGAGAGATAGAGACGAATTGGAGAAATTGAAGTCAGAGAGAAGACCCGGTAGACCCGCTTCTAGCAGACAGGATACTTTACAAAGAAGAATGGATCTGGAAAGAAACGAATTCAAGACTGGATACAGTAAGTTATACGGAGAGCTTTTGAAATTTTGTCTGTACATGTGCCATTCTAACTGCTTTTTTTTTGTTTTTAGATTTGCCTGATCTCACTGATAAGGAGAACGTCGAGAGACTGCTGAAGTGGGACGGCGGCATTGGCGGTATCATTCAGGTGAACATGATCAGAGTTACCGAGAAGCCCACTGAGACCACTAGTAAGACTGACACCGATATGCAAGAGTAATTAAGAAATAAATAAATGATAGTGCCGTTTTTTTATTGTTTTTAGTCGATATTTTCCCTATGTCATACCAGACACCATCAGGAAACCGCCCAGCAATACGCCCACGCTCGCAATCGAACCAAAAACCAATTTATATAGATATTTAGCATCACGATCCTTTTTGCTGTAGCATCTCTCAAACACAAGCATTTTATCATTGCCGCCAATGATACTCCATCCCTCTGATTCAAACTTGGTGATGGTCCGCAGATACTTTTCAGGGCTCTTTAGCTGAGACAAAATAGTGTAGAGATCTTTAGGTGACCGCTCATTGTGAAGTGGCTTCTTGAGTGATTTGACAATTTTGAGCGTTGGGGATAGAATTAGGTATTCGCGCTCGAGTTTGAGTGTCGTCGGGGTAGGAATGTCAGATGCAATAGATGGTGGAATGTAAAACTCGGGATTGAATGATGATGATGACGATGATGATGATGATTTAGAGGCTGTTTCTTGTCTGATCCGGGCAGCGTGTACCGCCTCAAGTGATTTGTCTAGTTGCTGAATAATATCGTCTTCAATATTCACCCTGTTATTATCGGCAGCAGTTGTGATGCTGGGATCAGCATGGCTTGACTCCGGTATGGTTCCAGTAAGGGCATCTGGTGATGGCATGACAGGGGCCTCTTCTGTATGCAAAATAATGTCTTCTTCTGGTTTTGAAAACTCTTCAGTATATGATATTAAATTCTCAACCTCAAAGTCCTGTTTGACAATGCGCTCGCCGTTAGGGCCAATCCTATCTTTTGTCGACGGTCGGAAGGATTGCTTCCTGATGCCATTATTACTGTTAGAAGTTGCTGAACTGTTGGGCGTGGGTGTATTCGCCACGTCGTCAGACATGAAATGAAGAAGCCGATCAAAATCTTTGGCTGCAGTATCTGGGTTTTTCGGAGGCACTGGAGGAGCAAATCGCGACGGCGGGGAGAGACTTGAAGAAACCAGTTTTGGGTCTAATGATGGTTCTTTCTTAGTACGCTTGTGGCTAACATGGCTAACATGGCTCACATTACGCCTTAGCATTACCATGGGGAGAGTAGCGGTGGAGCGACATAACATGGTAAAGTTGCAATAAAAATCAGTATACCAGAAGAGATATAATCTATTGAAAACAGAGGTAATTCAAAGATATGGTGTCAGTATAGAAAAGCAAATCGATTTGGTGAGAAAAGTGGGCTGGTTAGGTTCAGATGAGTATTGGAATTTCAAACTGAGTTTGAAAAACAAAAAAACCATATCTTCCTTGGCTTTGCGTTTGAAAAAATACCGTGAAAGTCAAAATAAAATTCCAAAACGAAGTAGTAAATATGATTATCAGCTCGCACAATTTGTTAATTGGAAGACTAGAATTATTTACTTCTCTACTAAGAAGTGGTATTATGTGATTAATTCAAGACCGAAGTTGGCTATTTTTATTAGTATCTTCAGTATTTGATAAGTGAACAGACCTGTACATTACCATTTAAACGTCTAGAGCTAAGCTTATTCAAAAGCTTTTTACTATCTTCGACGACCACTCTTCTAACTAAATTTTATAATCTCAAACTGTACTGTAAGTTCCTTTAACATGAAGTTTGAATGTATTCAACTGCCGAAAGCCTTTACTGTGGGTTGGCCCCCAAGTATGTCTCTAAGCTAAACATGCTGGAATGTACGCTGTCAATAAGGGTGGCGTAAATATGGTCCCTTGTGATCTAACTGTTTTGTCCCAACTATTTTTTTTTTCAGCCAACGTCAGTTCTCGGGTCAACCAAAAGTCAACTTCATTTCTAATCAAAGTATTCCTTTCAAACATCTCGACACTCTAAACCCACCGTCACAACAAAAAAAAAAAAAAATACCATTTGGTCAACTCATCATCGGACCGCCAGGTTCTGGAAAATCAACATACTGCTATGGCATGTATCAGTTTTTGTCAGCCATTGGCCGCAAGACCTCGGTAATCAATCTCGACCCAGCCAATGATCGCACCAACTACCCGTGCGCACTCGACATTCGCGATTTTACCAAGCTTGAAGACATTATGGAGAGCATGAACCTTGGCCCTAATGGTGGTATCATGCAGGCATTAGAAGAAATAGAAGATTCACTTGACGACTTTGTTGATATGGTAGAATCTCTGGGCAAGTCTGACTACCTCATTTTTGATTGTCCCGGCCAGGTCGAGCTATTCACACACCATTCCGCCCTCCACAAGATTTTCAAAAAGCTTGAGAAGCTTGACTACCGCTTAGTTGTGGTGCATCTAATTGATGCATACTACATTACTTCTCCATCACAATACATCTCAATCCTGTTATTGGCGCTGCGCAGCATGCTCCAGCTCGATCTCCCCCACATCAACGTTCTTAGCAAAGTTGATTTGCTTAAAAACTACGGCGATCTTCAGTTCAATCTCGATTTTTACACAGAAGTGCAAGATTTATCATTCCTTTTCCCTCTCATCGAAGCTGAACAGAAGACTGTCTTGGGTAAACGATATGCGCGGCTGACAGAAGCAATCGCAGACCTAGTTACAGACTTTGGACTCGTTTCGTTTGAAGTGCTTGCTGTCGAAGACAAAAAGAGCATGATTTCGTTATTAACAGTTATTGACAAATCTATCGGTTACATGTTTGGCAGCACAGAGATCGGTGGCGACACTGTTTGGGCAGAGGCAACGCGACAGGGCGGCTACCTTGGCAATGTCCAGGATATCCAGGAACGGTGGATCGACTACAAGGAAGAGTATGACAAACAGGAAGCAAAAGAAATGGAGGAAAAATTCAAAAAATCGCAGCAGCAGCATGAAGAAGAATCGCGACCACTGTCACAAGAGGAAGAATGGGAAATGGCGGTGAATGAATGGGAACAAAAGAACAATACCAAGATGCCACGATAAAACAAATAATCCCATTGCCTAATTGACTACGTAGCTGAATCACCGTGTGTAAATAAGATTGAAGTAGCTACCTGCGCGACAGTAAATGATTCTGTATTATTTATTATTAAACTTAGCATTCATTTTAGATTTCCGGGTTGAATACCTATATCGATGCAAGATCCAGAAGTTATGTCAATGCTTGAATAGAGCAGGTAGTTTAGATCACTAAGCTTAAAAAAAACCGTCAATATATACTCACTTCATGGCACCAAAAATGCCCGTACCAAAATGCCGTATTGAAATAACTCTTCCACTCATTTCTGGTCTGACAAAAAAAAAAAAAAACCTACAATATTTCCAGGACAAAGAAACTTCATTTCTAAACATTGTATAAATGACAAATGCACTATGCTAAAACCAAAAAAATAAATGATTCGACCCAGGATCGAACTGGGGACCTTCTGCGTGTTAAGCAGATGCCATGACCAACTAGACCATCGAACCAATTTATTATTTGAGTATTGAGTAAATATTGACAAACAATCAGAATACAACCACAAGAAATAGAGAGAAATCAACTAAAATCACTCTAAACTACTTTTAACAATAAAAGAGGTGGCAAAAATGAGTAAATAAAAATTTTGAAAAAAGGACATCAAAGTCTTCAAGAGGATAGTTGGTGGTGGCAAAAGTTTTCCTAAAGGATCACGTGATTCAATTCCCCCTTTAGCACATGAGATTATTCATGGAGAATTCGGTGCTATCGAACTCTGCTAGAACTTATTGCGCGTCCTGACACCGCTACCTTGCCAATATTATAGGGACAAATGTCTCTCAAATTTACGTCTTCTTTGTAGGCAATTTTGTTTTATAATTTTGTTTGTAACTATTTGATATAAGGGTGATAAGCTGATTATCTATCTAATTCAGTGCCATCGACCTCTGCTAGAACTTATTGCACGCGCTGACACTGCTACCCTTGCCAGTCTCATCTACACAAATACTTTGCCATTCAAGTTCTTGTCTTTTTTTGTATATTATTTCAGTCGTGATCGTTTAATATAAAAAACAAAAACAAGATAAATTGATCATCTATCTGACAGAGGATTGGAATGTAGCCTTTTATGGCCCCATCTAAGCATCCTCATACTTATATGGATCTGTATTGACTATCAGATCATCCTCAACTGTCATAGGTTAATGTTGCATGGACATAAACTCAAACCCTAAATAAGGACTGCAGGCTAATCCTCTGACCTCCAAATCCCACACGCTTTATTCCTTTTTCTTTTTGTTATTTTTGTTATAATAAGAGCTATAGTGATAACGCTCGAATTTGCTTGGACATGCGCAAGTTATAATTAGTGTCCTCAAAATTTTTGCCTGCCTTTACATTTTATATATTTTTTTTTAATTAGTCTATTACATGCGTACCACACCGGGGAAAAGAAAAAAAAAAAAAAAAAAAAAAAAAAAAAAAAAAAAAAAAAAAAAAACCAAAAAAAAAAAAACAAAAAAAAAAAAAAAAAAAAAAAAAAAAAAAAAAAAAACAAAACAAAAAACAAAAAAAAAAAAAAAAAAAAAAAACG
>Ga0160505_100949_pt1 | contig 14565 bp, 10 predicted proteins | sample DIDeMG_FD_108225 | JGI IMG/M metagenome (GOLD analysis project Ga0160505, IMG submission 108225) | Enriched chicken feces microbial communities from UW Madison campus, WI, USA - DID2874_E49_Stillage MG | ecosystem: Host-associated > Birds > Digestive system > Large intestine > Fecal ... | reverse complement strand
ATTATTATTATTATTATTATTATTATTATTATTATTATTATTATTATTATTATTATTATTATTATTATTATTATTATTATTATTATTATCATGCATCGAATGAAAATTCACTTGCATCTATATTTTACACACTTACAGAACTTGACCATTATAAGGTTACTGCTCACGATAGCCTGAGAACACCGATAAATATCAAAGATGCCGAATTTATCCATGCCACATCACATAAACCGTTAATTTACAAAATACTTAAATAATAGAAACTCCAGAAGGAAAAAGAAAAAAAGCCAAGCGATTACAAGAAAACAAGCCATACAAGCCAGCTTCAAAGCCAACTTACACGGTCCAAAAGTTCCGAAAGCATACTGTGCAATAAGGTTACCCTCAAATTTAGCCACTATATTCCATATCTTAACATAAAAAATGAGGTCGGGTTATTTAATAGTAGGAGTTCATGTTTTTGTCTACCTGACTTCAATAATCATGAGTTTTATTCTCTACCTTCCAGGGACTCCAGGAAGTTCTTTAAAGTCAACCATGTATCTTACTCGACTAGATCTTTCCTCTAATCTCATTGATGAACGATCCACAGAAAACACATTATACAGTAATCCTTCTGCTGACACATTTTGGATCTATCCTACAAGTTATTGTGCAAATGTCCCCACTGACGAAGACAACAAATTTTCAATCTTGTGTTCCAACTACAGTGCTACATATAAATTCAACTATTACAATCAATTTCCTTTGGCCAACGAAAACTGTACGGAAAAAGATTTTAAAGCTTTTAACCGCGACTCTACTACATTTTCAAATTGTTTACTGGCTTTTCTCATTGTTAATTGTCTTTGGATATTTTGGGTTGCCATCTTATTTACTTTCGGTCTTGAAATAATGGTGATTCTTATAGCCGCTACTTCATTTACAAGATTCATATTAATAATTTTGATCACTAGCTTTTTAACAAAGCCGCAATCACATCTTGCACGACTTTCGGAGATGTGCTTTGAAGGCCAAATTGATGTTTCTGGCCCAACTTCGGCATATAAAGGCTTGGTATATTTCTTGATAGTATTGATATCATTAGAATGGGGTATATTTTTTAAATCCGATCTTGCATGAGGTATCTTTGTTTTTTGTTTTTTCCTATCATGATTTTTTATACGGCAAGTTTTATTTCACTCGAGTCATGCTTCATGAATTTTCATTTATTTGCATCAGGTACACTTTTTTACATCCATTCGTTTCAATGTTTAGGTAACAATATTGCCAATTGGTGAGCGTAGTAAATTTTGCTATGTTTTGCGCTTTTCAAAGGGAAAAAAAAATCAAAATTAAAAATAATACTTATGCAAGTCAAATTGATATAGTTGTTTCTTTTTCTTATTGAAATGTATATTGGTAATTTAACTCTCTAAACTGTTTACTTTTAGAAGACCATTTAATTAAATAGATAAAATGTGCAATACCTTTTTTTACTTGACTTTTGTAAATGTTTATTTAAGATCTTCGCCGAACGGTCGTGATTTGATTGTCTTCATAAATCCTTTTCCAGGCTTAATTTTATTAAATCTCAACAAATGAAACCACTTTAAACTTTTTTTTATCTTTTTTTTAAAAAATAGAACGTCTGAATGACTCTGTGTCTTTTGGTTAATGGTGGCTTGAATACTTTCATTATTTCTCAAAACTCATTATTTTGACCTTTTTGTACTTCTTGTTATTGGTCTACAAAGTCTTATAAGACTAAAAATGTATTTTTTAGGTTCTAGTAACAACAGCTTTTGTGTGCTTAAGATATTTAACTTGTAGTTAAACTATACTTTTATAAACTTTTGCAGACTTTAAGTCTTGCTTTTTCCCTCAGTATATTCAGTGGTTGGTGAGACTAATTTTCTTGGGACCTTTCATTTAATTATTCTTGGATCTACTTCATTTCGATTTAATGAGACTCTCGATTTAATATTTGCTTTTATACTAATACTTTTTTGTGACCTTTTCAAGCTAGTAATTAGATTCATGCAACATGGTGTTTGATTTCTGTATGTTTTTCTTCAGATACATCCATATAGTGTAGACAGTAATATCATTGATAAACCTATCGAACTGATAGCTAGTTCATATGTTCCATTTTCAAAAAGTTTAAGTTTATATTTGAAAATAAAATTTATTTTGTTTCAACGTATATCTTTATTGAGATTATTGTATTTAGTGAAGATTGGTTGTTAGTTATTATTACCAAGAACTGTATTATGATTTTCACACCTCCAAGGCTTGAACTTGAGTTTAGCTATATTCTAGGCTTTTTTTCCACAAGATCCAAAAGTTGATCGCTGGCTCGGTTTTATGTGAGTCTCCGTTATAAATTGTAACGGCCACGCTTTCTCGCGTACTAGAAAAGTTGACTCTACAACCTCAAAATAAAAATATTCATATGTAATGCTTCAAGAAATGAATAACAAAAGAAAATCTGCAGGAGAATTCACAACATCATAGTCTTGTGTCTAGAATAAACTGTGAGGTAACGGGTACTTTGATTGGCCGAAATTATAATGAAAACCAGATCCCGTAAGATATTGAGAATACATATTCGGCTTTTCATTACTAGCAATCAATTTGACTGTATAAATAAATTTCCAATAAGCCAGTTTGTGATCCATTCCCGGTCTCTCGGGGAACATTTTAAAGACAATTTTTAATAATTATATGGGTTGCGTCTAAAATGAAAGAAAAAATGATGTTAATATTGAGTTTTTTTACTAATATTTTAGAGATAGAAGCTACGGTGACTGTGATGAAGAAGAAGGTAATAGAGACAGAGGCCTGTGCTTCACGTCTTCGAGTTAAAAGTTATTTAAGGATCGATAGAATTAATAATGATTTTGAAACTTTAGCATGTTAGAAATCATCTGGTTTTGTATTAATCCTTTGAGTTGCATTGAAAACGAGAATAAACAACAATAAAGGAGTGGAGGGACGAGAGACAAATACGTGGCTAATCTAGCATGTCCTTCAATGATAAATATAAAAGCATCATGGTTGAGGTTATCTCTGCGCTCTTACCTCCTTTCTATGTTAGTAGTAATTCTGAATTTGGACCTGCATATAACCTTGATAACTGACTCACCACCACTACTACCTTCACCAGCACAAATTTCACATTCAATGCAACGGACTTAGTTTGACGAGCCCACTTACCATTGGTTATAGTTATATTTACCCATTCTAATTCATGTTTGTTATTCATAACTGATGAGTATTAAGCCTTAAAGATTGTTTTTAAGCTGAACCATATTAATATCAAAGGATGTATTGATAAACCCTTGGTAAATCTTTAGCGTATGCTTCATTCATGTATACAAACATCCAATCTGGGGATAATCATTTATTACATAGTCATTGATACAATACTTAGAACCTTTCTTAATTAACCAGTCTAGGCACTTTATCTAAGAGATTGTCCTCGGCCAAGGCCGCTCCCAATACTCCATTTTGGTTACCCTAACTGAGTGGAATACTTCTTGGGGATTCTTTCAGCCATCTACTATTATTTATATAATCAAGAACCTTAACTTAGACTAACATCTACAACCAATTTATGATATTTGATGTTGAAATGGTTGTCCCCAGTAGTTTTCTTTTTTATTAATATATATATATGTTAATACCCAATTGTCTCTCTTTAGATCTAATCTTATCAAGTAGAAGCGTACAACATTATAGTAAATCAGTTTATTGTGCTTACATCAAATAGTTACAAGCAGCTTATAAAACAAAATGATATACAAAGAAGACATGAATTTCGGCAACATTTGTGTTATTCTCGGCAACTATTTGAATCACAACTTAATTTTTAAACGCTTTCAAGGCCACTATCAGTTTTAAAGCTTGCAGTAAAGCTACGGTTTGAGCAGCTTGAAGACTAGATCATACCATTGGCATTAGAGATGGCTTTTACAAACAGCACATTGAATTTGGGTTTTGTGGAAGCCCAAGCAATTCGAGTTCTCGCTGATGTATCATAGGGAAAACAAACTGCCATAAACTCTCAGTAAGTAAGAACAATTAAAAATTTGGCATAGTACTCTAGGATTCTATTTCAAAAGTGTGGGTACCTTAAAATAAATTAAAATAACCCGCGTTGTTTATGTGACCAAAGGGAATCCAGGTAATTGTAATCTTGTGGAAAGAAAGAAAAAAAAGTCAAAAAATGCGTTAGCCCGGAGTCGAACCGGGGGCTCGACGATGGCAACGTCGAATTTTACCGCTAAACCACTAACGCTTCTTATTGTTTATAAATTCTTTGTAATTTAGCATGGTTAAATAATTAAAATGCAATAAATCATAAAAATTTCAAATTTTATATGTTATTTATTGTGTTTTTATTTTATTGTTTTTTATTAGGGTGTCATATTAAGTGCAATTGCTTTGTGGAATAAAAAAATAAAACTAGCAAAGGTATTTCCATTTGTATCTCACTGTTGTGACTTAGTTTCTAAAACAAGAACATGACTTCGTGGCCAAGTTGGTTAAGGCGTGCGACTGTTAATCGCAAGATCGTGAGTTCAACCCTCACCGAGGTCGTAATTTTTTTCATTCGTTTTCCTTTTATTTTTTTGGGAAAATGTTTTAAAAGTTAAGGAAATGTGTCCATTCAGTTAAAAATTTTTTGAACAAAGATTACTTTTAAAGATTGTAAAAAAATTTTTTTTAATATAATTGGATGGAATGTTACGTATCGCAGGTTTCTCCTTAACACATGACATTGTTCATGGGATATTCGACGCCATCGAACGCTCGAACTTAGAATCCTCGCTGGCACCGCTCCCTTGTCAATCTCATAGAGACAAGTGTTTTTTTGAAACCCATGTCGTCTTTGTATGTCATTTTGTTTTATAATTTTTGCTTGTAACTATTTGATGTAAGCACAATAAACTGATTATCTGTGTATGTCTGTATATCTAGCCAAACCCAGTGTAGTAGTTAGAGCTAAAGTTTTACAGACTCTTCATGCATCCAAATTAAAAGATAATAATAACTTTAGAGTTTGTTATCTATATATTCAAACTCTGAAACGTCTATGTGTATGAACTCACTTTGAGAAGAAAGGCTCTTCAATATCAATCCTAATTTTAGTTGCTTGTCCAAGGATGATACAGGAATCCGCACAGTATCAAATGGTACATTGAGACAGGCGCTACAGTTTTCCTACTGTGTTAAGGGGCTTCCTAAACTGCTAATCAATTTCGAATAATTTTCATGCTTGATTTTTCATTTAGTCTTTCGGCTAGATGATAAACTTACTGGTGTATTGTATTTTTAGATCGCTTTATCAGGTACTTGGTTTGAACCCCCCTCACGAGATTTATAAGTTTACTTGTGTTAACATAGGTGCACCCAGAATGACACAAAATCAAGTTATTGTAGTTTTGAAACCACAATTGTAAGTACCAGCTTTTAAATTGTACTGAGAATCGTTTATGATCAATGTAGGCGAAAGTGAATTCATTAGATCCCTAGAGAGAGAGAGAGATGGATCATTAAATACTGTTGGTTTTTTTTTTAATTCAATTTTATAAGTTTTATTTTATTATATACTCAAGTTTATAAACAAGATTTTTTTTTTAATTATTATTATTATTATTATAAGCATGTTTATATTAATGACAAAGGCTTGTCAATAACAATAAACAGCAGAAGATATCACAAGTTGTTCTTTCAGAGTTGGGTAAAAAAGCAGCCCTAGGTATAAAACCACAAGACTTACTCGGACCAACCCAAAGAAGTGAGCTCCTTACGGACAGCATCTTCAGTTGCAATCTTTTTCACCTGTGTATCCTCCAGCTTGTCGCCGTTGAGTTGGCGAGCCTTAAGATCTTGGATGGCACGCAACTTCTTGAGCAGCGAGCGGATCTTCTTCTCTTCGGGAGAGATGGTGCTGGCGGATTGAGCGTCAGCAGCAGAACCCTCAGGAGACTCGGTACCATCCTGCTTCTCTTCCTCGGCCTTCTTCTTATTCTCGCGCTTCTTCTTGTTCTTCAAAGCAGTCTTGGACAAGGGTTTGTTGGAGTCGTTAGCGGCCTGAGCAGCAGCGGCAAAGTCCTTTTGGAACTGAGTAGCAGTAACAACAGAGTTAGGGCTTTGGATTCTATTTCTAGCATGGGGAGGAACATAAGCGCCCTTGGGCTTGGACTCTGTGCTGGCACCAGCCTTGGTGCCGGGAGCAGTAGCAGCTGACGCATGGGGCTCAGGAGCCGACTCAAGAGTGCTGCGGATGGGATAAAGACTAACGTCTTGGGGTCTCCAAGTCGAAGCAAAGAGCTCGGGGTACTCCTTGTAGTAAATGAGCTTACCAGTGTAGTGCCAAAGCTTGATGCTATTATCGACTCTCAGTCTGGGCGAAGTCGTGGAGGTCAACACGTACTGGCCGTTGGGACACCACTCGCAACCAACAGTGTTAGCAGCCTCAAACGAAGAGACCTTAACAAACTGCTTCTGACGATCATAGATATCAACACCACCCTGAAGGTTACCGAAACCAGCAACAAGAATAAATCTACCGTGGGGTGAGAACAAGAGAGTGTTTTTAGGAGCAACAGGGAAGGAGTGGACAACATTGCCACGAGCATCAAAGATCGTGGTCTTAGAGGGCATGTAACCGTAGACAACACCAAACTCTCTAGAATTAGGAGACCAGGTGAAATCATGGATAGTGCCCTCCTTGTCGAGTTGGATCCGTGAATCGTACGAGCCCGCAATGCCAAGGAGGTACAAATTAGTCTCACCGTAATAACTCTTGCCAGACTTATCAACCTCCGTTGATCCCAAAACAAGCAGCGCAGTTCCCAGCTTATTCCACTTCATCTCCGCCTTCTCGGCCTTGAAAAATGTCTTTTGTGAAACCGGCTGCTTGAAGTTAGGGATCTGATACACCTTAACGCTAGCAGGTCTGCCCGAAATCTCCGGGGTGAAAACAGCCACACTATAGTTTTGACCGGGACTCAGGGAAAAGGCCGAGACACCCTCCACCTTCAATCTTGCCCAAGAGGATTTGAAGTTCGTAGTATCGTAGAACTCCACCTCGTTCGTCACCAGTCTTGCAGCGTACTTCTCATCAAAACTAAACTGTAACTTCCAGCCGGCCTGGTTCTTTTGAGTGAACGCACGAACGTACTCACCAGTGATGACATTCCAGAGACGCAAGTTGGGACCAAAATTACCAGACTCTTCGCGCTTGGGTCGCTCCCAGGTCATGAGGTAGCTACCACGAGGAGAGAAGGCAATATCAATGATGTTGGGCGAAACAAAAGTCTGCACAATGGCACCAGTGTCAGGGTCGACAATCTGAATGTTTTCGCTAGTGGAGTAAGCAAAGAACTTGCCGTTGGGAGAGTACAGAGACATTCTGACACCGTCGGCAGGTGTGAAGCCAGACAGCAATTTGAACTCGGGCACGGAGCTTTGCAGCGTTACCGATTTAGGAGTCCGAGCAAGAAATTGAGGTTGAGCCATTGTTGTCCTTTGAGTAATAAATATGAAGAGGGGGGGAAATTTTCAATGAAGGAGGAAATGAGATCAAGAAGATACCCGCTTTTAGGAGAGGTAATAAATAAATATGAAAAGTTTCACACTGGAGGAAAGAAAAAGAAAGAAAAAAAAAATAAAAAAATAAAAAAAAATTTAGACTAAAAAGATAAAAATTGAAAAATTAAAATTATTAAAAAAATAAAGTAAAATAATAAAAATAATAAAAATAATAATAAAAATTTATATTTTCATGGTGGTCAAGAAAATTTAGTTTTAATCTGATTATGTAATCCTTAGCAAGGAGTCTGTAGCACATTAGTCAGTAATTATCATGGCATATAATTTAAAGTGTATATTCTAAGTCACATTTGAAAAGAGCAACAGTATTAAAGTTGAAATCATTCAGGAGAAAATTTTTACGACCAAATCAAATCCCCAATAATGGCACTGCTCTTGTGCTTCATGAATAAGTAAATAAAATAAAATTCTTTTTTATTGTCTTTTAATATAAATACAATCACACACCCTCAAAATAAGTAATAAAAATAAGTCTAAAAAATATATCTAGAAAAAATATATCTAGATAAAAATGTTGGAAATGAAAAAGTTTTTCTAAGGCTTGGTAGACCAGTTAGAAATAACAGGAGTGACGGTCTCGACGGTGCTGGGAGCATTGTCACCAGTGTCATTGTTGTCTTGTCCAGTAGGCTGCACAAGACCCTTGGCAAATTCAGGGAGATTCTTGGTGATGGAAGAAGTATCCATGCTCTTGCCAGCAACAGCGGGGGCAATAATCAAAATGAGAAACAACAAAAGAAGACCAAAGTAGAGAGTCGCATACTTGCGAACCATTCTCTTACGAAGCTTGTTTTGCTTCAAAGAGAAAATAGGAGGACGAATCTGTCTAGAAGGTCTCAGCCAGAACAAAAGCATAGAGTGCCATCTGTCAATCATGGGAATGCATAACAAGGGTAGCTGAACAAACAACAGGCAGTGGCCAAGAACAAAGTCGGCAGCAAAGTGAGAGCCTTCCACAATCTTACACACAAACTCACGAAGAGGTTGTGTCATGGTCATCCAACCCAGACCAGCAGAGTACCACTTACCAGACCACCAGGCACGATTAGAGCTATCATGCTTGAACTCACGAGTAAGCAAGAAGATAGTGAGGAGCTTGAGCAGTAAACGCTGAATAGACATGCAAGTGATCATACCGAGCAAAGCAGAAGTCCAATTCCAGCCCTGAAGAAGCCACATAACTTCAAAGAAGACAATGTGAACAATGACAGAAATACCGTGAGCGATACCCGCCATAACAGAAGAGGTTTTCTTGCAGCAGACACCAAGAAGAGGACCAGCACAACAGGAAATAAACACGAGAACCATGAGAGCACCAGCATTGATAACAATGGGGGCCAAAGTACAGATGATGACACGCAAGACAGAGTTAACAGGTTCAACATTTGCAACACCGTTCTGGGAATTGATGAAAGTGTAAGGAACAAAAGCAGCAGCGGCAACAACAACAGGAACCAAAATTTCAGTCATAAACAGATTCGTAAAAGGAGCACGAGGAACATCACCCGAGCCTTTTTCAGAAACATCACCAGTGACGGCACGCTTGAAACCAGTGATACGGGTTCTAGTCAAACGAACATAACCAATCCAAGAGTTTCTATGCCACTTGTTGTTACCTCTAGACAACCAACGAATGTAGTCACGGTAATCAATGAAAAAGTCGGTCCAGGCAAACTGATGGGGATTGTAGATGAAAGGAGAAATACACATGGCAAATAGAGTAATGTAGAACCAAAGCAGCGCAGCTTGCCACATACTGACAGTAGCAAACAGCAGCATTGTAAATGCTCTGGCACCAAGGTAAATAGAGTCACCAGCAAAACGCGAAAACAGAACACTGAATGGGATACGGGCAGTAGCCAAACCACGACCAGTAGCAATGTAACGAGCACCACCAAAAGCCAAATCCATCAGCATAGAGTTTGCATAAATCTGACAGACAAACACCTCAAAGAAAGGAGATAATGAGCCGAAATGTCTAGCAAAACGAACGGTAGCACGCCATAAACCACGTTCAGTCAATTCTTGAACAACCAAAGGAATGAAAGCAATGAAGAAAACGATGAAAATAGATAGAATACAACGTCTAACCCAGTCAAGAACAGGCTGAATGTTGTAGCAACCAAGAGGGATATGAGGGTCAGTGATAGGCTTGTTTCTATCGTACAAACAAGTGATGGTCTGGTTGTTGAGGGCACCAATATTAAGCAGGACAAGCATTAAAAGCTGGACAGAGGTAATAATCATCAAGTTATTGACATGGAAACCAGGATGAGCATAGAAGAAAGACAGGAAACGATCGAGAGGAAGCTGGGTACCAAGGTAGTAGTATTCACGAGACAGAATCTGCTCACCCATACCAGTACCAATCTTCGTGGTGAAGTTAAGAATAGATCCAAAACCTAAATCACGGCCCTTACCACACTGATAGTATTCACAGTGCTTAATACGACCACCACGGAGAAGAGCAGTCATACCAGCGTAAATATCTTCGTTCAGATGCAGACCCTTTTGAGCTTTGGAAACACCACCACGAGTAAGCATGAAAGTAGCGTTCAAGAAATCAGGATGACCGTAATGGAGTTTACCACCAATCTGAGCCAAAGTACGAGCGAAAAGAGTACCGAATGTCTGTTCCTTACCGGCAGCAACATCACCAAGGATACCAATGTTCTCAGAGAAAATGTATTCACGAGCACCAAGAATAGCAACAGGGTTGCTGACTTCATGGGATTCACCAGAGGTAGAAGAAGGCAGGGTAGGAGTGTAGGGGTTGACATGCTCAACGTTGAGCTCTTCGAATTCAGCAAGGACGGATCTGATCTTGAGACATTCTTCAAGGTAGTTATCTTGATTGGCATCAATGAGCTGCAAGTACTCACCACGGCAGAAGATGATAGCATGGTTCTGGTTATCGGATTTACCATCACCAAGAATGGGGTTACCAGAAAGCTGAACACGGAATTTGGGACGACGGCGGCCATTTTCCATGATTTCACAGTGACCATCAATCAGGGCAGAGTACAGGCGGGGCTCCTCACCTTCGTTGAGAGGGGGCTCCTCATCAAGGTAGGCAATTTGCAAGTCAGGGTAGGCTCTCAACAAAAACTCAGTGTTCTCCATTTCATCAGGCTTGAACTTTGTAAGACGCTGCATGGAAACAAGGAACTTGAACTTTCTGCGGGCCATTCTCTCGAGTTCGCGCTCAAGCTTCTCAGTGTTGCCGCCAAACATTTGAACAACCTCAGGATTCTCGACACGGTAAAGGAGCTTAATAGCACGGGAGTAGTTCATGAAACCAGAAACAGTACGGTACAGGGTCTGGGAACGAAGAGAAGCCCAGATACGGGTACGAAGAGTGTACTCAGGAGCGGCAGACTTGAAACCAATACAGTAAAAGGGAAGATCGTCGATCTTACTCTTAATACTATCCTTCTCATCAGAACTTTCCTTGTCAAGGTTTTCAGAGGACTCATTGAAACTCGAGGTCTCCTCAGCAAGAATCTTGGTATCTTTGACAAAGCAGTCCCATTCCACAGGGTAAAGCTGCTTGAGGTATTCCAACATGGTGACACGCGAGAACTGATCGTCCTCACGAATAATCTCACGAAGAGAAAGAAGAATCTTCTCAGAGTAATGGGGAACAAAGACAGTAAAAGTAGGCATGTTGTCAACAGGAAGAGGTTCAGGGATGGGAGTAGACAAAGACTGCGCAAAGAAAGAGATACGTCTCTCAGCTTCGGAGTTATCAGGGAAAAACTCAGATTCAATGGAGTTATCATCTTGAGAGACAAAAAAGGTAGGAGCACGGAGGGTACGCTTACCTTCAACCTCAGAGGGAACCTGATGGTAGAGAAGCTTTTGAACGTGGTCAATAGCAAGAAGATGCTCTCTGTACATGGAAATAACAATAGCATTCCAAATCTGGGAAATGAGAACCTTAGGCTTGTACTTAATTTCCATATCGGTAGTAGCAAGAATCTTAGAGTAGATACGCTTAGGGAGACGAGAGAAAATGTTTCTCCAAGGAGTCCAAATAGAAATACCGAGGTAGAAAGAACGAGCAACAGAGAAGATGGAGTTGATGATAACGTACCACAAATAGGTATCCAAGAAGAACAGCACAATATCAAGGAAGTACATGAGACCAAGAGTGATATGAGCCTGATGACGACATAAAACATCACCAAAATAAACCTCACCAACACATCTAGTCATGGTCATGGTTGACAAATCTCTGATGGGATCACGAAGAGACAGAATCAAGAAAAAGTAAGATTCAACCAGCTTCAATGCAAAGACAACGACCCAGAGACCGTATGAAAGCCACATGTCGTTACCCTTCAATTTGTGGAATGAAGCAGTAAAAGTCTGAGAAGCAACGTAACGTCTTGTGTTTCTTCCGAGGTAAGAACCAAATAGGGCACCAAGGGGCATGACTGAGAAGAAAAGGAAAGTGAAAACAGCAATGAAAAAACCAACGACAGAGACAACATGTGCTGATTTTGAATATGTGCTAATTCCAATGTAGCCAAAAACGTAGACGGGAGTAATCAGGTTAAGGATGAAGATGAGAATAAGAAACATGAGTCTTTTTGACAAATGTTGAGCACCAGACCATTGACGAGGAACAAAAGCCCATTCAGAGAGAGTAGCCACAATCTGAAAGAAAGTAGCAATGACACCACCAATGGCACAGGCAGCCCATCTACACTGAGCGAGGGGAGGGTTGTTGGCCAGTTGTGAGTAATTAGGGGTATAAATAGTCGGGGAGTTGAAAGCAACGTAAAACCAATACATGGTAATATGAATGATCCAGATACGGTTAAAGTTGACAGCCATGTGAAACCACGAACGGGTCTCAATGTAGGTCTTAAAAAAGACCTTATCCCAAACAACTTCACCAAGCTTGGAGAAACGCTGGCTTGAGGGAATATCAACAAGACGAGTACCATCCTCAAAGATGATACGCTCGATACCTTCGGGGTACCAGAAGAGCTGGTTGACATCATCGTAACCAATGACCTTGCCATGATCACGCTCGCGCTTGACAAACTTGCCATCGCGGACCTCGTAACCTTGATCTCTAATAAACATATAGATGGGGGTGATGATACGGTTCAAGTAGTCTCCTTCCTCAACAGGTTCAGTACGGGCCTGGCACTCAGGAGACAAGAAGTAGTCATCAGCACACTTGAAAAGGAAACAGAGACATTCAGGAGTGAAACGAACTTGGTTAGCTTCACCCCAACAACATAGATAGAGAGCAATTTGACGAGCACGTTCATGCTGCGACATTTGATTCATGTGGTTTTTCCATCTGAACTCAGCAGCTTCCAAAGAGTTGTCACCTTCTAGCTCTTCAAGAGTCTTTTGGGGGTCAGCATTAGGATCATCCTGCTTAACCTTCTTGCGGGCCTTTCTGGTTCTCTTATTGGTCTTGCCAAGTTTCATGTTGCGGAAACCAACTTGATCATCAAGATCAAGCTGGGCAGCAAAATACCATTTCCGATAATTGGCGTTCTCGCCACCAATATAGTCGGCATGGAGAGATAACAAAGCTTGGTTTGGTGTCATTCTAGATGCACGTGAGTCCAAAAGACACATAAAGTAATCGTACATGTTTCTCATAGAGTCTCTCTGAAAACCAAATTTATTGGCCAGATCGATGAAAATATCTTCGATTTCTTCCTTGGAGAGAGGGATTTGATTTTCTGAGGTCCATGCTGGGTAGGGTTCACGGGAGCGGGTACCAGCGGGAATGTTTTGGTAATCGAGTCCGTAAATAGGGGTAGATGCACCAGAAGAGCGGTTGCCGTTGTAGGACATCTGAGATGAAGCAGTTGTGCGGTAAGCCTGGCGAGATTCAGCAGAAGGGACGTAACCGTCCTGGCCCTCGCCTGGGGGCATGTACTGATTATTGTTATTGCCATAGTAGTCCATCTCGGCAGCACGGTTCATGTCCGAGCGCATAGTGAAATCACTGAAAGTTTCGGAGCCATCGTCAGAGTTCAAAAGCTGACCCTTGTTTGGCTGCTGGTAGCCGCCATACTGTTGCTGGAGCTGCTGCTGTTGCTGTGAGGAAGAGGCATAGGGATCAACAGGACCGGCTGCGTAAGAGCCTTCAGGGTATCCATCGTCGTCCATGTATTGATTATGTTGGTGGCTCTGCTGGTTACCGCCCTGGGCGTAATAAGACTCGTCATCTCTGTAATAGCCTTGTTGCGAGTCATCATAGTAGCCCTGGTGGCCCTGCTGGTTGTAATCATAGCCATCTTGGGCATAGCCACCGTGCTGCTGCTGCTGCTGTTGCTGGCTATAATCATCAGCGTAGTAGGAGTCATGCTGATTCTGGTTGGCGTTCGGGTGGCTGTTTGCATTGGTATTGGCGTGGCCGTCAGCGTTGTTGTACTGATCGTCGGCATATGGCCGGTTGTAATTAGCTGACATCTAAGGGGGGATTTGTTAGCATGATTGATGGATAAGAAGCAGCGAGACAAAAATAAAAAAGGATTACAATAAACTTACTATATGCCTGTATACAACCAAAAAGGAGGTGGATGCGTTTACGAAATTATCTCAAGTATACTGAGGGTTGGTTAATCTAGTTACTGAGATATCGCTGGATTGTTGGAGTAACCCGGTGTTGATGGAAAGAAGAGGATGAAGCAAACGATTCAAGTGATGGATAAAAGAGTGTGGTGTTTGGTGATGTGGAGAGGAGGGGTGAGAGATGGAGGGTGATGATGATGAGGGTTGATTGGTAAAGGAAAGAAGAAGAAAAAGAAGAGAAGAAAAGAAATTGAAGAAAGGAGGAAAAAAATGAAATAAAAAAATTCAAAAAAAAAAAAAAAAAAAAAAAAAAAAAAAAAAAAAAAAAAGGGAAGGGATTTTAAAAAATAAAAAAAAAATCAAAATAATTTTTTTTTTTTTTTTTTATTCTTAAAAAAAAAATTAATT
>Ga0160505_100947_pt1 | contig 14586 bp, 5 predicted proteins | sample DIDeMG_FD_108225 | JGI IMG/M metagenome (GOLD analysis project Ga0160505, IMG submission 108225) | Enriched chicken feces microbial communities from UW Madison campus, WI, USA - DID2874_E49_Stillage MG | ecosystem: Host-associated > Birds > Digestive system > Large intestine > Fecal ... | reverse complement strand
TGGGGAGGTGATATTATTCTCTGTTGCCCCTATGGATAGAACGCATTCATGACATCCCTGCATGCACCACTGCATTTGTTGAGGAAAGAGTCTGCAGTCCAAGGCGGATCCCAATTACCATTGAATCCGAGCTATTAAAAAGCAGCTGCCTCCGCCATATATTCTTTTGGACGAAGTATGACCCAAGAATTAAGAGATTTTCCTCCGTCAGCTACAAAAAAATTTGAACCTCAAGTTATTGATAATAGGATATATAAGATACTGTTGTTCATCAAAAAATGGATACCTATATTACAAATCATACCATTAGTGGGTTTCACGCTCCTTACGTTTGTAATGGCCATACAACAATTACGTGACTCTGGTGTCCATGCAGTGGCTACTCTGAACCTCGAGACACTATAATGTTATTAAATAGTTATTGTATGAAAGCTTACGAATTGTGAAGTAATTGGGTATGAGAGGAAATCCCCGTGGTAACGATTAAAAAGGTACATCTGAAACTGATCGGGCTTCAGTGAAAACTTCAGTGAAAACCAATTGTTCTTTTGTAACTATGATTATTTCCAATGCCCATGTACGTGCAAAATTGGTTAAGAGAAGTTTTGTATAGCAGCCTGATTCAGATCAATAGAAGTTAAAGATGAAAATATTTGCCAATTATATGTAAGAGAGGCATGTAAGAGAGGCTTTTAAATTACTGTATACTTAATCGCATCAAGAGTTCATTTCTCTAGTTCCATTTTTTTTTTAGTAATATTCGCAGATTTCGCAAACACTCAAGCTAATCGCACCAAAAGTAATGATCGAGGCGAGTATCAATTTGGCCATAGATCACTCAGTTCCAATTATTGCAGGAAACATGAATCAACCTTGGTCATCTGGGCCCCTCGTCATTCTGTCAACTTGTCCTAGTGGCAACTAACCCTGTTTCTGAGAAGCATGGCAACACCAAACTCCTCCACGAGTAGCCTGAATTGCGTCAACAATCAATAAGTTGATAGGAATTTCCTGAAAATGCCATGAATAAATGACCTAGTCGGCATTATGGTTGAATAGGCGGATTAAATACGGGAACAATGTTTTACGATATATATTAGTGAGTGAAAACCACTACTCTGCCTAGCCATGTAAGGATCGAATATGTTCAATTTATTAAAATGCAGTATGGAGTCTTCTTTCAGTAGTTATTTACTAGCGGTATTCACCGAGGCATGGGGTTTGCATGCGAATAGAACTTTTTACATTTATAGGATATAACCATGTTATCTGGAAAAATTTCCTGTATTATTGCGAAAGTGGGATTTCTATCAGAAGTTTGTATTGAAAATTGAGCCAGCGGTAGATGTCCTCTTGAAGTGGAAATTTGAGGTCCTCCTGGGTTAGCTATGGGAGACTGAAGAAAATTCCCTAGGGTGTTACCCGAGAATAGGTTAGGCGGTACCAATCGGAATTTAAGGAGAGTGGGGCAGTAAGAGTATAATTGTGACGCGATAAAAATTGAGGATGTATATCTTATGTGGAATGTGATGGACAGGACCGCTAAAGTAATAATCCAATTAACGTGGCGTGATGATGGAAAGTATATGGACTTCAATTACATAGGAAAGCCAAAAACTCATATGATTTCACTACTCTTTAAGTGTGGATTATTGCCGAAAGATCTTCAGTTTGCTTTTCATGTGGAAGTTTGATTCTCGTACATGCGGTTGGTGCATAGAACTTCAAAAAATATAAAAGACCACAATCCCCGTCATCTTAGCTCGCAGATCTAACTAGGGAACATCATTTACAAGATGAAGGGCCATTTCTGTCAATAATGAGAGAACCCTTTCAGCTGCAAGTCCGATAAAGGCTGTAACAAATCTTCAAATTCTTATGCTGACTCTTATACAATGGCGTAGTGTAATCTCTTCCGCTCTCTTTTCGAGAATTTTTCGTTCTGGTCAAATCAACCAGTATTGCAATGGAAATAAATTCAGAAGATAGAGTCCCTATGAAAACCTATTATGTCTACTTACAGGTATCACAATACTGGTAAGCCACTTCAAATTCTTGCAGTACGAAGAATTGCGATTTTTTTCAAGCACTGATCTTCTATAACATCAATTGAAGTATCCATCCACTCTGATAAGGAAACGACTCTCTGGCCACCAAAATAGATGCAAAAAAGAGCCGACATCCAACGCATGGATTATCACATCACTTAATGTCTTTGATCAATTGCAAAGCGTTCAATTTCTGGGAATATTTTTTCGGCACGCATACTGAATCATTGCATGGGTAGACTACCCGAATTGCACATACTACATTGGAACTTCTTTCTTTTTTTTCTATTACAAATCATACATATGCGTCTCAAAGCTTCACTCCTTTGCAAACTTCCCCTCAGTGAACGCGACCAAGGATTATCTGTTATTCCAAGCCCTTGAAATTCCACAAAGTGGAACACACATCTACAATCTTCAAGATGTTAATTTGGGCCCGCTTGAGCTTTCACCTGCCTGATGCGATTAATGAATTGTTTGACCTGCAACGGAGTCATTCTTCAACATTTAAGTCGCTTTCTCGAGTGATCATCTACTTGCGGCCCCAACATGATCAGGAAGGAACACCAAGGTTGAATTTTCGGCCCTCGAGAGGAAGTTTACAAAGCGCTGGACTGCCTAATCAACCTTCAGAATTTTACGTATCTCAACATTAGCCTAGGATATACGAACAATTCTTTATTGTCCTTTCTGCATATGATACTGCAGAAAGAACATAACCATGCATACAATAAAGAAGGAACAAATTTTGCACTCTGGCTTATCTCACCCTAGCTAGGATAGCTTTTTTTATCTGTAGATGAACAAAATACTAACACGCACAATTTTCAGGAGCATAGTTGTACTCATTGTATTGTCCCACTTAGCGGCAGCAATCAGATTAATTGAGACGTTAAAATAAGTATGGCATTAAAGTCGGGGTCGTTCGTAACTCTTCTCAAATTACTGCGGCGAAAATCCTTGTTATTATTGACTCTCCAACAAACCTAATGAAGATATGACGTAGATGATTACTGAGCCATGCCCTCTCACTGATTATCATTCCAAGAATTCCGAGGTTGCATGTATATAATCGGTTGAAAGTTTCCGAACTGTCAGTTAAATATAATGACTGAAATAGGCTTGGATTGCTTCTTGAGCCGAAATTTCTTCCAAGGACGTGTAGTTCCAACACCGTAGATTAATTCGTGAGATATAATGCTTTTTCTTATTTTCGCCTTCCTATTTTTCTGTTTAATAAGCCATAAACACAAGGGTTGCGAGCGGACTCTGGGATATAAGGTCCGACTTCCTTGTTCGGGATTCGACAAAGAATAGGTTCATCTGTGAGATTGCCTACCCGTCGCATTTCTTGGTGTTCATTGACAACGTGCGCATGTATATGCACATGTGGCATGTCTTCAAGGGATTCCACTCCATGCATGGCAAACTTCATGCATCCAGCGTTGAAGATAACTTTCATGGTTCTTTACTGGAGTTAAATACCCTTTAGAGAACATTTGGGCGCTACCTTGCGCCATAGTACATGAGTCATTATGCAAAGTTGGTTTTCTTTGCATTTGTCATTTTGATCCTTTGGCATTCCGAACTTCGTTTTTTGTACACATAGGACTCCGATCACTTCCGTTGTCTTATTTTATAGAAATGGACGAGTGTGGTTTAGTCTTGAAGAACAGAAACGAAGATTTCCCTTGGAAATGGAAGATGATCAGGGGTAATTGGCTATAACTAGTATTGCGTCCTTGGCAGCTCGGCACTCTGAATGGGTACCCATACAAATGACACAATTAGCTTCCTAAGACTACGCTCTCAGATGTCTCTGCATGTCAATTGTACAGAAGGGTATATGTGGCCATTCGAGCCTTCTCGGCGGCTAAATTGAATACTTTTACGAAGTTCGAAGCATTTTTGTCTACTCCCGTGCGAACCGTGTTCTCAATGACCACACTGAATTCAACAAATTTCCTTGCGATTTTTCTGATGTTTCCCTAAGAAGTTCATTTGGAACCACCAGATAGTGACTATCTAATGATCAGCACTTTCTCAAGCACTATGCCTTGACCAGCAATCTATCAAAGAACTGATCAGGATCCCCAATCAGGGAAGAAGATAGTAACTGCAGCATGGCCAAACCACAAATAGCACTTCGAAGTGGGGGCAGATGTATACCATGAGCACTAGGAACTAATGCTAGTAATTTATCATGTATGACCACATAAATAACCTCTCTAACGAATTTTCTACCTAGTTTGATAGCTTCTGGTCAATGCATTATTAGCCATAGTACATAGGAGGTTTTCATGCAGTACCAAGTAAAGCTATCTTGACCTCTTTCCAATACGAACAGAGGACCTCTATATATAAATCAATGCCCCAAGTTTACCAATGCTTAAATATTTCAATAATCTGCTGCCCCAATGTACCCATGGATTGCAGCTTCTGTGTTTTTTGTGATTCTACAGTTTAGTCGAAATGCTACTGCATTCTGCCAACCACTGAAAATCACAGGTACAGGATTTAATGTTAACTTCTATGGGTATGACTTACTTACCGACGTTGGATGGAGCGCCGGCTACTTCTCCGGCGGATACAAGGACAACAGATACCTAGGATCTATCCAAGGTGTCACTAACATTAATTTTAATTTGCCTAATGTTCAGCAAAATGTTGTCGTGGACGGTCTGATTTATGGATTTGGTGTTCCCGTGTCCAATTTTTCGATGGACCTCACAGGTTACTTCCAGGCCCCAGCTACGGGTACATACACATTCAGTATCTATGCGGATGACGGAGTCGGCATTCAATTCGGCAATGGTATTTATTGTTGTGACGACGTGGAAGGGGCATTGGGCAACACTAGTTTTGTAATCAACTCCGTAAGAGGAGCCGGTGGTTCACCACCAGCAAACACCAATTCTTTCAGTGTTCAGTTGCAAGCTGGTGCTTACTATCCTATGAAATTAGTCTTCTTCAACTGGAACGGCCCGCTGCAACTCCGTGTCAATTACATCGACCCACTGGGTGCCCAGGTCCTGGCGTTTAATAATGTTGTCCAAGCGGAGTATCCTAATGAGGCATGCTATGTTAGAACAACAACCACACAATGGACAGGCAGCTTTACCCTGACAAGTACCCAATTAACCACCTATACTTCTGACGGTACTATTTACTCCAACGCAATCATCAATATTGAAGTACCAATGCCAACAGAGACCACGACTAAGCCTTGGAGTGGATCAGACACTACGACGTTCACGACGTTGACAGTTGTCACATCTGAGAGTACCACTTTTACAGAGCACTTAGTTGTGATTCAGACTCCTACTATTCCAATCTCGACTACTACCGTTCCATGGACAGGTTCATTTACCAAAACGGTAACTGGACCAGTCACTGTGACGTCTGGATCAATTGTTTACACTACCAGCGCAGTAACTGTTGAAGTACCAATGCCAACAGAGACCACGACTAAGCCTTGGAGTGGATCAGACACTACGACGTTCACAACATTGACAGTTGTCACATCTGAGAGTACCACTTTCACAGAGCACTTAGTTGTGATTCAGACTCCTACTATTCCTATCTCGACTACTACTGTTCCATGGACTGGAAACTACACAACTACAGTGACTGGTCCAGTCACTGTGACGTCTGGATCAGTAGTATACACCACTAGCGTAGTCACTGTTGAAGTGCCAATGCCAACAGAGACCACGACTAAGCCTTGGAGTGGATCAGACACTACGACGTTCACGACGTTGACAGTTGTTACATCTGAGAGTACCACTTTTACAGAGCACTTAGTTGTGATTCAGACTCCTACTATTCCAATCTCGACTACTACTGTTCCATGGACCGGTAACTATACCACTACAGTAACTGGACCAGTCACTGTGACGTCTGGATCAATTGTTTACACTACCAGCGCAGTAACTGTTGAAGTACCAATGCCAACAGAGACCACGACTAAACCTTGGAGTGGATCAGACACTACGACGTTCACAACATTGACAGTTGTTACATCTGAGAGTACCACTTTTACAGAGCACTTAGTTGTGATTCAGACTCCTACTATTCCTATCTCGACTACTACTGTTCCATGGACTGGCAACTATACGACTACAGTGACTGGTCCAGTCACTGTGACGTCTGGATCAGTTGTGTTTACCACTAGTGTCGTGACTGTTGAAGTGCCAATGTCTACCATCACGACTACCGTGCCATGGTCTGGAACCTTTACTTCAACTTACACCACATTTACCACTGTGGAAAACGACAGTACTACTTACACTGAGCATTTGGTGGTTATTGAGACTCCTACAGCTGGACTCTCAACGACTACTATTCCATGGACTGGTACATTTACCACGACTATCACTGGACCTGTAACTGTGACGACTGCCTCACTGACATACACCACTAGTGCTGTCACTGTTAAAGTTCCTGAATCCAGGTTCACGACAACCATCCCATGGACTGGAAGCTTTACTCAAACGTACACTACCATGACGACTGTCACTTATGACAGTACGACTGTGACAGGGTCATTGATTGTGATTGAAACGCCAATGTTTACAAAGTACACCAACAGCACTTCGTCAGGAATTTTACCGCTGAGTGTGAGTGAAATGTCTAGCGCTTCGAGCACATCCTTCGTTGGGTCAAATTCTGGTTCCACCACAACATGCATTAATAGTCAGTGCTCAGGCCCAACTCTGAAATCTTTTTTTAGTTTCAGTTCTTCCGAAGTTGAGTCAACTATTTTTTCCACAACGTCTGGCATTGTAACTGATAGCACTGAAAGCACGACAGTTGGTAGTACAGTTGATAGTACAGTTGATAGTACTGATAACACTTCAAACAACTTTTATGTCAGTACTTCAAAGTATACTAAGTCTGATACTACAGGAGAAACTACAGGTGACAATGGCATTGGAATTACTACTCAGACTACCGTTGGCGCTACCACTGGTGCAGCCATTACCACTTACAGCACATTGAGACATACTACAATCACTTACATCTCATCTGCTCTGAAACATAATGAATCTGGTTCTGGTTCTGGTTCTGGTTCTGGTTCTGGTTCTGGTTCTGGTTCTGGTTCTGGTTCCGGTTCTGGTTCTGGTTCTGAATCTGGCTCAGGCTCCGGTTCAGGCTCTGGCTCAGGCTCAGGTTCAGGCTCTGGCTCAGGCTCAGGTTCAGGCTCTGGCTCTGGCTCAGGTTCAGGCTCAGGTTCTGGTTCAGACTCTGGCTCAGGCTCCGGTTCAGGCTCTGGCTCTGGCTCCGGTTCTGAATCTGGCTCAGGCTCCGGTTCAGACTCTGGCTCAGGCTCAGGTTCAGGCTCTGGCTCAGGCTCAGGTTCAGGCTCAGGTTCTGGTTCTGGTTCAGGCCCTGGTTCTAGTACATCCAGCTTACTCGAATCTTCTGCTGTACATTCTTTCTTTGAGGGCTCGGGAGCTAAACACTCGATGTCATTCGCAATGCTTCTATTCGCATGGATACACTTAATTTGAAGCATCTACCAATGATGTTTGTTCTCACATTTTCGTTTTAGACCTCGCGTGAAGTCGGATTTCTTCACTTTTTGATTTCGGTACGGACATTTTTATTCTTATATAATTATTTTGGCTCCTTTTATCTATTACTATACAACAAATTGTTGGGGAAGAGATTATTCAAAGGTATCAAGTGATCCTTATGCAAGCCATGTAGTGCGTTGACAGGTGCAGGAAGTTAACGGTCTATCGACGCTTCCAATGATAAGTATGTTTGCACGAAACTGTAACTTCTCAGTCATGATATGCAGATTACACCTTATTAAGTCACGACTTAATTAATGTTCTTGGGTTGTACTGCAAACGCAAGTTTCGTTTCAATTTTAGTTCGGTCACTGATACTCATCGAGGAGCAATATTCTCGGGTAGGATTCTTACACTTGTGACCCTGCCAGTTGTTAGTGCCCGTCGCAATAAGTTACTCACAGCTCATTCTTTACGCTGATTTCAATCAAGCCGTCAACCGTTGTCTTACCCTTGTTCCTTACATCTCTTTTATCCATATCCTGTGGGCAAGGCAGTAATGGATGCCCTTTACCAGAACATGTTGATTTAGTTATTTTGTTGACTTTTATCCGGTACAAGCAATTTTTGCGAATCATCTTGTATTGCGCAAGAAATCCATAATTAGTTTCAGATTTCTATAATTATATTAAGAAAAGAATTCTTAAAATAAAGATTCTGTTTCTCCAATTCCCATTACATTCGTGAAATGGGAAAGCTTCAACGCTTCAACTTGTGCTTTTGGGGCAGGCTGACGAAGGTGTTGTACAAATCTCACAGAATTTGATAATAGCAGCGCAATTAGGAGAGCTTCTTCTGATGTTTTTGAGAAAAAACATAACAAGCAGATGTATGGCTATGTTTGAAGTGTTCCCTGCAGACTTAGAATACTTTCTAATAAGTAAGTAAACTAGAAGACGCATAATTCGAGCCTTTGACATCAATGGCAGCCTACTACAAGGTGCGAATTACTAACTTGGAGCTAGGTAACTTTACTGAGAATTAGCTGTCGGCCGTGCTCCTTAAAGAAAAGAGTGCTAAAACTTTGAATTTTTGATTGACAGGCGTACTTCCGACCCGAAAACAGAGCTTTACCCATTTTTGACTTAGGGTGCAACAAATAGTTTATGCTACTTGCTACAAAAACACTATCATGTTCTCCCCATCCTTCTCCTTTTATTATTATTCATCGACTCAGGGTTTGGTAATGTGTAAGGCGCTAGTAAATTTGTTTTTACAAGTTTGTTTTGTTAGATCTTGCGAAGTTAGTCCTACTACTTGAAGTTAATTAGCTACTACATGAAGCTTATCGCTATCTTGCATTTTGGGCATTGTACGCACACACTCAATGTTTTCTTAGTATTATAAACAACTTGATACAAACTAACCTTTTCTAGGAAACTATATGATAGGTTGTAGGGTAAGCCGCGAATTGCAAGTTGAACTAATTTTTCCCTCCGATTACCCTGGGCTTCAAACGTGCACCAATGATAAAAGACTGCTATTCAGCACCACCACCGAAACAGGTATGGGGAACTTCGAGAGAGCAATACTGTTAAGTTCTTTTGGCCTCTTCATTTACATTACCGAAGGAAACTTGATAGCCTTGATGTCGACCAATACTGCAATCCACGCAGCACGCCCCATTGCTGCATGAATCCTTTTCCAGGTGTAGGCTCACAATGTCGCCTTTCGTATAACCCCGATTGTCAAACGCAAGTTTAAAATACGAGATTTGCGAACTTGGACTTTCTCTCCAAAGCAGATATATTCAGCGCGTTACCGACTACTCAACAAGTGACATAAGAGTTTTTCGGGCAAAACGAATGTTATTGGGCTTTAGATCGATATCTCGGAGAACCCATCACACCCATCAGACTTCCCCGACGATATGCAAGATCTCTGACTCCTCATGCGGCTTCTTATAAAAAATTCCACAATAGAGTTTGAAGCCTTTCTCGTAAGCAAATGGTATCATCGAAAAAGTCAATCGGCTCCAATCGGCTTCAGGCAATGCGAGCTCTAATCATTGTCCGTCCGGTCATAACTTCGCAATGGCGACGACCAACACTCTCTCTGCCACAACTACCTTGTTCAAGTTCTCAGCTGGAAGCAGCTACATGTGGGGAATACCTCGCAAAAATGAGTAACAAAGTACATAGGATGGTATCGAGAAAGCATACAGGGGCGCAAAGATAGGTCGACATCTCGTCTTGAATTGCTTATTCCAGACGTGCTTATTGGAGATATCTACGTGTTTTCTGGTGATTTTGTCTCAGATGCTTTTCTTCCTCCAGTGGACACTCTGTCCCTTTCTCTTACCCAAACAGCACTGTTTCTGCCACTGAAAGCAGGACGTCTCAGGGTAGTATTACGTCATGTGCTAATGGAGAATGCTATGGTACAATGCTGTGGACTTCGAAGAGTTCAACAGTACCTACGCGCCATGTGAACAGGGATCTGACGGCGAATCTGGTCAAGAAGATTACTAATGATGTGACGAAGGAAGTGACAAAGGACGTGACAAAAGAAGTCACGAGGGTAAGTGAGGATCTGAGTGTGGTTGTAACTAAGGATCTGACGGTGGTTGTGACAGTTTCTTCTTGCTCCAACCATATCTGCTCTTTAATCACCTCCAAGGCATTGGCTTCCTTTGCAACGACTACCATCCATGGGGAGGTGGTTTTGTACACCACTTACTGTCCACTCAGCAGCGACAGTGAGAAGGTTGCAAAAAAATCTTCAGGCTTTAAAGGTTCTAACACTGGATCCAGCACAGGTTCCAATTCAGGATCAAACTCTGGATCTAACTCAGAAAATGATGGTGGATCTGAGTCTATTTCAGGTACTAACTTTGGATCGGGATCCAACGAAGGTCCGAACTCTGGCTCTAACGTTGATTCTAGTTCTGGCTCTGGCTCTCACGGCGGATCTGGATCTAACTACGACTCTAGTTCTAACGCCGGATCCCATAGTGGTTCTGAACCCGTAGTATCGCAACCAGGAATCTATGCCTCTCTGGTACCCGGAAATAACACTGTGCAGCAAAGTACGGGTATTTCAATCTCGAGTACTGCCACCAAGGCTGGAATAGAAATTTCAAACTCAGGAGTGTCAGCACTTGCGAGTATATCTCCAAATGTATCGGTCAACGAGAACAACGCTCTGGAGAGCTTTTTAGCCAGATCCATAGCAGCTATATTTGTTGGATTAATGTCGCTTGTTTCAATCATTTTCTAGTCTGAAGAAATTTCTTTGTTTTCGATAGACTGGCATTGAGTCATCTGAATGTTCGAGACTAAGGACGTGAATTCAAAAGTACAGAAGGTACCACTTTTTAGACTAGTGTGGAATACCACAATTTCGAGCGAATCCTTTATCGCATCCCGATACCCACACAATAATAATGGAACATGCCTCCTATGTAGCAAACGATAGCATGATTGGATAATTGACTAAAATGTGTAAGAGAATTCATCGAAGATACTTTTTTGCCTTGATGGTTTGGTTTGACTTATTTTGTATAATTCTGGCAAAACCTTGCAAATTTATGAAAGTTTGATCTTTTCAAGTGGTGGGTAATTCACCAACAATAGAAATTTAATCAAAAAATTAATATTTCAGGGTGAACTAAAAGAGGCAGATGGCAATTGATTCGATAGACATGCGTCCTCACTCTACTTCAAGCTTTTAGTGAGCGATTATGTAAATTACCCCAATGAAATCGGTAGAATCTGGAGAAGAAGGGCCAAACCCGAAGAGCTCAATAATCGGACATGTTTGTAAAATGTGAAGAGCATCAACATATATGACACAATCTACAAGAAAAGTGCTACTCTATACCAACAGAGATAACTTTATAGCGCCAAATCCTTCAGTTATTTGAGTTGCACCAACAGGCTCAAAAGATATTCAACACCGGCAGAAGTGGGTGATTACCGTTTCTCACATCCAGTGCTAAGCCAATGCGCGAGGATATTCATCCTATAAACGAATGTTAATTATAGCATGAGTAGTGAAAAGAGTTTTTATAAATTTCCATTGTGAGATTGTATACCAAAGTTCGTTAGTTGGAGAGGGAGTTGGACAATCAAAATGCATTGCTTCAACAAAGTGCATAAATCTTTATTTGATTCAGCTCCATATTAAGTCCATTCATTTGTTTCGTATATCGATTCTTGACCTGGCAGACTTATATTTATATTACGGTTTTCAGCAGGCAGCTGTCAGATAATAAACCACTTCATTACTGCTGACATGAAATGAAATTACGAGTGTTCAACAACTGGACGTACTATTCTGATACAAAATCAACGAAGGTGAAGGTACTGAAGACAAATGCGGGCTGCGAATGCTAAGTATTCTTCATGTTGATAGAATAGAGATTACTCATATAGATTTCTCACATCTATAATGTGCGAACTTTGTTTTTATCATAGAGGAGTACGCAATCAAAGAGCATGTATAACTTCTTAACTTTGGTGAATGGTTCGCTCTGAACTCAAGGATTGTATAGAGATAACCCTTCCTCCGAACGAATCTACTCTGAAGTGACATGCTCTTCATCTCGTTACCGGAAAATAAATTTCTACACCTGTGCTAGTTGCATCGATCACCTCTCACATGGTTCCAACTAAAGCATAGTGGGGTTCATCATGTGAAGCTTTTTCAAATTTAGTAGTAACCGCCGTGTCAGTTCGGTATGTCTTCTTACTAATAAATATGAAAACTTGTATACAATATTGGTGAACACTGAAGAGATCTTTTTCCTTGCAGCATCGATGGCATAAAGTAACAAAGTGGCTCGGTGCAATAAGCCACTCAAATCATGTCCATTGTGTTTATTTGTCTGCAAAGACGGCATCCAAACTACAACTCCAGGAGTCGATTGTTCGAGTTTCTTTTGAATACTTTACGATCGTACCTCAATGTGGTCTATAGATTACAAGTCAGCTATATTTTGTTTGCGAAATTGCCCTCATAAAAGAAGGAGATTCGCATTTTAGAAAAGCTCACAGCTGCTTTTCACAGGAGATAAGATAGGAGTCGAGTTCAGAGCCGTGCCATTTATGTACAAGTGGCATGGATATAAGTTGCATATGAAGGCACAAAGTTGAGAACTCTTAACTCATAACGAACAGAGAAACTGTGAAATCTGATTAGGAACTAAGTGGACCGACAATCAGATTATACTAAAGTGTGAAAGCAATAGTGCTTTTCGATGACTTTTAAAAATTGACTCATGTGGAAAGAACTTCGTTTCGAGTTTGGTGTTCTCAATCGAGAAATCATGCGGGTGTAGGTCACGCAATTGACTCAAATTTTAAAACTCCAATCTCTACTCAATTGAGAGGACTTTTAAGTCTCGAATAGCTCTACAGGCAGTTCTCGTGATATTATTTATTGTCTCCTTTTCTCTTTCGATATTTTCAAAGGGAGTAAAACGTAATGATCACAATCTTCTAAACAAGTCTCCAAAAGTATATAAGTCGACAGTACTTCCATGAAATATATCGCACGTAAATCTTTCCTGCACCAACGAGGACGACTTCAAGATCATAACCTTCGAAGCGTTAATGCTTCGCCATGAAATTGTGTCCTGCTGTAATACAAAAACTAATATTGCTAATAGTGATCGGTTCTTTCTCTTGGTGTTTTGAGAAGAATTTTGCCAATTATGCGTCTCTCGAAGTAAGCAAGCCAGATACGCTAGCGGTAAAAGAATTTTGCGCTATTCACCTGTTCTGGTTACAAACTGCACATAAAACTGTCAATGCATGTATTATTTTCTGTGCCCCGATCACAATAAAGTTTCTCCTATTGATATAGTCACTTTGGCATAAGAGTGAAGATTGTTAGTTTACTTATTTGAATGTGAATTAGATGCATCAGAGGATATGTAGAATTATACTTAGACAAATAAAGCAGTATCAAGATGATCAACTTAATGGTTCTAAGAGTCTAAATTAGGGACAATCAGGATTCTTCCACAAGCAAAGAACTCCCAATCTGTATTGCCATTGAAAATAAGATAAAGCGCAATAATTATTTACGTGGAGTCAATTAGAGTGCATCATCAATCTCATACTATAAGCAGGAATGTTAAAAATGTGCCCACTGCAAGAGCAGCTCAATCTCTATAAATACTCGTATCGATTCTTGGAATCGAGGGAATGTCAAAATTCTTTTAGGAATCCAAATCTTTCTCGAATAGAATTCCCTTTTTCGAGAGTAGACTATGTCTTCACTTGAAGTTGTTTGTTCCGTTTCTGGCACACAGTCCGTTTATACTGGCTTGGTGGCTCCAAATGAGACATTGGAATGCATTGACGGCGTACCTTACACAAGGGCCAACCAGTATAAGAGTGGCGCAAGTGGTTCTAATATCTTGGAAAGCAAGTTGATCTTATTCACAGCTGTCTTGTTATTGTTGTCTTGCTTCGCAATGGCTGAAGTGAACAATGAACTTTGTTCTGGCGAAATTGTATTGCATTGAAGAGATTCTTCTATCGTTACTCTCGAGGGGTTGAGTAATATGATGATCTGTATGTTATTTGACTTACGATCATACGATCGTGGGAAGTTGTTCTTCGAATTACTAGGGTAAGGTGTGCTTATGCAAACTGTCCTGTAGGTCATCTGCGTCATTTGATACGATGCGCAGATTCACGCAAACTCGGTGCTTTACGGCCCAATTCGAGCAGATTTTGATCCAGCCGTTGAATAGAGTCTAAGCCTCGCTATCTCGTCTTTGTAGTCCGTTAGATGAAGTGGCAAGAGAATGATCTTGTGCAAAGTATTCGGAGAATATTAATTTGTTGATTTTGCGCAGTAATCATAAAATACATAACTTGAAGGGAATTCTTGGTTGCAACGTAATGTAGCTCAATTGGGTAAAGCCTGAGAGTATATTCTTATAAGTAAAACAGTCATTCTTAGCCGCAGCCTGTATTTATAAGAACTAAGCGGGGGGTTCTCCA
>Ga0160505_100946_pt1 | contig 14597 bp, 5 predicted proteins | sample DIDeMG_FD_108225 | JGI IMG/M metagenome (GOLD analysis project Ga0160505, IMG submission 108225) | Enriched chicken feces microbial communities from UW Madison campus, WI, USA - DID2874_E49_Stillage MG | ecosystem: Host-associated > Birds > Digestive system > Large intestine > Fecal ... | reverse complement strand
GTTGCTACGAGTTCTTGGTTGGGGAGGCGAAATTCGAGCGCGGTGAAGCTAGGATGTGGGATACGCATGTGGCTAGAAACATATACAAATAAAAAGTCAAGCACTGGCTCCAGTAAGGAAAAAGCCTAAAGTGCAAACCCATTAATGCTGAGGGAGATGGATAGCAACCATACAATCATTGATGATGCAAAAAGGGAAAAAAGCTTTATTTTAAACCATACTTCTGATTTTAGAAGCAATAAATAAGATGAAGGGCTGTGAGTTGGGCTAGCACAAGAACGAAGGGCAAGATAATCACAGTGATATTCAATAAAAAAAACCGTGCACAAAAAAGCCACAAGCTACAATAAAACACATCACAATAGGTAGATTAGAAAATAAAAATTTATAGTTATCTCTGTGAAACGAAGAGTAGAGAGTATGAGATCACTACGAAGGTAGGGACACTTACAAACCAAAAGTCAACACCATAACACTGCAAACAATAGTCCGGCGCGCTTATCTTGATGACGCCAATGTTCCAGCAATACACAACAGTAATAGTGAAGGTAAACTTCAAAAACTAACGATGGAAACTTAAGTTAGAGAACCAGTGGAAGAATAATAGAAGCTGGCCGAAATCGAAGCCACTGTACTCACAAATCAATAGTTTGATGGCGATAACCAATACCAAAAAGATGACGATGCAATTGTTCTGAACCACGTTGAAAAGAAATGTCAAAAAAGCAACAGCTCTATGATGGAACAATACTGGCAGAGAAAAGCAGCAAAGTACTTAAACTAATGGTGGCATGGTAAGAAAAACTGTGACACAAGGTTGTCTGGCAGAAGTGGTACTCAAAACCAGGATTATGAGAAACGGGTCCTACATGGCCAAGTCAAGTGACAGAACTCGAAACTGAAGAGTGCGTAAAAAGGCCGAGCAGAAAATAGCAACAGTAGAACGACTGCAGTGTTCATTGTCAAGAGTTTGGAATTAAAAAATGACGGTGTTGACAGACATGGTCAGCAAAGGCAAGCGTAAACTTGACTGCAGAATGGCTCCGGTAGGTCAACAGAAAGAAATGTATTGAAAATGACCGACATGTTGAAAAGTACTCAGTGGCAAATACACACTAATGTGTGCATTGTGTTGATAGTCAAAACTTAGTAATATGTTTGCTATCTAACCTTCCAATATCTATATAAACCCTTTTACTTTCTCTTTATTTTGTATTTTTATAATAATTAATCAATCTTCTATTTCTTATCTCACATACATACTTCACACAGCCTACACACTTCCTTGTTTATAGGAAGTGTGTATCGTGGTGGTTAACTCCATATTCTAACACGACATTCAACCATATGCACAATCAAGACCAACAATATCAAGGCGAAATGCCAAGTAATAATTTGTTTTGACAATAAAAGGCTGAAGTACCGACAACATGGCACCGATCTCAAAAAAAGAAAATTGAGTAGTACAATCAATTTGAGCTGTCAGTCGACGGTAGTAGTCGTTAATTTCAAAATATTCTAAATAAAAGTTGAGAAACTAGCGTTGTTTACGATGGGGAATAGGAAAGGTAGAAAGGGATAAAATAAATTTAGACACAATCCAGGCAAATGCCTATATGATTAACGTGAGTGATATCCTGCCTTGTATCCAAAGATTGGTTATAAATTTTAGCGTGTCTTTGGATCATTTTTTAAGAGTGTCGTGGCAATTTTGAAGGTATGGGCTTAATGGCACTAAAAACAACAAAAGGCCTCAATTAAATAAAAGATAACATTGTATTCACTGCCGGATTTGAAAATATAAACCCCCACTACCACACTCAACCCCTTCAAAACATTTGAACTGTATTTACATTCTGTACTAATTGAAGTAAACTCTGTTAAAACTTTTGATAAATTTGGAATATGAAAATGATAATTTGTGGATAAGGATGTGTCGAGCGTGGAGTTATGAATATAAATTAAAAATCCACCCAACAATTATTAAAGTATCTCATTGAAAAGACGAAAAACTCCTGAAATAAACCACGCATTGTATTGTAAATTTAGGTAGTTGGAAATTGGACTTTTTAAAAAAAGAATCAAAAAAGAAGATAGAAATTTTGTGACTTATATGCTTAATGACATGTCTTAGGAAGTAGCTAATGATCTAGTTTTCAATTTTAACAGACTATTTCTAATTCATGACTTTTTATTATTTACTGTCACAACCCAGTTATGAGAACACTCCAGGTTTTCAATTACTGAGCTCAAGTCTTCAGGGTACAGCCTTAACGTAGATGCTAGGCTTAATTCTCGCTGGTGATGTCTACATGTTACCAAGGAAAACATTCCGTCAACGCTATGCCATATTTAATGAGATAAAAATGCAGGATTTTGTATTGGATATCATTTGCGACGACTCTAGTTTCTTGTTACGCTTAGGCTTGATTTACTGTCTTCAATAGAGAGTACAATCAGTCTCTCGTTAGCACTCGCTCATGAGGGTCTGGTTTGGAGAAGAGAGCTTTTAGCACCGCATCAGCCCTGAATTTTGAAGCTCCTCTGTGCAGGCTTTGAAAATGACTGATACTTGTATTTGGATCCGCAGATAATATGAAGACAGATAGAACAATCATATATGTCACTTAGCTTATCTGTGCTCCAGTCCTTTAGGATCCTATCGTAATCACTCAATATCAGACGGTGCTGTGTCTCAGCGAGCTAGTAATGAAAGTTATAACATCGAAGCAGAAGTACTTGCTCGTAGGGTAGCCCGTTCTCTTCGTGTTGTACAGTTTTGGCGGCGTTTCAGATACTTCCTGTCTGTGGATCTGATCTGGAGTGGTGTCCAGGAAGTCAGGGGGTTTCTTTTTTCCTTTCACAGTTCTTCCATTCACATTCCCAGGTTGCCATAGCCCCGAAATACTTATCATATTCTTCATTCCTCAACGCCTTATATAAACAATGTGGAACAGTTTGTGTCCTGAGACGCACACCCAAACTAACGTCAGATTTGATCACGTGCTGTGGATTAGGCGGCCCATCAAGGCTAAAAGAAATAATTGACGCTGGCAAAATAAGTTTGGACATGGTTAAAGTTTGAGTTTTTGTATTTGTTTATGTAAGACCAATAAATAACCAATAGGAAGAAAGAAAAAAAATAGCGTCTATACCAAAAATTATGTACTCACTACTTGGAGTTATTGTGACATGTCTCAAAATTAAAATTTTCACTATCATAGTCTACGAACTTTTGAGAATAATTTCGAATGTTTCTTATTGGGTACTTGAGTTTAGAGACACGAATGGTATCTTACAATATAAAATTTTATTATAGTTTTCACAACATTTGTTTGTTCATGTTTTACTTGTCATACAATTATAGTGTCATTAGTTGTAGAGAATCAATAGAATAAGATTAGAAATACATTAGGAATCAACAGTAACTGAATTTATGAGTTCAGCTCCGTTACATGAGAATTTTTTGCTTTCGATGTTTGCCAATCGCCCATTACATGACTTGCTTCTTCATCCTATAAAACTAGTTAGTTGCGGCTTTATATAGTTATCATCATTTGTAAAAATACTCACTAGATGGTGCATTTCCACCGTCTTTTGTTTAAGGTCGCCAATGTACCATATAGCAAAAATTAGCATCACTAGAAACATTAAGATGGCGTCAAACACGTAAAGAAAAATTTCGTGAGAAGCCAAATACCCGTCATGGCCCTGCAAATATTCCACAACACGGAATATACTTCGAATCAAAATGAGAGTGCTGGTGATGTAAAGGATGTGTAAGTAGCGTTTCCAATTAACAATCGAAGAAAGCATAAAGCCAGTATTCTGTTTCAAAGCTCTGCGGTGGAAAATGATAGCAGTTACTAAAAATATGCTAAACATGATAATTTGCACAAAAAGACCACCAATGATGATTTTCTGACCAATATCGTGGCTACCAGAGGCTTGAAGACCACCTCCGCCAGCTTGCATGAAGAAAGAAACAACATCTCCAAGAACAAATATTTTTGTCATCCAAGAAACAGGGATGATAGATAGCGACTCAGCACCAAGAACTCGAATGAGACGTCCCAAAATCATATATATTGATGCGGCAAAGAGAGCAGGTGCAATAAGAATTAGCGTGGATTGCATAACATAACCTCCAATTTTGGTAGGATCAGAATGAGACCAAGCTCTCCCACAGTAGCCTATAACCTGGACTATATGGTAATTAGTTAGGAAGTAAAAGAATAGTTTAAACATATTCACTTACAAAAACCACCAACAGTAAATGAGATGAAGTACCAAGAGCGATGGCGTATTATTAACCACACATGATAAAAAGTGAGAATAGCAAATAGAATTATCGCTACAATTGCAGCAGGAAGTGACGGCTCATATTGATATAGTTGATAAGAGCCATCAGAATTATCTAAAGAGATTTTAGCCTGAGTAATGATTTGAGCATTCATTGTGTATTTTTTTTGATATAGAATAGAAAAGTTTCCAGAAAAAAATGAAAATAGCTGTTAAGAGACTTGATATATATATTTAATACAACACAACATAGCAAACCATGTTAAATACTTTAATCCAAACGGCTGAATGGCTTATATCTAAGAGTTCATCGTTAGGGCAATTTAAAGCACGGCAAACAACAAAGAATCTGAAATATAATAACATCTATGTATTAACACAAAAAACACAGTAACACATGTTCGATACTTTGATTTAAAAGCCGACGTGGCTTAGCATCTGAGAGTCCATTGTTAGGCCATTTTTGAATATTGCTAACAACAAATGATTTGACTTATAGTAGCACCTTAGGAAAATCACATTGCTGGATGAACACCAAATGTTCTCACATATGGACTAATAGAGTCACTAACAAGATATTTTAATGAAAACGCCTATTATTGCGAATCCTTTAAAAATCAAAGCTATTAGTATAGCATTTTCATGTTTTTGCTTTTCGTAAACAGTCGTTTTAACCTCTAGTTGAAAAATAACAGCCGTCCAAAAATCAAGCTTTTGGGGGTGTTGATTGCAGTGCAAAAACAATAATAAGTAACCAAGCACACCAGAAAGAAAAAAAACTCTAAATTTTTAAGAGCCTAAAATTTTTTGTGAAACAAGGTATTGGGGCAGTGTTTAGGGTAAAGATAAATGACAATATACGCTATCTACACTAGCAACTCTAAGCCCCTTAATTTCCCAATACAAGACTTCCTACAGAAAACTACAAAAGTGAAAAAAAAATTCCCGGAACCATTTGGTTTGACAGCACTGAAAAATAAAAGATTTCTGATATAGCTAGTATTCAAAACATGATGATGCCAATTAATCTGGCTAAAGTCCTGTGCTTGAATAAACATAAGATATTTAACACTGACAAGCAGTAAACTTTAGAAGGTTGCTTAAATGAAATTGAAATAAGAGATCTAGAACCAGGAAATTTTACAAGGCTTTTTCGATTTTTTATTTAATATTACCTGCCATCCTATAAAATCGAAACACGAAACAAACAGAAAATTTTTTTTAAAGCATAAAAAGTTTATTTTTTAAAGTAAGTACAAGAACTGTCAATAATTTTGGCAGCCAGATAAAGTGTAATGTATTGATTTTGTGGTTTCTGCACTAAAGCTGAGTCAAATTTGCAATATAGATATACATATATATATATATATTTTTTCTCTTATTGGCAATTTATGAGCCGTAAACAACTACAAACTAGATACCCGAGCTTTAGTCAAGTCTCAACTTGTGTTGTTGGGTTCAACTTTTTTTCTTTTTCTTGTTTCCCTATTGGTTGTTTATTAGTTTTACAACAGATACAAATCAAATACTCAAACTTCAATTAAATCCCAACTTATTTTTCCAGCTTTGACAAAAATTTAATAATTCAGCCTTGCAGTCCCTAGTAAAGTCCCCAGTGGATGTTTGTCTTTTTTTTTATTTTCATGTGGCTGGAACTAGATCGTTTGCGTACCAGCTCATGTTGCGCCAAGATTCTTCATCAAAACTAAAATCATTGTAGGCTATGTGATGTTCGGGCTTAAAGCTTGTGGACCTCGACTTATGTTCTGCAGGAGCATTATTGCCTTCATGGCTGTGTCCGTTTTCACAGCAAACTCTCCTTAATTTACTGGAGCCCCTTTGCGGTTTTTAACAGCCGGGATAAGTCTGGGTCTGACGAAACTCATAATAATGCATCTTTCTTCAATATTGTTCTCTGGGAGTGCTTGATAGTATGTTGTATAGCCTCGAACTCCCCACACTTGCAGTTATAATCGTTTCTAGACAGCTTTCTTTTCTGGAGATATTCACCAAAATTTGCATTTCTAGTTATTAATTATGTCATCTAGATCAGTACTTCTCGGGGGTGGCTCTTGAATGCTTTGATAGTGACTAGTTTCTTTGTAGTATTTGGGCTCTCGACGTCTTTTTTTATGATTTCTTTTTACCGCTTCGTAACTCCGTTTGTAATAAACACTTGATATCTGTTGTGCCTTTTACTCGGTAAAACCGCATGATTTTTTCTTATTCTGACCCCTAATGCCTTCCAGTATCCTACAACCTCTTCATTATCTCCATCGGGGTTGCTCCCGGTCCACGGGAAATACTTGGCCAGTACTGGCCGTCTTACCAGATTATCATCTTGGAGTATGTTAGATAAGTAGTAAATTCTTATGTCGTCATATTTTGGGTTTTTTTTTTATTTGCCTTTTCGTATTTTTCAATATCTCAACATAAAACTTCTATCGTCAAGTCTAAGCAACATTCTTGTTAGTGTTCAACTCAAGGAGAGGCTCCAAAATAATTCTCAACGGTGAATCCACAGCCTACTTTTCTAGAAAGTTTCTGGGTGCTATTGTAGACTCCAATAACTCTCTTGAAAGTTTCATACTGATTGGAATATTTGAATTCCTGACGCCACAGGTTGTGCCTCTCATTACTATTACCGCTTTAATTACACGTTAAGATCTGTTTGTTATGTTACTGATATGGGCTTTAAACTCCAATCTCCTGTAAATTATAATTTCTAAAAGTTTAACTTCCTTGTCAGATTTATTACTTTCTTCCCCGCCGGACGGCATCAGAAAGATGTCAAAAATATTTGGAAAATGTCTTTTCTTGTTTGGTTAAATAAACTCTAGTTTGTTATCAAGATATATATGTGTCTATCTTGATTCTCCCCATTACCATACCTTCTTCAATACTCTAGAGAGATGACTAGCATTTTCTATCATGTTCTCTCTCGTGTGAATAGTAATTCCCTCAACGACGCCAGCGACCTGCAACCCTTCAACCTTTATCATATCTTAAAATGACGCTGTGTGGATGAGGAATAACAACAGGACTATTGGAGAGCCTGAGGTACGCTAGTGGATAATATGCATGCCTTCGGCTCATACTCGGCCAATATCAAGCTTGCTGATTTCTAATTTGCGAACTCAACTCTCTCCTTCACAGACAAGTCTTCTCTGAACTACCTTCCCCAATACCTCTGTGGGCACCTCTAGGAGTGTGGTTGGGTTGTATAATTTAAGAACTTCAATTGGTTGAATAAAAATCTTTAAGACTCAACTGAGAGTAATGGACTGGAAAAAAACATAAGGACATCAAAAACAGGAAATGATAGACAAAATAAATTATTATATACAATACTGACAAATCAACAAAATGTAAAAAGTTAAAAGCAAATATTTCTGAGCTTTAAGATGTAGTATGACAGTGGGTCTTCAGCAATTCTTCTTTAGCTATATAGTACAGTGGATGCAGGTGCTATAACACCCAATAGTTAATGCATTTACAAATCTAGCAAGCTCCAGTTTAGATTAATAATAACCAAGTTTAAAATACTCAAGCATAAGTGTTGGTTAAGTGTGGGCTTAGATATTGTATTATGTTATAGTAGTGATTGAAACCTACTGGTAAAGAAGATAAGAGAATATCAACTAAATCATGAGTGACTGTGGTTGGAGTTTATTTATGCCAACACAAAACTTAAGAATTGGTACAGTCGTACTGTTTAGAAATGAAGCCACTCTTAACTTTACTTTCATGGAACTTGAAATAAAGGAAGAGCGAGGCTACTTTCTATCTATCTATTTGTAAATTTAAGTGGTGTAATAAAGCTTTATCATGAGAAATTAACTTATTCAAATTTCATGTTGTTTGTTGTTATTTTCTTACTCATATTAGTCTAGGTTTAAGAAGGCACAGGATTCTTCTATGAACCGCTGGAGCATCAGGTTGTTAGGCCAAGAAGCCTAAATTAAATCTGATACAAGCGTTAGGTTTTGTAAGTTCTAAGAGATCCAAAATAGATACTGGATCGTCAATTAATTTGCAAAGTTCTATTGTGGGAGACGTCTTACTAATATCTGTTTCAGTCAAAAAGTGCAGCCTTCATAATAATAAAATCGTCTTGAAAAAATCGTCTAGATTTATTAGTCAAGTGGTTTTAATGCAACAGAATTTGAGGAATATTTTTAATATTCATTTAGTTTGTAAAACTATTTCGCGAGACAATATCTGTTAATGAAGCCTTGGGCAATATTAGACTCAAACATTCATTACCTTCCCATCTCATTTCTCAAATATCTAAAAGCTGCTAAATCAACAGCAGCATTAGAACTACAAAGTAAATTTCCATCTATTTAATACATTTAATTTTAAAACATTAATTTTAACAAAATGAGCAAAGATTGTTTCTTGTGGACCATTTTTTCGAATTTTAGTAAAAATAATTTTTTTATGAACTATCAGTGGACCAAAAAGACATTCTTACAAAAAGGCCATAACAGAGTGTAACAGTAATAAAATATTTTTTTTTTGAGTGCCAAACTTGTCTGACGCTATCAATAGTGCGCCTGTACCCATAATTGCGGGATTTTGGGAAGACCGAAACAAAGTGGAAGTTTTATTTCTATGAGTGTACAGACCAAAGTTGGCAAACTGATGTGTAAAGCAAATTGTTAATTTCTTAAATACTGAAATGAGCCAAACTCCTTGGTCATTGCATCAGACTCTTTATTTGTTGATCAAATTGTGCGACACCATCACCAGCATCGCACACAAGATAGCTGACTGCTTCATTGTTAGCTTGTGAATAATAATTAAAGTGATGATGGAAATAATCCCCAAGTTTATGGATTCAACATCTAAAGGTTATGTATGAAATGTATCAAAATAAAGAATAATACAGAAAATAAATAGAAAACGTTTGATTTTAAAGCACCTATTTCAACGAAACAATTCAAGCTGCATTTCTAACAAGTATTAGGAGTATATCCCGTGAACATAAAATACTAAGGGACTACTAAGATTAAAGGAAATAGGAGATAAGAGTCAACGTAATAAACCTATTTTGCTTCAAAAAGAAGTGTTAGCAGCTTCTATCATTCAGAGTCCTAAAAAGTTAAGCGTAGTTAAAGAAAAAATGGAATTCCGAAATTTCTCACTCTAAGTCGGCTCTGAACGTTTACGTTATTATGCTGTAGGCCTTCATGATAGAGTTAGTAAGATAAATGTCCTTTCTACAGTCACCTTCGACATGAGAAACACTTATTGTAATGTGTTATAAGAGTTAACAAAGCCTAGCAAAAAAATGAATGTGTAGAGCTTTGATGTGTTATTCTTCTCGACGCTCTTTTTGTCAAGTTTAATCGTAATCCTTAGTCGTTCGGAGCAAAGAGCATATGTCTGCAGATGTCTGTTCTTTGAGCTTTTCCTAGACTGAACGCTCAATGCAATAGCATGTACACAATGTTCTTTTCGTGTTGTTCTGTCTGTAAGACCTTCTACAGATTTAGGGAGTACAAGGGAAAAAAAGTTATCCTTTTTTTCTCTCTCTCTTCTTTCTAACTGGTCTGAGAGACCTCGGCTGCTTTCAAGGCGCAGTCCCTTCAATGACAACAAGTATCTTTTTCTTATTACTTCAACATTATATAATGGTTATATAATGATTTACGCATCTAAAGCGCCCACTAGATGCACGAGTCCGTTCACTTTATATAAACACAAAAATGGCTGGAGTTACAAACATGTCAAGTAAAGCAACAGACTGCCCTGACGGCCACCATCACTACTCTGGATAACTACAATATATGTGAATACTGTGAGAGACATATCCTGGAAGCTCTCGTGTGGCTAATTGTGCTACACTTTGTGCACTTTATTGGAGTCCAGTGTGGCCGTGCCGCCTGAACCTCAACCATTTTAAATTGACCCGGCTCCCGCTAAGTGCTCAACCTTGGGAAGAAGCTTTGAGTCCGAATTGGTTTAATACACTGGCGAGTTTCAAGAAATAGCTGAGAAGAAAAACTTTGCCTTAAAGAGCATCCAATGCATATAAATATGGGACCCCCATACTTGAGAGAAAGTACCAGTATAATTTGGGGACGAAGGAGGGTGCATCTTTGTAAGTAGCTTTCATTGTTCTTCAACCTTCCTCTTTACATCGTGTGAAACCCAGCCTCATTTATCACCATATAAAACTCTTGATAGCTCAAGAGAAGTCTGGGTCTGTTGCTTTACTTGACGTGTTTGTAACACTGGGCCTTTTATTTTTGTGTACATAATAAATTTTGATTATATACTGCGCGCGAACCCGCGCACCTGGTGGGAGTTCGCATTCAAGCGATCCTTGAGACGGAACCTTGCTGGTGGGTAGGGGTTACCGTGACAGGTTTCCACATATTGCCCAACTCTCCCCAAACTCGGTACATATGTAAAGGGAATCCTCCAAGATCACCACTAAAGCTTGTATCCTAGTTCAGAGCAAATCGGTATATTTTGGTAGATTGTGCTGTAAAATCCACCATAAATCCCATGGCGAGAAACTTGCATGCTGCGTCAATTCTCTTAATTCGTAAAAAAGACTACTGGAACCTGGTTGCTTAAAGCTCCCCAGGTGCTCATGCCCAGTCTTACAGAGAGTGCAGTCCATTAGGGGTCGACGATTGACAAAATTCTAGTTAGACTGCTAGAATTTCATACACCTGGCATATAATCCCAAAGTCCCCTATCCAGTTCTCAGTTTCTCCATATTACAGAGTATGTAATGTCTGAGCTATTTCTTGAAAAGATTCATTGTCAGTAAAGTTTCATAAATAAGGGGATATGAATATTAAGAACGACTCAGTAAGAATATCAGTACTAAGGTGTTGATTGTCTCATGGGTGTTTCCACCGTCTGAAGTAGCAAATATATAGTAAAACATCACATATTCTTCTGCAGTCGATCTATACTCCGAAAATGTAAACAAATACTCACCTTGCAAAATATGAACTGGAAAGCATAATTCCTTCCTGAAATTTGTACTTCCATTTGATTCAAATGACGTGTCTGAAAGAATCAGGGGAAAAATCAGTGCTAGCTGAAGATCCTAAGAGCTCCAATAAAGTCTAAACGTGTGAAGTTAGCAACAAATCTGGAAAACAGAGGTTGAATTCATTTGATCATATCAGAAATAGGAAGTTTTCTAACCACAGAAGTGTCTTAAAGACTAATCGATTTTTTCTAACTCATCATGTATGAACAAAGTAAAATTTGCAGAGTATTAGTTAAAACATACCATTGTTGAAAATCTAACTGACAGAAAGGCTTAGAAATGTAATATTTTTGGCTGAAGTTGATCAACCGATATACAAAAGCTTTCAATCCATTGTTTAGAATAACAGATGAAATTTCTTAGTTTTGTAAAGTTTTTATTGAATTGGGAAAAAATAGAAGGAAGGAAAAATTTTCAGATCTTGGGTTTAAATATTCTTGATTTCATAGTAGATAACCCAAAAATCAAGTTGCATGTACTGACGGTCTCTTACCAGCTAATATCATTCAAATATTTGATAACTTCTCGAGGCCCATATTAGCAATGACTTTGTGAATTAGCTGAATTATCTAAACATTAGAGGCTCTAAAAAATTACTTAGTTACCCTGAAAACTCCCATCTTAAAAAACTAGGTCTGCAGCATTTCAAATTTTTATTTTAGCATATAGTTTCTAACCATCAATTGATCAGTATATGATGGTTTTTCTACAAAGCTGTAAATTTGGCAATGTCAGCTATCCATACTGGTAAATTAGCTTCTTACTCCAAAACACAAAGATCAGTGTGATAATCAAAACTCCAGGCTCACTTACGGTAAAAGCTTGCCTCACCAAAATTGCCCCATAATTTCCTGGTTGGCTTGAGTCGGCAATAAGAAAAAGATATACTCAGTTAAAGAAATCTCAGGCATTTTCTTTTATTTCTTTTTCTTTTTAATGAAGCGTTAATAAATATATTTGAGAAGAGCATCTTTGATGCGTTTTAATAGATACAATTGAACACGCTCCTAGTTAAATAAACCAGATCAGAAGATCTATGAAGAAAACTCAAAGCTAGAAATGTCAGTTAGTATTGCTGCAGATTCAAGTAACCGCCGTTAATGTTTCTAACTTATAGCTTAGTAGAAACAATACAAAGTTGAACCCCCGTAAATACATGTGTCTTTATTTTATTCATGGTAAACCCAGTTTGCAATCATGGAGGCAATTCAAAAATATACGTTTATTGTAAGAAAATAGAAAAACAGAGGAATTTGTAGGAAGTTGAGGGTAACCCCAGATGGTAACAACTAAAATTTCAAAACATTGGCCTTGCATGTTCAGACTTGGGCGACATCTCTTACATATACATACACCGAGGAGTTTGTAAACAGGGCATTGAATAAAGGAAAATTGTAGGAGAAGCGCCAGAAGCTCTAAGACTTTGAAGAATAGTCTTGTTATCAATGATTGGTTCATCATGCTCAAGAAAATTCAAGGGGCTTATATATCTCTACCCAAGTTTATACCATTTCCTGGGTCCCCGTCTGAGGCCTCAATTGATCTCTTGGTGATTTCATTTCTAAATTATCACAATTTTTTTTGTGAGAATTGTAGTTTGAGGCTCGATTCTTACACCAACCATTTCCCTGCGGTTTCAAATCATGAGCCACAATTTTGACAACTAGTTTCTAACAGGTTCGCATACTGATTCAATACCAAGGTTCCGTGCCACACCTATGCGAGGAAATCAGAGGACTGACACGGAACCGAGACTGAACTATTCTTTTTTTGAAAAAAGAGGACCCGAGACAGCATGGTAGAGCCACGATGCATGGCCTAACAGCAAGGTGTGCCATGACACTCAGCTAAATGAACGCCTCGAAGATGGCGCAATGTTACATGGTAGCTTCTAGTTACCGCTAACTGAAAATAGTTTAGACTACAAACTCCTAAATTTGAAAGCGCCAAAAAAACATCATCATGATTGTATTATTTCGATAATTTATTAGCTATATTTTAGTCTAAAGGCGCTTGTATGGGTGCAACCAATCAATTGAACCGCTAGATATGACTTCATCGATTGTAAGTTTGATTATGCGGTGATAGAGTGTCAATGATGCCGACCCTGCAGGTCTATCAAGTAATATAATGGGTTCATATAAAGACTTTTATATTTTCATGTCATTAGAAAGTTAATACGTTATGATGGATTTACTCTAAGAATTTGAAAACAATACATGTTATGCCTTGAGCTTTAAATAGAATGTTGAAGAAGAAGAAAACTAGTAGATATCATGAAATTCAGTCGAAATAAAGAATATTGTTAACTCTATAATAAAGTGTCTACGGTATTCAAAGTATAAATAATACAAGGGGTATTTAGAGCGGTTTTAGCTAAGACAGCAGCTATTGAAGTGTCCAATTTTAATATTTGCAGAACTAGTACTGTGTAAAAGCTGGGGTCACTGACCAGCTGTACATATCCTGCCAACAGATTTAGTATAGAATTTTTTTAGATCAGGTTAATATAGTTGAGCCCTGAAAAGCAACTGATGGCAGGAGTGCTAAATATGCTGAACTATTGCCTGGTATTTAACCGATGTTTAATTAATACTTGCGCTCGTTCTTTATCATAAATGTTAGTGTAGCAATAATGGATAGAGCTTCGAAATCATCTCCTAGACTATTGCAGTTTCATGTTTATTGTTTTACCTATTGGCCTTCAAAGTATTCTTTTACAAAAAGCGATCGATGTAACGTCATCTATACATGATTAGGCCCAACTATATAGCGCTTTAACACGCTTTTAACTATGAGAGTGTAGATCAAAGTTACCTTTGTTTCGACATGTTGAGTATTCAAGTCTGCATCATCTTAGCTTGCTCCGACAGAATATCTATGCTGTCTAGTTACAGCATCATTGCTTTTATTAATTCCGTTTAAGTATTTTTCACAAACTGCCCTTGATCGCGATATAGGGTTTTAGAGTAAAAGCTTATACCTGATTTTATAAAAATAGCTACAGTTGTTACCCTCTTTTAAGAACCGTAAATAGTGATGGTACTGGGAAAAGGATCAATAAAACAACATGGAAATTCCCCCAATTGTCTAGAGATGATGCCTTTGAATGTTTTCAACACTTTCTTAGCATGTCAACCCTAACGTAAAATAATCTTTCAGTTTTTTTTTTTTTTTTTTTTTTTTTTAAAAATTTAACTTTATTTTTTTTTTATCATTATTCCTTGTGGGTCTATTATCTTAATTGTTGGTTTATTTTTAGTTTTTTAAAATC
>Ga0160505_100945_pt1 | contig 14632 bp, 4 predicted proteins | sample DIDeMG_FD_108225 | JGI IMG/M metagenome (GOLD analysis project Ga0160505, IMG submission 108225) | Enriched chicken feces microbial communities from UW Madison campus, WI, USA - DID2874_E49_Stillage MG | ecosystem: Host-associated > Birds > Digestive system > Large intestine > Fecal ... | reverse complement strand
TTATTATTATTATTATTATTATTATTATTATTATTATTATTATTATTATTATTATTATTATTATTATTATTATTATTATTATTATTATTATTATTATTATTATTATTATTATTATTATTACCAGAAGTTTTCAAATGAAAAGATTGCATCAGGTTTCAAATAAAGTAGCTTATTTGTATGCGAATTTATCTCCAATATTTATTTGCATCCAACGTATAGACATCTATACAAGTGTAAATATAAATATAAACTTGTTTATTGTCTTGAGATTCCAGACATTAAAATATTACTCATGATCTTTAAAAATTTAAGAATGCAGACAAAACTTTTAAAGTAATTCAAACGTAAGTTTTGTTTTTTCTTTTCTATATATCACACAGTTTCAAATATTATATTTCACGGCACAAATCATATATCTTAACTTCCCACTTACTATCGTAAGCTTAATCTTATTTTCAACTCAGACTTCAGCTTACGTTTTATCAGCAAAGGCGGGCTTTGCAAGGCTTTAACAAAATACAAAAAGGTTAGGGTTTAGTATTGGATCTGGTTAGTACCTCTCTACCACATCTATAATTGTTTACCATATCCGCCACTGTCTTTCATCTTGATCCCCCATACTCTTTCTTTATTCGAGCCTATCGCCACCATTGTAAGTATTCAATTCAATCTTGTGAAATAACCACTTTTCTAATTATAATATTAGCATAATGTCTGATGATAAACCTGATTTTGATACAATTATACGGTCAAAGCCTAGGGTCTTTCCCTATCGCGAGATTCTTCCGTACAAAGTTGAATCTCAAGCTGAGATCATTGCTCATCTCGACCACATCATTACCAATATCTATATTTCGCTGAAAGCAATGGATTCTGACTATTCTGTTGGTACCTCTGTCAATCAGTCTGTTCTTCATTGGACTAGAGAGCTCAATGCGTGGATGCAACTCAAATTTGACATGTCCTTAGCCACCAAGGTTAAGCTTGCTCGTTTGTACTATGACCTCGCATTAGCTGATTTTGACGGCTACCCTCTGGAGAAGATTGTCAACACATTTTCATGGCTTATTGGCGACCGCGACTTTGTTCTCAATGTAAAGCCCGCCGATCTAAACCTTCCTCTAGAGCCCCTAGTTGCATTTCTAAAAGCTACGGCTTTCCCGTCGCCTTTTCACAAAAGCAAAATTCACCTAAGCAAATCACTTTCAACAATGTGTCGACTGGCATCTGAAGCCCGTATGTTTTTCGATCCTGCTGATACCATGAAAATTTACCAGGAATTTTTACCTTTAGTAAGTGAAATATTTATTCTCTGTTAACAGTCTAAGACCCCACTAACATTTGTGTTCTTTTTTAGTGCAGCTCACGATTAACAGGGTCAACTGCTAATTATATGATTCACTGTCTGCTACCGGGAATCAGTTTCCGCGGACCTCCTGCACCAATTTCTCCCTCATATACTCTGCCAACAATTCTTCGTAACTGGAAGCTTCTGAACCGGTCCTTGCGCAATGATGTCTATGTCTTCCAGCTATTAGCTGTTATCGCACCTGACGCACTTGAATCAAACTTCCCTGTCACTGAATGCGGAATCTTCACAAAAGATCAACTATCTTTTGTTTTCACGAACATTTTAAAGTTTTTGGAAATATCAGTCTCTCAGGGTGGCTCTCCGTACACCTTTCAAGATGAAGATTTAAGATTTCGCCAGCCTCAAGAAAAAATGAAATCTATTTTTGAGATTGCCAAATTGATTGTTTTCTCCATGGCCGGTGATGAGTGCCTGAAATCTGGGGGTATAATGGACTCTCTTGAATGTTTGATCAACTCAATCGAAACTTTTTTTCATCCCTCTAACAACGGTTCATGGACATACAGTATCTGCCATCTTTTAGATGTTCTAGTGCAGCATTTTCTTTACAGATGGAATATGGAACATAACGGCGAAAACGAACTGCCTGAAGGCCGAAAGCTCACAGACAAAGTTAAGGACAGATTTGTACTTATTCTTAGAACCGTGGCGTTCATGAGTATTCACTCTAAGTCTTCGACCGCTTCTGCTTCTGGTCTTTCTGCTTTAAATGGCTTAGCGTTTCTTTCACCAAATCTAATAATACCTCTGGTGTTAAAGGAGGTCTATCCGTCTCTCCAGGGCGTTGTAGAGACTCATAGGACTATGACATCACTAAAGGCCATTTCTGGACTTGCTAGAATCATTGCGAGAACTCCCAGATATGCTATTCATCTTAGTACACTATTAAATTTGGCAATCCCTGGTATTGATACGAACGATTTGAACAAGACTTTTCAATCTCTTTCCTTTATTCAAGCGGTGGCGCTGAATGTTCCTTTATGGGATTTGTCCACAGAAGTTGGCAGCGGTTTAGCCATGCAATATATCTCTAATGACGTTGCGTACTTAGAGGAGCTCGCAATTGGATCATCTTTCTCTGATACCGATACTTCGAGTGACGAGGAAAATGAGTTCAGAAAAACGGTCACTGACTTGCCAGTTTACGAAGAAGAGCTTCTACAGCAGATTTGGAACTCCTCTACCTACAGCTTCGGCGAATTTGTTTCTCACTTTTTGGAGCGTGTTTTCACTTTGATTGAGAATTTACCTGATCCTTCTGTTACTAAAGCCAGAGCCACACAAGAATCCAATGTTGTGACTATTTTGGCCCCTACGTTTAGTGCTGTGATGGCTGCTTTGCCACCAGAGAGCTACGAAGATGTTATCACTCACATTCTTGACTTTATCACCAACAATGTGTTTTATTCAGCCTGTGATGCTATTGCGCTGATCTGTTCAAATGTTATCAAAGACAATCCGGAATTGTCGTTTCCTCGCTTTTTTCCTGTTCTGAAAGCCAACATTGAACAGGAGATTTTGGAAAATGGAGCAGGATCAACTCGTAGTGGTACTGAAATTTTACCACGTGATAGAACTTTGATATGGTATCTGGGTATTTTGAACATGTCTTTGGCTCATGCTGGTGCGCCTATTCTGAAGTTTAAACAAGAACTCCTTGAATTAACGATGTTTCTTAGAGATAAATGTAAAGGATCCATTGTTTATCATATCTCTAATACTGTTCATCATGCTCTGATGTCTCTCTCTACTATTACAGTTGTTGATTCTGGAATTGTCCCTGATAGATTTTCCAAGAAAGCTGGAATCGATATTACAACCAAAAACTGGGGAGAGAAGCTAGATCCCCGAAAGCTTAGCTTGAAATGGCGAACACCCAGTCGTGAAGAGGTTGAATATTCTATTGAGCTATTTGAAGCGCATGTCAACAAATCCTTAAATGCAATTTTTGGAATTATATCTGGTACAAGCAAGGGTGCGTCCGTCACAGATGTGTCTGATATCTTCTCAAGCAATCTGACTTACCTGCGTACTGCTAACTCTGGTATTGCCTATTTGCTTGATCCGAGCTTTAAAGAGAGCCATCCAGACTTATTCAGAACAACTGATCCATCTTCTCACGGTCCAGCTGACACGAGTGATGTTGACAGTCATATTGATGATGAAGCTGTTGACCCCTCGGAGGCTAGTGATATGCATTCTGGAATTGATGATGATGATGATGATGATGATATGGTGGAAGAGGTGTATCCTGAAGGTGATGTGGACGTTGTTCCTGGTGATGATCTTGAAATTGACAATGGTATTTTGGAGCTTCGCAAGCTTCGACAATACCCTACTGGTTACTTCTTTTCTAAGGACACCAAAGATTCAGATCCTCTTTATCTTAAGTTACATGAGCTTCATGTGAAGATCGGCAATTCTCTCAGCAAGATTCACTCGCATCTGGTTACTAATCGTGAGAGTGATATTGCCACTTTTAAGGCGCTTCTTTTTGCTTACAAAGTCTGGTTTGCTGATGTCGGTGTTGAAAGAACCGCCAAAATCACCGAAAATTTGAACAACATTTATAGCTATGAGACAAACAAGTACCGTGTCGACGGTCTTCGAAAGGATTTCCCAAGAGCACTTCTTGCCAAACGTGCGTTACTCTATCACAATGCCCGGATTTATCACAATTGTGGCCCCAGAAAAATGACTCCTCTGGACAAGACTCTGCTTAACAATATTCTCATCTCTTCAGTTTCAATTTATCCTGACGTCTCTCGTAATGCTCAGTCTTCACTCGAGTCTTCTGTCAAGGCTTTGTCCAAGTCAAGGGTTTATGTTGTTGACTGGATTGTGAACGATGTTTTAACATCTCTTCAAGATAAAGAGCTTTTACGTGCAGAAAGTGGATTGCGTGTTCTGGGTCTTAGAATCTTGCAGTCTCACATCAAGAAAAATTTTGACAATGCCATCAATTTTGTCCAAATTATGAATTTGGCTTTGAAGGCTGACAAGCTGACGCTAAACAACCTTTCTCTTTCGCTAGTTAACACCTTAAGTCAAAGTGTAACTGTTCCGGTTGTTATCAACCTGGTAACCCCGAACTCTCTGGAAGGCATCAGGCCTTCCAGCGATGTGACGGCTCAAATTGAAAAACTCAAACACAGGCAGAATGCAAAATCCCAATCGATTAAGGGAAAATTCTCTGAGCTTGAGCAGCTTTTGCTGAAAAATTTAGATGGTGAGCAACATTGGAAACTTGTCAGTATAAACTTAATGTTTTTACTTCTTTTCTTAGGCAATGTCGATCCTTTGTATGAGTGTCCTCCTACCATCCTTATTAAGCTCAACGAGTACAGTTTACATTCTCATCCTGGTGTCAGGTATGTTGCCCGCAATAGCTTAGATAGTTTTTACTTGCGTACTTTTCAGCTTGCACCATTTAATTACGACATCAAAGCTGCTGTTGAGCCTGATCGTCTTAGAGAAAATGAATTTTTGGTCGACACTAGCGAGCCCGGTTTTTACGAAAAGTTTCAAGCTGAAATGAAAAACTGGGAGCACCCTACCTATTATATTGACCGGGCTAATATCCATCACCACATATGGCCTAAATATTTTGTTGCTGACAAGGTATTGGATGAAGACATCCTTAAGCTTTCTGAGCGTGATGTCAAGACATTTTCTACTTTGGGTCAGTCATATGATATTGCTTGGTTGAAAAAGTTTATTGAGACTAGGTCTGAAGAGCGCCAATCTGGAACAGACTACGTAAGCAATCAAGCTACCTCCTACCTAACCCATGTCATCCGTATTATGGATCTCGGATTTACCAGCATCAAGATTGATGAATTTTTAGACACAGTGGATGGCCAGTTTGATATCACTGATAAGAATAGTCACCGATGCCTGTCTGAGATTATGACTTCTTTAATGGAATCTCTTGTTTTCTCAGACAGTAAGTCAGCAAAAACCAAACTTGATTATGTTTTCAATAAGTTTACTACTACCATTATAGAAAACATGACCAGAGATGTTCAATCTTACTGGCGCGACTTTGTTATCAGCATTATCTCTACTATTGATTTTCGAAGAGTGTACCCAATTGTCAAATTTTTACTCGACTTTAAGCTAGAGTCGTCCTCTGGCTCATTATTTAGGGAAAGTTTGCGAATCCAGCTGCTTCAAGAATGTATTCACCTGGATCCTGTTAACAAACCCGATGTCAGTTATGTGGAATATTTTTGGTCCCATCTTGATTACAGTAAAAAGAGCGTTTGCCCAGATATTGGTCGTCTTCTAACTGATCTAGAGTTTTGCTCTAACTTGGATACACCTTGTTCGGTAACTGAAGCTCTAAAGGAAAACGCGGCTTATGGTGATTTGGGTTGTGAAGTATCTGTTTTGACGCCTGAATCTGAATCCCGTGTGAGAAAGGCTTTTGCTAAATTAGAGGAATTGCGTTTAGAAAGAAACAGCGTTGTTGAACATTCTTCGGAGTCTTCATATGTTTTAGCAGCCACCACTATTTCTGAGTTTTTACTGGAAGCAGTGTCTTGGAGCTTTGGAGTCGGATATGTCAAACTTTTTCCCAGTGTAATCATTCCGGCCCTCTTGGAGTTCTTCAACATTAGCGAGGAAGTTCAACTAGGCGCTACTGCTGTACGTCTGATCCGGAAGTTTGGTAATCTGCCTTGCCCAAAGATCTATCTTCAGTCTCATATTGAGGCAATTGTCAAGGTTGCAAGCTCTGCCACGAATTGGCATCAGCGTCTGGCTATGCTCAGCTACATTCAAACTTTCTTCTTCCGTCAGCTTTTTGTTATGACAAGTGAGCAACGCCTTTTATTTGTTATTTCTGCGTCAAATATGCTTAACGATAGTCAGCTTGAGGTTCGTGAAACCGCAGCTGAGACTTTATCTGGCATGATTCGATGCTCACCAATTCAGGAACAGGCGCAGCTGATCAAGACTTTGTCTACAAAGTTCAACACCTTGTTATCGACATATAAGTTTCCAAAGCCGAAGCGCAATAGGACTGGGGCCATTATTCCTTCAGGAACTGCGACTCCTAGTTCCGAGTACCAACAGATCTCCTTAAAGAGGCATGCAGCTGTACTTGGTCTAGGTGCACTTGTAGCTGCATTTCCTTACAAGTCACCTCCTCCCAAATGGGTTCCACAAATTTTAGCTACTTTGGCGGTAGTTGCTTCGGATCCTGGTATGGTTGGGAAAAGTGTAAAGACTTTGCTTGGTGATTTCAAGAACACTCGCAATGATACATGGCACGTTGACTCTAAAGCTTTTACAACAGAGCAACTAGAGGATTTAGAAGGTGTGTTGTGGAAGAATTATTTTGTGTGAGCTTGTAAACTTATTTTTTTTTTTCTGTTAACCTTATGGTTGGACAGCTTTTCCTAGAAATTTAATATACTTGATATGGTTATTCGAATGTGATGTAAATGTACTGGGCCTAGAGTGAGTAGTGTATTGTACAAGAAAACAAAAATTTTGAGAAGCGGAATTTAGAGTTTGGTGATCTTCAATCAGTGTGTAAGAAACAAACTCGGTCGTATGCTATTTGTCGTGACTTACTTAGCTTTAGTATGAAAAAAATGCATACTATTGGAATGGATGAAATAAAATATTGTGCGCTTGGATGTAGACTCCTGAAAGCATCTCCATGCTTCATGCCAAGTGACTAGCTCTTTCTACTATAATGAACCAACGTTAGTGCTATTCAACAAAACAAAAAAAGACAAATGGACCATCACGATGGTGATGCAACCACGACCCGAAACAACAAGCAACCTATAAGGGTTTTAAAATTGATCGCGCTTGAGATTCTTGCCTATAAGTTAGGAAAAGCACCTTCTTCTGCCTCCCCCTTTAATAAAGGTCAGCGTAGATCTGATTTTCCAATATATGTAAATTTGATTCAACTCTCTATATATCGTATTTTTTATGTGATCAAAGTCAAAACTCTAGCCGTCAGTGTTAGTATATTACTATATTAGCCGGTTACTAGTTAGTACTTCTCCCTAGAATGTTGAGTTCAAGTACTGACTACGAATGAAAAATACTTTGAAGAATTAGCAAGGTGCCACAGGTTTGGTATTTGGTAAACTAAATTCATTTCTTGCGGCTCAAGCCTCCCCCGCCTTCATGCACAAATTTGGTACTTACAGAACGAAAATTCGTAAATTTAGAAGCATATCTCAAGGTTAGCATTAGCTACCATGTTGGCTGTTGATTCTGTACTCTTTTTTATTTGGAGTAACAATATTGTGAGAAAACAATTAAATATGATCTCTGAGATGCTTAGAAATCGCACCAAGGAGCTGGATATGGTATTAATAAATATCAGTCATTCTTATTCTTGAATGTATCATCTATAAGAAAAAGAAAAAGGCTTGGTACTACCCCCAGATTAAACAATAATAAATTTATTATATCTTTTTTCGTTCATTTAGTCTCGTAGACTATTCGAGTTATATCCTGGCTCGCTGAGCTTTCATTGTATTCTATTTTCACGATAGCCAGTATTCCTAACCCAAAGTCTGTTATCAAAACCAGGGCTAGCTTAGATGCAAGTCTCATGAAACAAGATGTCTTCTGCTGAAAGATATTTGACGAGAGTGAACAGTCAGTATAGAAAGCTAAATCTAGGGTTTAAAATCACACTGAATAAAGATTGACCCAAGCTGGTAATTAAGGGCATCAGAGTGGATAGCTCTAGAGGCTTTGTTAAAGGGCTTGGAAAGGTCCTTCGGAGTAAAGTTTAGTATTGATCCTATGTGAATTACAAATAGCTACCCAACTTTGGGTGATATCTATGTTCTTTCGCCTGAACCTAAGGAGGACAGATTCGATGCATAAGTATGAGCCCCTATCATTAAGTATAATAAAGTACACATATACAAACATAGCCTCCCACTACCCAATGGCAGCAACAGCAGATGCTATGCATCGTCAACAGGGCCGGCAAGAAACAAGTACGAATAATACAATAAATAGAAGACAGGAGGATTCACCATGCTATCCAGGCGCAAGTGACTCGGTTAAGCCATTCAGCGATAAGATATCCACAAACGGAAATTGAGTGCAAGGATGTTCCAAGCCAGAACACCACATAGTCAACAATAGGAGTGAGATTTTACCATGATTCTACTACTTTTATTATAATAAATCCGGAACAGCGCAACAAGACGCAATATACTAACGTTAACGTTTCTGCTGCAGATGAAACAAAATGAAGAGAGGGGCATTGGGGATTTTACTGGGAAGTCCGAGGCTAAAAAAACTGAAGCCGACAAAAATGAGTTAGGGTTTGACTAAAACTTGAGGTTTTTTAGTTGTGTTTATTTATATGAGCCTGATAAATATCCAATGGAAAAACATTACATCATTTAAAAAAGCCATACAGTATATAGAATTGAATTCAATAAAATTAGTAATGTTAGAGACATAAGTATTTTATTATGATTATAGCATGTAATCGACATAGAAATTGCTTAGGGTTACATTGCAGTTTTGTTTGGATATACGTATATTAAACTCCATAAGTCATGATAAATGATAATTTGCAAAAGCCAGTATAAATTGCCATGTTGCATAATTCGATAAACATATACCGTAATCCCTGAAGTCATAATTGTATGCTATTACAGACTAATTTAGCTCGCATACAATGATTTGATGCAATAGTTTATTTATTGTGGTGCAATCCCTATAAGAGGTTTATTCCCGGAAGACAGAATTGCAGATGCAGATAGTGTGAAATTAATACCCTGCACATAGCATCGCTCTAACAGTAAGGCTTTTTGCGATGAGTAAGGGATTCGGACATTCTTTATATTTCACATATTTAACTATCTATGAATCAAGAATTAACTTGTGAGAACTTAACTCAAAAGGATATAGACAACCTTTACTTGATTCTACTACTTAAACTTTTAAAATATTTCTGAGATTTTGCTTTTCCATGATAGATTTATGGTTTCTCAGTGTAGTGCAAAACTTTATAATAATGTCTACTCAAAGTCAAGAAATGAAACATGTATGGCGTTGAAAAAAAAAATAATGTTAGACTTAGGCCTGCCACCCGCTTTCTATAATTATCTGCTGCAAGTATGGAATAGGTTTCCGATTGTTGATCACGGCGTCACGAGTTTTACGTACTAAGATCAGATTTCGCAGAAAATTTCGATTTGAAATCTAAATGTAGCATGGCAGTATTAACTAACTATTCTGGGTTACATACATAAGTATGATTGAATCTATGTATAGATAGCAATATTACAGAAAACACAAACGTATCATGCTACTTAAGTGTTGATTTTTGACAATTTTAGTTAAAATTTCAGCCTAAAAGCTTTAAAAGAGTTAACGCATTTAATGGAATATCATTTTAATTTCCCGCCTACGTTCTGTACACGAAAATACCATATTTAAGGTTCAATCCCAAGACAGTTTCGTGATTTATAAAGCTATAATAGACAATACATGATTACCTTTATTCCAACAAACTTCAGAGTCTGCTTCAAAATCTGTCACGATCATTTTCTAGGGATATCGTGCAAACCCGCGAAGGGAAGCCGCGATATGCGAGTAGACCAATGGTACGAGTAGAGAGAAAATACTTTTATTCCTTGATTTCCCTAAAACTTTGGGGGGAAAGCTCATATTTATATAATTACTAAGCTACTCAGGTCTCCAACCTGACAAAATCTTACTCGTATAAAATCAGTTTTTGTTTCCCTCCTCTATATCTCCCTTTTCTACCTCTCCTAAAGCCCTGAATAGCTCCTAGAGAATAAACAGTTATCTGTAAACAACAGAATTTTTGTTTCTTTTTTCCAAGCTTTTATAGCAAATTTATTTTTCCTTTTTGCTTTTTAACTTTCTGGGCACAATATAGTCGCTTTGAGTATCATATAAACATTTCTTTTCAAAAAGCAAGATCCCGAATCCAAACTTCATCTGCAAGAAATCCACCCGTTTAGTTGGAACACTATTCAGTTCCAGTAATCCATAACGCGTTTGCTCTATCTGTATTGATTTTATATGGTGAAATCACACTAGCAACTAGCACATCTTAGAGCGAGTAGTTGAAATAAAAGAAAAAAAAACTTCTGTGTACGCAGGAGACCATATCCAGTTGCTAGGTTTGGTAACCATCTCTAACTTTTTCACACCTTGTCCAAAATCAGTAAAAAGATTTATCCTTGATAAAGTCTTTTACCTGTGAGGGACATTCTGGACAGAGTGTATGCATGCTAATGCTTTATTTGTGCATGCTACCACCAACTGCACAGTCTAGCGGCTCCTTGCTTGCCGGACCTACAAAGGGTAGGCTGGCTTTTCAACATGTGAGACACCACCATCAAATCGCTAAGGTTATATACTTGTTTCAACTTTTTGAATATTACAAGACCGACCAGCGCCCAATGATTACTTATCTATGTATCAAGTAATGAGGGATTTTTAAAATTAGAAGAGAAAAGATGATTGGGTATAAACCTATACACAACCTAATAAAAAGATCACCGAGGACCACCAACATACAATAATAAGTATCATTAGTTAATTTTAGACAGAGGGTCTAGTAAGAGGGTTCTAATCATATGCTTGATGAATTGATTGTTAGAAGAACCTCCAGAAGTACTTCATAAATATTTAACAGTTGAGTCAAGGGCACACATTTAGTCAGCTTAGGCGGTTAGATTCCTTGCCTACTTATGCTAGAAAACGGAAATAGGAAATAGATGTCTAGACAGATAACTTAATACAATAAAGTTAAGTCTTGTCTCAAGGGTTAGGTGATATGAATCTTCCAGACTTGTTAGATAGAATATAAGATAGATGGGAGTACACTAATATTTCTATGAGGGTTCTACAGTTATCCTCAAATATATTATAGCATGTTAAAGTCGAATCCTAATTGGATCAAAGAAGACCAAGACATAGAATATTATTGGTTATAAAGAAGCAATGGAATAAGATCAGGTAGTATATTAAGAGCCAATGATAACTGAGCTGATGAAACCAGCTCCGTTATACTCATGGCCTTAGTCCTATATTAATGTAAATGGGCTTCACGGTTAGGCTGAAAATAAAATATCGTTCATCATTAATAGAGCTCCTTTTGGATTGTACTGAAATAGATAAATTGTCGGTATGGTCCCATATTGGACTTTATAGACTCTCGTTAAGTTATTTCAATTTGAAAAAAAAAAATACCTTTTCTCCTTATAGTTAATTAACTGGCTTTAATTTACCTAAGGGTGTTGAGTCGTTTAGCATCTCCAGAGACTGAGGCTAAAAACAGAACATCTTATGAACTATAAAAAGCTTAAAGCTCGATGTGACGGTTAGGGGTTAAGAACAACTGAGCTGGTCACATCCCGACGGAAACGACTTAAACCAGAATATAAGCCGACAGAACGACAGGCAAACTGAAAATTAATTGAGTGGGTTCGGTCTGGGATAATGTCGTGTATCGTCAATGTGATAGAGGACTTCATAAGCTAAATAGCTACCAACACTTGATACAGGTAGAGCTGTATAAAACTTAACCCGAGTGATACGAGGGAGACACTGAGCAACTCGGGTCCTGCTCTGGTACGAGACTTGGTTCTGGGAACAAGTAGGAAGTAGATGATAGTATCATTCCTATTGTTCAGTACGCTTAGTCAAGCAAGAATAAAAACAAACTTAATAACCATAATCATAAACTTTGAAGCTTAATGAATCTCTTTTTTGTACATGTATGTTTATGTTGAATATCTGGATATATTGGTAAGTAAAGTTGATATGCTGCTGTCATATAAAGCTCAGAAAAATTTATTTGCCATTTAAATTAATGTAACCAGTTTCAGCATAGCGAAAGTTGCAAAAGCATTTATGGGATATTCGGTAACCTTATTTAGCAGGGGCCAAGCGTTTTTCAACTATTAAAAAGTGAAGACCTAAAACTTTCCCATTTGAGTCACATGAAATCATGGTCAGTCTTGGTCTGTATCGTAATTTATCAGTCCGCTTTCAGTCATGTAGTTGATTTGAAAAAAGATCACAAAGTAATATCAAGACTAAATATCCCTAGCTCTACGTTTTTTTTTAAATATATATATATACAGTCCCTAAGAAAAAAGTCTATAAAAGTTTGCAATGCTTGACGCGTAACCCAGTATCCTACCCTTTCTTTGTAACCACCCAAGTCATGCCACGCGCATCTCTACAGTCTATAATTTTTAATAAAACTACCAGAAATGAATTGGAACTATTTTAAGGTGAAAATATAGTTTGTCAGTGTATTACAGTGCAGAAAAAGGCTGATATTTACTGTGCAATGGATTTGCCTTATTCAACCATATATACCATCATTGGCACATATCAGACCTTTACTACTGTTATAAGCTTTCCTCGCACCGGATAGTCAGATATCCCTTTTAGTACTGGTAAGCAATATATCTTTTCTAAATCAAACGGAACTCCCTCAGAAAAAAAGAGGATATCTATAAATTACTTGGTAAGTCTGTTTCCGGACGTAAGACTGTGCATGTGCCGAAAAAGAATGTGTATGACCATGGTGAAGCGTAAAACAGACCTTAATTAAATGAATAGTTAAGCTGTACTATCGATAGGAAATTTCCCCAAGGACTGGACATACGAGCCGTGGAGCAAGATTATTTGAAGTGATGAATGTTCTGTTAAACTTAGTCAAGGAAAAGAAAAACCAATGGATAGGGCGACTTAATCACCACAACGAAAAATGGGGAAAAAAAAATTGTCCATTGTACAAAAGGTAAAGAAATATTGATTACAATTTAGGCAGAAATCTAGGGTGGTGGTCATTAGGAAGTCTATCGAATGGGTAGGGATAAGGAATCTATCCAAGAAGAATATCATTCACACTTCTATTGGCAAACTATTAAAAAATATTTATCTGCTATATGGTAACCTGCTATGGAGTTTACGTATGACAACACTTTTATAAGCCAGCATTATTAAATATTGGTTTGATGACAATGGTAACTCTCCTGTTGACTGGCCCCATACTCATCCGATTTGAGCCCTGTTGAGTAAGGCTGGTCTGAGCTTAAAGAGCGTATATATATATATATATATATATATATATGTTATATCCAAACCATGGATCTTTAATTGAACTAAAAGTATATCGAAAGAATACTTTTATGAAGCAACTGAAGGGGAATGGAAGAGTTTAGATGATGCTTATTTTGATTCTTTGACAACATCTATGGAAAGGCGTATTGATGCAGGTTTAGAAGCAAAGGCGTGGTGGTATATACGCTATTAATGTAAAATAAACATGTACTATTATTTAGCTGTCAGATGATTTAATATCTTATAAAAAATGGTAAATATTCGGTTATTTTGTGTCTGATTATGCTGTTCCACTTTGAATACAAATTTTTGTTGTGGGAAAATTGTAGACTTTTTTTTAAGGATTGTATATAATGTTGCCATTCAACAGGAAGAAACTAATTCAACTTTTTTTTTTTTTTCATATGCACAGGCAGAAATATAAAGTTTGAAAAGATTGAAGACCATACCGTTTATTACTAAGCACTGGTTATTACTGAAACGCGCTTTACCTGCACATGAATTCAAACGATTTACAATAATGATTTAAATATGTTCAAGTCTCTGGAACAGCTTTAAATATCTATGAATGCGAAGGTGATAGCTTGCTCTTGGCTGGACACGTAGGATTTACTACACAATAATCTTTTTCGTCCGAGGCATCTTATGCACCAGCACTTTGAATCTTTTTATATGCCTTAATTATATCTTTAATCAGGATTAATGAATGGCAAACCATGATCGACAAGTGTACTATCTATCTGACTTCCGTAGCGGCTTATGCCATGTCACAAACCTAATCTAGAAACAGTCTTGCTTAGCTTCTACTATTTTCGCAAAGTGGCCCAACGTGCTCCTTTGAATTTTAAGCTCTGGCCAGGCCTTTAAGCCATATTTTACTACTAACTTAATTGGTTTAGATGCGTAAGATTGATGTGGTAAGCAGTTCGTACAACGTAACAGACCAATTTAAATAAATGGGGAAATAGTATCATAAATTTTTTTATTTTATTGGTTTTTTTTTTTTTTTTTAAAAACAAAAAAGAAAGCACCAGACAGATTTTCAGTTGAAATAAACGCTCTTTCTCAAATATTTTTTATTTATCCTTTTTTTGGGGTTAACAAATTTAAAAGAAAATTAAATAAAAAAACAGAGTTATTTAA
>Ga0160505_100944_pt1 | contig 14638 bp, 4 predicted proteins | sample DIDeMG_FD_108225 | JGI IMG/M metagenome (GOLD analysis project Ga0160505, IMG submission 108225) | Enriched chicken feces microbial communities from UW Madison campus, WI, USA - DID2874_E49_Stillage MG | ecosystem: Host-associated > Birds > Digestive system > Large intestine > Fecal ... | reverse complement strand
TCCCCTTACTGGTAAAAAAAAAAAAAAAAAAAAAATAGGATTTTTTGTTAATTAGCACCTATAACCCTTTGATCTCATTTTTTTTTTTTTTTTTCTTTTCCTTGTTTTTTTTTTTTTTAAAAATAAAAAAAAAAAAAAAAAAAATAGTTATTTCAGTAAAGTCTTTTTTGTAAGTTGAATTATAATTATAAATTCAAGCACCATACTCTTCAACATTATAATTAAATTTGCTGGGAAGTTGAAATAACAACAAAATTCTTTGAGTGTTTATCACGTTCTTATATTACATTTGGCACTTACTTGGCTGACGGCTGTCTTGAGCCAATCATTTACTTTAAGTTCAAATACATGACAACTTTTGGTATTAGAATATTGTTTCTTTTTGTTAAGCCTCTTAAAAAATTTATATAATTATTGTTTTATTTGTCATAGATTTGATGTTTCAAGCTCTAAGTGTATGTTAAATGCAACTTTTTCTCCGTTTCACTTAAATAGTGTGTTAAACAAAAGCTCCTTATTTCTTTATACTTAAAATATATTAACCCATATGAAAAACAATACTAGATATCTCTTGTTTACGTAAAAGTAGACCGCAAAATTAAGCATGCAGCCAAGTTTGAATACAGGATGGCTTTTGATACCTATAGAAATTATCATCTACACTAACAGGAGAATGCAATTACCTGTTTCTTTTGCTAAAAGGCATCCTACAAAAACTCCATCTTATCAGATAAACTCTTAGTCAGCTTTTTTCCTAAATACTTTTTATAGATTGTTTGTTTTTAGAGTTGGTAACTATGATGATTAAAAAATATAAAAAGCTGTATGAACATTGGATAATTGCCACATTTTAGGAGTGATAAAAATTATTGGATTTTAAAAACACGAATTCTATGTCAAACCTTGTTTTATTCACCTCTAATTTTAGAAAAGATCTGAGGTGAACTGTTTTAGAAAAGCAAGCAATAAAAACAGATTTCATAACCAGGTGAACTCTGTAACTACGCACGTTATTAAACGTAATCATTTATATGCCTCACGCCTTGAAATTCAAAGGTTTTGCATTTGTAGTTTTTTTGGAAAACCTACGCTTTGAAAATCAGGGATAAGTTAAAACCAAAACAAAGCATTTACAACAATTTGAACATGTTCCAATTATGTTGGTGAAGGAATCCTGCTCTCAGTAGCATTGTTTCTATCACTTTTATTCTATCGACATCTTGATAGTATTAACCATTCTGAAAAGTGGAAATAATTTTAAATCTAGCTTTAATAACTAATTATTCAATCAATTTTATTTCACCAGAACATTTGACAAAACATCAAATGGTAATCAATTTGTCATAGTATTATTCAAAATTCCACCTGAAACTGCTATAATTGCTATAACTTTCATGCCAAATTAAAAGAAGTGCATCTAGCAGATCTCTAGACAAAAAAATTGTTATAAAATTTTATCCGGGTGAAGTCTATTAAAATTTATGCAGTGAACCTTGCAGCCCGTTAGAGCACAGTTATTTGAGCCCTCAGTCAAAAAGAAGTAACACCTCTTTACTAAGGGATTAGAAAATGAATGTATACGTAATGTTTATGATAAAACAAGAACCAGTGCACGCAGAAGTGTAAATAAAACTTATTGTCCCATTCTTCAATCAACGTAGGATCCCGGGAAGCAGCCATCCACAATGTTTTATCATTTGGGATGGTTAATTTATCATTCAGAAGAAACTAAAAAAACCACTTATTACGCTAATAAAAAAGCACCAGTCTTTTCTGTATCAAAAGGTCTCCTGCTTACCTTTATGATTTTCTTTTGCTCAGATCGTTGTACTTCGTATTTTATTTGAAGTAAAATTCAAGGTCGAGGACCTCTATTCCCAAAGTTGATAGATCAAATCTAGTACATAGGTTGTAAAGCTCCAAAATAGAACGTACACTTCTTTTAGAAAAAAATTAAGTTTGCAAAGTTACTACTCATCGTATTGGTATACTGTTAAGAGTTAAAGAATGTGAACATAAAAGTTGGAAGCAACATATCGTTCCTGAAGGCCGAAGGTAAAATTCTGCTTATGCACAGATAGTCAAGTCTCATTCTCTGAGCAATGCTTGATGTCAACATTAGATTCATATATTTTCCACTTAATTTGACATACTTTTAAAATGTTTTCATGGTCTAACTCAACCTATTGAACCACAAAAAAGATTCAACATGAATAATTACATGATAATTCAATTTTTTTATAATTCACCATAAACTCATCACCTGACCTATCAACTTTAGATTTCTAATCAAGCGATAGAAATCTTTTTCTGACTTCACATTGTCATGGGAAGTTGAATGGGAATCTGAAAATAATCGTACCAAGGATATGCAATGTAATAATTAATACTGCTGTAGTACCTGAGGGTTCAGATAATAGGGGCGTGTAGAAAGTTGAGTATGCGCATTTGATAGAATGCTTTTTACGGATAATCATTCCTAAGAAGTTTCTAATTGTTCGATTGTTATCTGTCATTCCAAAAAACTAAAAGGTTTAATAAATAATGTCTTTAACAGGAACATTTAGGAGTAGCTGTCCCATTTCGTGACAGCCGCATCATTCCACGAACCTAATATCCTCAATTGAGAAGTATTTGGCGTTTCCAAAAACTTGCATTACCGCTAAATTAATTTTGTGATAGAAGAAAGGTCGCGAATCACAACTGACAGAGTAAGGCATCTAGCCGTCGATTATAGAAGGTCAAAATAGATTTGACAATAAAACCAGAGGCCAGCCTTACTATTTAATTTGGTCAAATGATCAACAACGTGAGCATCCAAAAGCTAGTAAACAAACCCGGTTAAATTGAAACAAAAGATCCTACGCACAAATTAATGACACTTGAATTATTAGAAGCTTTACGTTAAACTGATCTTTCAAGTGACAATAACTTGTAATTTAATCTTCTGAGTAGAGTATTTTTAAAATCCATGTTTTCTTTTGTTGTGCAAGCCATTTCTCATGATACATTGTTTAACACACGTGTGATAAATTCAACCATAATATTACAAACTCCTTGAGCGTTTCATTTTATCTAAGGTAAGAAAAGCCCATAGATCATTACTTTATTTAAGAGACTGAGGGATGGAACATGAGAGCCTATCCGACGGGTGATCCACCTGTTTTGAAGCACCTGTGATCGGATTGCGGAGACTAGTTAATCTAACATGTACTCTGATCTAATTGTATTTCCAGACCATGCGCCATCTACAATTAGAAATAGCAATGATGGCCTTTAATATCGATATCAAATCTGGTTTTAGAAAATCAGGTTACTGACCCCTTCTCACCACTTGACTTAGATCAAAAGTAATTCTAGAAAGGTTATAACATGGACATCTGTATGATTTCAGATTAACCTGAAAAGTTTAGATCTCTTGAGAGTGGGTGATCTAAGAATTTAAGACTGTTTGCAAAGACTCACAACGTAGCATTAACCCTTTTATCATTAAATTGTCGTATTTCCCACCGTATACACTCTCTACTTTCGTATTTAATGCCATTATCCAAAAAGTTAAACGTATGAAGAGAATTTTCTAGCACTTCTACTGCCGCTGAAGTGAAAAAGGTCAGCTATTGTAGAAATATTCATTTCACGGTGTCATCATCTCAGATTTCAGAACACATTTAAATATACTTCACAGGAAGTTAATACAGATCTATTATAGTGTAGGCTCATCAGTTGGATTTTCAACTTGAAACAAAGATTTTCACCAAATTTAACTAATACACTATAAACATAGTTTACTTCATGGAAGCTATAGACTCAGTTTCTTTTTCAGACCGTAAGATAAATACCAGGATTCCATTAAGGTTGTTTCCAATAGCTTTGATCGATTCCTTCCATTGCATTGCCAAGTCATCATTCTGGTGGCCCAGATTTCGTCTTCATTCCTTGTTTGCATATCGGAACAATAATTATTATTTTATATTGGTCAATAGCACTATTGGGTTAACTACCAAATCAGCATAATGTCCATAAAATGTAGCAAACTGGATACCGTTTAAGTCAAAAAATTTTCGTAGAAAGAATTCAGATCTCTTATTTTTTGAAGACCACTAAACTAGGTCAGTCGTCAAATCTTTTTAGCTTTTTTTCATCTCTTGGAACTCTAATCTAATAGCTACATATAGTAGGTGACTTAACTTTTAAAGTATGTTGCTGGAAGCATTAAAAATTTGTAGTTTTCCAATACAAAAGCATGAGCAACCAAAAAATAAAAATAAAAGGGGATTAGAACAGTACTTAATTTAGTCTCAATATAACTAATGGTGCTCACGCAATACTATGACTTCCCAGATAACCCTAAACCTTATTATTGCGGTGTAAGCAATGGGTATGGTTTTTTCCAATGAAATTTGCAAAATCTATAGAATATTATAAAGGGAGTGTCAGATGAAGTTTTAGTGCTTTATCTTTAGGTATTTTTATTTTAAAAAGCCACCATAATTTTTCTAACCAAAAGAACTAAAGAGAAAATCGAACATTAGAATTAACTAATTCATGGTGTATCACGGTAGACTCATTTATAGATAGAAGAACTTCACAGCTGTATCCTTGCTAGCCTATGATGTTACGAGATTTTCAATTCCAAAAGTATTGACGTTATCTTTACACCCAAATGGACAGATCAGTTAGGAATTTGAACCCGATCTAGTGATTCAGTGGCACATAACCTGTCGTAAGTATAAGTAAAATTGGGACAAAGTGGGCCCACTCTTTTATTTATAATTTCATCAACGGTCTTCTTTATTCGTATGCAATGTAACAATTTGTAGATAATAATCTTGTATTCAAAGTTGAAGCAGTCAGTACTAGATATAATTATTTCAGGTAGTGGCCTGTGATAATAACCAGCTAAAAATTAATTTAATTGATCGCAGCCCGTATTTCAAAACTAGTAAAGAAAAACCTGAGGGTCACACAAAGATGTATTTAAAAATTTATGTTCCATTTGAGGCTTGGTTAGGATCATTAATTATAACATTGGTATTAGTCTATATTTCATCAAAGGTAAATAGGTTATAGAAACTTTTAACTTGCTTAAACCTTTTTTTTTACTTAACCTGCAAAATAATACGTGAATTGGTTATGTTAAAGACTATGGGATAGGGCAGCCAAAAACAAAAGAAAAAAAGACTAGAAAAGCCATATTTCCGCGTACATTCGATATAAGGAAGATCCATTGAGGAAAAGTTAATACCCTAGAATTGATACAGGTCGAGCTGCATATGGCCTGACACGGGACGATATGAGAGAGACATTGAGCAACTCGGATTATTTTATGATACAACACTCAGTGATGGGAACGATAAACATCAAAGCTATCTGACCATATCAGAGGCCTTAAGCTACTTGTAATATGTCTTTACATGACTCTAACTCCATTAAGATCAAACTTTAAATCAGTATTTATGTGCGATAAAAGGTTAGAGACAGATGTAGAAGCATAATTTGTTCAAGTAGTCACAGAATGCTTGGGTTTTACGATGTTAAAAAATTCAGGCTTACAAATTAAAAGCAATAAATCATTAACTTACAGGGCTTTTATTTAGCCGACAGAGATATTCCAACTTTTTATTTTTTTATTTTCTGTTTACTAGTCCTGACGTCATTACACACACTAGTGCAGGCCCAGATATACTTAATAGCTTTTACGTAGTATCGTAGTAGATCTGGGATAGGCCGGGACAAAAGATTTGCATTAACAAAAAAAAAAAAGTAGTTCAAATTTCAATACAATTGAAATTAGAACATTACACATTTCGGCTATAAATGAGTTTGGATTAAGCAAAGCAGCGAGCTTTAACTTTTATGAACCATAAGAGGGCCTTCCACTTTCTTTGCTAGATTATATTTGAAACGTAATAAACAAGAAATGCAATCTTATGTATTAGAATAATTGGTTTGTTTTAACTCTGGTTTAAACATCCTAAGGCTCGCTGAAAACACAAATATAAGTGACTTTTCATATCAATGCTAATCTATTAATATATTATATATAAATATATTTGAAAATAGGCAGCAAAATTCAGTTTTTTGTTCATTAGTAATTGTAATATAGTAAAATAACCCTACATTGTACAATATTCAACTTTACAACTCTGTGTTGGAAATGGTTAGGATTTTCGTAATTTTAATAGGTTCTCGTCAGCTAACTCAAGTGCACTTGAGTTAAAAAAAAATTCAAGATTAGTGACCAGCATACATCACTATTGCAGAACCAGGCAAGAAAAATAAGAACTTAGTCATAGTCTATATAAAAAAAAACCACATGCATATTGCATAGTTACTTGTGTGTTGTTTTTATTGTTAACTGTAATGTCTTTGTAGGCTGGTAGAAAAGAAAATTATAACCCTTGCAATTAATACAGATTTGACCTGTTGTTTATGCGCGTGGATCAGCACTTTAGAAGGTTCCAAAGCTAAGGGCCTTGGTTTCCAATGTGTTCATTTTCCTCGCACCCAGAGTGTAATACTGTGGAATTTATAAGATATTAAGCAAAGCTTGTCTTTTTACGGTCTATCTATACCTATTCGCATTGTGCTCTATCGTGTATAATGTAAATATTCGGAATTCATACATTCGTGAGTGAAGTACAGATTACATCTAGTTGATTGATTTTGTGGAAATATTCAAGAAATATAATTTTAGTCTTTAAACAAAAACTTAACCTCATCAACAACAAGTGTCAAATTTTTGGAGTTAGTGTTCTACATTTACATAAGAATGAGTAACCTATTGTTTTTTTTTGCATTTATATCATCTCTTGTTTTATTACATGCCCACTAAAAAATATTTTCACCAAAATGGGTTAGTTACTACAGCCGCCTCTTTGTATGAAATACAGTTTAACCTAACCCAATCTAACCTAACCTATGTTAACCCATAATAACCACTGACCTTTACAACTAACCAAAAGCTGGTCTCAAGCCTGTTGAGTTAGAAAGGATAGCCAAAACTATGGGTTAACTGGATGTATTGAAAAATTTCACACCAAAAAGAAAACCACCATTTAGCTAATATTTTTTTTTTAAATATCGGCATGAAAAAATTTAACTAGAGCTGGTTGATGTCGATTCATCCCTTGGTTAGAAACATTCTGGAAAAGGCTTGAAGGGTCCACTGGTAGTCTGCCAGCGATCGGTTAACAGGGGGTTCAAGTTTTACTCAAGAAGTTCTATTTTAGTAACAGAACAGAAAGAGTGCGTGTATATCATCATGATACTATAAGGAGCCAAATAGACAACTTGCTATCTTGGTATCGTAAAATTCAAAGGCAGCATTATACTAGGGTTGTGATGCTACCCACAAGAACAAACGAAAATATTCGAAGTTACACAATATTACCGCCCATGAGCTGTGGTTGCGAAAACCATCACTCCGCTAGCCACAATGTTTCGTGATAAAACGAGGTCCATTTCGGTTACTGTTATCTTTAGTTTGTTGGTAAACTTTTGTTATGCTTTTCTATTCTGTTATCAAGGAAAATAGAAGTTGACTCTTATGGCAACTTTTAATTTCAGAAAAATATAATCATAGAATCATAATCAACAGCATCCGGTCTGTATGTGTGTTTATTTATTTTTGAGGTCTTGTAGATCAAAATCACTATCATGGTAGCAATTCGCACGTAACAAAGCTTCTATAAGGCAAAGAATTATTCAAGAATAGATGAAAGTTATATTATGATGATTGAGCGCGTTTGCTTCTAGAATGCGGATTGGGCTACACAACGTTACAACTGTATGTGTAGAAGCATTTGATCGTGCCAGCTACATACATTGCGAAGCCATCTGCAGTTCATTGAGGCTCAAACCTTGATAAGCTAAATAATTTCCCTGTACTTGCAGTTTCCACAGATATAAAACCTTATAACAACGTTTTCTTTGATGATCATTATTATTTCTTTTTGTTTCGGGTCTACTCGACGACTACCCGAATGCTTACCCGTTAACTTGGGCCATTGCTGCAGTGATAAGCAATACTGATGTAGAGGGAAGATAGGCCTGCTAGAATTGTTTTAGTAATTTTTTAAAACTGCTACGTTACAAGCTATCGGCACTCATGGTAACATTTTCCATGCTCAATGGCGATCAGGTTGGCTTCTAGCGTAACCGTTCTAGGGTTGTCCAAAGGGTGCATTATCCGCAGCTGAAACATTCCTTCCCCTCCAAAGCCTCTACAAGGTTGTTGAATACCTGGGGTCATACATGACTCTTTGACTTCATTTTGGATGATCATTGTCTTTATCGTTTGGTCAGAGATGATTTTTACTGTGTGCACAATAACTACCATGTTCTCTGCACATCCCAACTCGGGGTTTAGAACCGAAGAATAGAAGCCACGGAAAGAAAGCTAGACGACGAAAACAGCAAAAGAACAAAGCTGATTGTCAGTTGGAGGCTTCTATATGTAGCCTGAAATAAAAACAAATCATGACATGCAGCATATTCTACTAGGTCAAGACCCTTCCTACAAGAAAATGCTGGCAACATGTTGGCCTTTTTGAAAAGGCTAGGACCGTCTGGCAACCCCACCAGCAAGCCCGAAGGTCTGAAAGCTGTATATACTATTAATACAGGAGTCAAAAAGTTGAGCAAGTAGCAAAACCAACAGGATTTGAGACAACACCATTGAGGAGTACATCGAAAGGCAGTCTTTAGGCTTTTATTTTTTTTTAGTCTGTAACTCGTTTTCGTCAGTTGCTGTACATGGCTGTCGGAACTGATGAAGTACACACACAATGGATCTGATGATGTCATAGTTGAGAACTGAAACAATAGAATATAATTGTTTACAGGGCTAGTAAAACATTTTAGAATGGCACACATATTCAAAGAGTGAGCTTCAAAACTATTTCCGTCTTTTGTAGAAATGCGTCAACCCTCTCGTCAACCCCCACCATAGAGTACTCCAGAACTAACAACCTAGTAGTTTAAACTCTGAATAAGCCTTTTGGGCAATCATTGACCAAAAGGCCATACCCCTACTAATTAATTAATAAACTGCATCAATGATTATGCTCGAAAACTAGACACTACGCAAGTCGGTAAATCGAATCCAGGTTTGAGATTTGGATCTCTGATTTTAGTTCTCAAAAAAAAACCAAGCCCTTCCGAGGTTTATTGAGTCTAGCTTGAGGGTTTTTCCAACGTCTTGGAGCCAAATTACGAAGCGTGAATGTTGAAGAAATCGCGATCTTGTTGCGTACACACACGCACACATGCTCATCCTTTGTAACTTTCTGTGGGCAAGGAATATGCACACTTTCTTTTGTTTTTTGTTCTTTTCTTTTTTGGTTTACTGGGGTAGCGTTGGTATGTTGCCCACCGTGGTTAGCAGAGAATTTGGTTTAATTTTGGTTGCTGTAATTCATCACCAAGACAGGGCAATTGAAACTAGTCACAACGCTGGAATCTCAAGAATGTTTCGATAGCGCAAAAGCTTGGTCAAAAACAACACTATAAACTTCAGCTAGCATCAACATGCAACTCTACCATCAACGCACGATCAGCGGCCGGATGACTACATTGAATCTATCAGTATAAACTCAATTTAACATAACAAAGCATGTATAATCTCCCGAGACTTAAATAGAGTTTGCCCACAAAATCAACGTCTAAAATTTTTTTTTTTTTCAAGTTGAATTTACCTACTTTTGTTTCTATTCGATTAAAAGGTAGCAGAAAAAAAAAACGGGGGGAGTTAAAGAAAGAGAAGGAATGGAGAGTGAAGTGGTGCTAGATGTATTTTTGTATTATATAAGCTGAAAAGTTAAACCAATTTTCTGATTAGATGGAGGGAGGTAGTTTATCGTTGCTTTTTAAGGAAACCACATTGATTGAAATCTCTATTGCACCAATAAGATACCGGCGCAATCTAATCCTCACACTGCAACTTCTGCATTTAACGAACCAAGGAGTCTATTGTTATTATTATTATTATTATTATTATTATTATTATTATTATTATTATTATTATTATTATTATCATCTTGTGTGTGATGTTTGAGTCCGATCTTCAGTAAGCATGCCGTTCTCTACATGTAAGCTACCCTTCTGGTGGGTGGAAATTAAGATAAAACGTTAGACTGAATCGGGTTGACCTCCTTTTGTTACCTATAAAGCAACTAACCAACACTTTTGAATGTTCAGTCGCGGGTTTCCACATACTTGGGTATTCATACATTAAAAATATAGTACTTGGCTTGAAGCCCCAGTCAGGCTCGCATAGTATATAAGTATTAGCTTGCATGGATTTCTTGGGAGGTTAGTTTAGAACACTTGTGGTGTCAGAACCTGGTTGTTTGGCAAAACGCACCAGGATCAATCTGGTCCGTCGCGCATTCTTTCCAGTTTCTAAGCCATATTAGCTGGTTACGGCTGGTGGAAAGGCCTGTAACAGTCTAGAATCCTAGGTTAGAAACCTGTATGCACAACGAAACGGGGCCAGAATTTTTTTTCTTTTTTTCTAACAACGTTCAGAAGTAGAGAGAAAAAGTGTAGACATCTCTATTGAGAATTGCTACATTAATGCTATATGCACGTCTGGACTACTCTGGTTACAATACACGACGCAGCATTGGGGGTTTGGGTTCAGGTATCTAGATGCGTTGTTATGACGACGGATGTCCCAAAATGCTCCCTGCCAATCAATACAGGTTGTGACCAAGGACTACTAGGGCCACCAAAATAAAGTCGTTGTCCCTGATAACATCTGGGATTAAGGATCTCGGGTTTGCGTCAATGCTATTTCGTAGTGCTAATACGAGGTTCCACCCACAGCAAAGACCGTGATGTTAATTATTATTGAATGATAACCACAGCATCCCCAAAGTGTACATCCCTAATTCTCGTTTTAATTTTTTGTTTTTGTTTTTAATAATAACATGCAGAGTAAACAGTGCGCTGCGCTTAAATATGGAACGAAAATCAAATAGCCAAATAGCCAAATAAATAAGTAACAATCACGGGATAACTTGAGATCAGCTGTACCAAGGACTCCTTCCTGCAAACAGAAAAGTCTCGGGACAGAAGCTCTACAACGGTCACTAAAAACAAAGCTGCTCAAGATCTATGATCAATCTGTATATACCGAATAATGCCCATACCCATGACCCAAATTAAAATTGCTTGTGCTTATTTTTTTTTTTAATTTTTTTTTTATTGGTAGTATCTTAGATGGCAATTTGCATGCTGAACCATTCAAATTAATGGAGTTGAAAATTTTCAGTTCCAATAATATCAGGCAAGACTAACAGCAGCACAAATTATTCAAAAGTTCAACCTTTGTAAATGAGATGGAAGATTTTCTATATCTACAATCGTTACCCTTCCAAGCTTTTAATCACAGGTTATTGTTGTTTGCCGCTTTTGCTAGATGATGTGTTGTGCATTTCTCCCAGAAATCCTCTTTTAAAATTACTCCTTTTTTATTATGCCACCTTTCTATTACAGGAACCTGCAAAAGAGCGGCCCAAAATTTCTCGGCAATGTAGTTTTCTACAATGGATGATACTAATCAGTATAAATGCCGAGAATCTATCCCAATTCTGGATGTTTTCTTTTTAAAAGTCCTCGTTGCCATTCTCTTTTTCTTGCATTGTGTAAATTCGTCCAGATTTGCGGAATCTCTATGCGTTTAATACCAGACTGATTCATTCCAAAGAAAATTGCAATTTCTCAGTTGTTGTTTTGTCACTTGTTTTTTGATGCTACTAGTTGTTGTTAGGTAGTTGGTTGCAACTGCTACATGAGGTTCCATGCCAACGGTTGACCGCGCTAACTATTAGTACAGCAATGATACAAACAAGATGTTATGCATTGCTTAATATTTTGTTGCTACACTCACGTCTTAATCATTACACTTATCAGGTTTGATACATCAAATTCGTTCTTTTTTACATCCAATGCTGAAGTAAAAAGGCCATATTAATATACATTACTAGTTTGTGGCTAGCTTTCTATTGGTATTGTTCACCACAATTTACTATAATATTAGATTAAGCGTACTTTAGGTTAGTAAAACCAGTAAGCTTAGTGTATATCTCAACTCCTTTTTTTCCCCCCTATTCTGTACTCGTGCCAACACCGCATTGCAAAAATTTGCTAGATAATTCCCAATAATGTTCCAAGAAGACTGGCAGTCAGGGTGTAATTGAAATTTTTAAAAAAATGATTTAAGAAAGGATCAGCAGTTGATAGCAAAAGAGTTTGATTGAAAAAGGGAAACAAACTAAAATAGAAAAGTTTATTTAACTAAAAGAAATCATTTATCTTTATTGTAAAAAAAAAGATAATTATAGAGAAAAATAGCCTTATTATCGATAGCATTGTATTATACCATCTGTTATTACTGGCACAAAAAAAAAGAATCCCTTAAAGAAACTGGGCATTGAATCCAGAACAAGACCCAGGAGTTTATAGTAGCGAGAGTATCTCAATAGTATCAAACACCTGGAAACCCCAAAGCAAAACTTGTTTTTTAAAGCTAGATGCTGCACCGTGGATAGTAGTTTAGAAACCCAACAACTGAGATTTCAATGCTCATTTTAACAAGCCTCTCTCGGTACAGAAGACACAAAAGTCCAATCTAATCATGATATAAAAATAAAACAGAAAATTCAATTAAAAATTAACGGGAACTTTGTATCATGTGCAGAAATAGGATCAAGGTAATAATGGGGGCATATAAACTTATCATTAAAAGAAAAAAAAAAAGTGCCAGGTGATAGTATATTAAATCAACAAAATAAAAAAAAACTAATTCAGAGAAAATAGAAAAAAGGGCAGACTTTGCTCAATGCCCGAGCTCAACTATCAACTTTAGGCTGCGACAGCAGCAAGCAAGGCTTGGTGGGCTTGGTATTTAGCCTCGTACTCATCACTCCAAACAGCGCCATGAACCGCGCGCTCGTGGCGCAAGCGGTTGCCCGAGTCCGCGTGCCAGTGAGTGGTGCAGACACACGCGCCCGGGAACTTTTCAGCTCCATCGGGCGCCCAAAATCGGCATTCGAAGGTCGGGTTGCCATGCTTGCGTGTGTGATGCTTCACCTGTTCAAGCTTACGGGCAAAACCAATCTTGCTCCAGGGACACGATGACTCAGGGCATTTGAACCGGCGCCCACTGGCGTCCGGATGCTCCGTCATCTCAATGTGTTCGATATGAGCGGCATACTTATCGAGGTCGCGGTCATAAAACTGCAAGTCACAGTGCGAGCAACGGTATTTACGGTTGCGCCACTGCCGCGGCTTGCGGCCATTGCAGTCCAGGTGAACCGTACCATCGGGGTTCATGCTTGGAGCAGGCGGCGTATTCACACTGGGAGGGTTAACAGAGTTAACACGCAGTTTTTTATGCCTGCTTTGGTGGCTTTGTTCTTGTTGTTCGGCGCGAGCTTTCAGCATGCGTTTGCGGTAAAGGGTGGAAACGTTGAAAGAAATGGGAGAGTACATAACAGAGTTATCTAGTGGTGAGGCTAGGGGGCTAATAATGGTGGAGTTCGGGCTAGGCTCAAGCGATGTCGAGATAGAAGGGGGGTCAATGTGAATCTGCGGCGTAGTTTTGTAATGATCAAATGTATTATCATCTTCGGTATACATAGGATATGTTTGAGTTTGTTGCAGTTCAGGCTGCGGGGGTTGATACAGGTGAGTCAAAGGAAAGTAGCTAGACTGCTCTTCACTAGGCGAGGAACCGTCTGAAAAAACCTCAGACCCGATCGGTGTTCCGTCTGAGGCGCCAGACATGGGAGTCGGCAAACAACTAACCAAACTAATATCCTGAGAAAAGTATCCATTTGTGTAGGGAAAGCTCATAAAGTTTCGTTGGCAGGGTGACAAGTCTACGCTTTGGGGCACAGGGTAGAATTTCAGCCTGCTAATTTCGTCTTGATCTGTGTATGGTGCACTCGGCTGCTGTTGGAAGGTAGCGTCGTAGTAGGGATATTGTGTGTCGTTGTATTGCGAGACATCAACGTGCACGGTATTTGTAGAGTAGTCCATGGTAAGGAATAATAAATAAATGCAAAATGGTAATTTAGTCTGTAGTTGTTCTATTAATTAGTTAAGAGAATTGAGAGGTAGAAAACAAAAAGAGAAAGAGAAAAGAGAAAATCTGGGAAAGAGAGGATTTTGAAATATTTTTATACATCTCGAGTGCATTATGAGAGAGGAAATGATGAAAACCGTAGAGATTGATTTCAATTAGAATTGATATTCCGAAGGCAGAAAAGATTTGATTCAATGTAAGGACGAACTGGGAGGGTGTGTGCGACACTAGATTTTGTCTAGATTGGGGTTGGCTAGGCTCCCTACTAGTTGAAAGGATAACAAAAGAAAAGTTGATTAACCGAACTAAAAATGTGAAAAAAGAAAAAAAGAAAGTCTTTAAGTTATTTTTTGCAGCAAGCAAAACAACAAAAATAAACTTTAGTCTAACTATAAAACCGACTATTGGATGTTTTTCAGCATTTAAAAATTTTAATATAACACTGAGCAAAAAGTAATTATTCCGATTGATTTTAACTAAGTATAGTTAATTTGGTCTTTTTCTTTTTTCTTTTTTTTTTTCTTTTTTTTAGGTTTTTTTTTT
>Ga0160505_100943_pt1 | contig 14639 bp, 8 predicted proteins | sample DIDeMG_FD_108225 | JGI IMG/M metagenome (GOLD analysis project Ga0160505, IMG submission 108225) | Enriched chicken feces microbial communities from UW Madison campus, WI, USA - DID2874_E49_Stillage MG | ecosystem: Host-associated > Birds > Digestive system > Large intestine > Fecal ... | reverse complement strand
GGCTTTCGTACAGTCACAAAACTGATAGATATGCCTGTATAGATCCTCATGGGGGAGACGCTGCATGCAGAGCATACATTGAGCAAGTCTCCCATTCTTTGGCTCCGTTTTTTTTTTCGGAATTGGGTCTTTTGAGGTCTTTATTTAGACAATATTAAGCATGCACATCATTAAAGAAAAAAAGAGGCAACTTGTCCGAGTGGTTAAGGAGAAAGATTAGAAATCTTTTGGGCTTTGCCCGCGCAGGTTCGAATCCTGCAGTTGTCGTAATTTTTTGCAATTTGTGACATTAAATGTCTTTAGCATTTCCTTAAAAGCTAAAGAGTTGATGAGCGTGAGTTGCTACTCATGAACTGATGAGAATTGATTCAAAATGGATATTAGCATCTCGGAATCGCTACCATGTTTCTTAAGTATTTAATGTGACGTGCACAGAACGGTAACAAACTAATGCATGGTTCAACTTTTGCATTTCTCAATTTTTCCCCCATCATCGCGCTCACTATCGCTTTACCAATTAGATCACGATCTTGAAACTGATTGAGATCCTCATCTATTCAGGGGGCCGGGTTAATAAAAGCTTACAAGTTCCGAATTTGGGTTCTTATTGCTTGAGAACAGGAGAAGTATTTTCGCGATGAGGCACCACAACATCAATATGTACAACCTACACTTTTTGTCTCAACACCAACTACGGGAAGATGTCAGATGATACATATGACCTCGGAGGAGGCATGTTTGAAGAGCCTGAAGGATATGTTCAACCTCCACCAGAGTCTCATTTCGTTGAGTACGAAAGAATTCTGGGAAAGGCCAATCCAGCAAAAATTCAGTTGAAACTAGTTGGAAAATCACCATTGTGGGGTCACTTATTGTGGAACGCAGGTAAATATACGGCTAACTACCTTGATGAGCACTCTGAAGAGCTTGTTAAAGGCAAGAAGGTTCTTGAATTAGGAGCAGCAGCTGGTTTACCATCACTTATATGTGCAGTTAACGGCGCTTCGAAGGTCATTGTTACCGATTATCCAGATGCGGACCTCATATCACATATTCAATACAACGTCGATCACCTTGAGGGCGTTCCAGCATCGACGGATATAAAGGTGAAAGGTTTCATTTGGGGTCAAAACACCTCCAGTTTGTGTTACGATAAAATCTACGATTCTGACGACTTGCCAAAAGTTATCGATGAGAAAGAAAAATTTGACTTGGTAATATTATCAGATCTTGTGTTCAATCACACTGAACATCGCAAGCTATTATCCAATTGTCGTGATTGTATGAAGAAGGACGGTGTTGCTCTTGTTGTGTTCAGTCCTCATAGGCCATGGTTGCTAGAGGCTGACTTACAATTCTTTGTGACTTGCGAGGAGTTCGACTTCAAGGCGGAAAAGGTGGAACAGGTCAACTGGAAACCTATGTTCGATGAAGACGAAGAGACAGTTGAAGTTAGATCTAGAGTTTACTGCTATAAACTTGTTCCACAATGGAATTAGATAGGAATACAATGCAGAGCAATTACGGGCGGTTTTTTTTCTCGAAATGTAACAAGTCAGATTTATTAGCGAGTAATACTTACTTTCATAAATAACGACAAAGTGTTGTATTAAGTATACATTGGTTGGTTACCTCTGGTGAGGGTCATGAAATAGCGTGAACAATTTTCAAACAGTGCGTTTAAGCAGCGTTAGAGTTAGCCTTTCTCTTACCGTTAACCAAAGTAACGTTAACGAATCTTCTGGTGTACAACAATCTCTTGTAAGCTCTTCCCTGAGGCTTCTTTGGCTTCTCAGTTTTGTCAACCTTTGGAGTTTGAGACTTAACCTTACCGGCACGAGCCAAGGATCCGTGTTGCTTACCCTGAACTTGTTAGTATATCATACTATATTGATTTCGTCGAAGTCTGTAGTCGAATCATAACGCTAAGACCGCGTGAACATCTCCTATTGAATTCGTCCGTTTGATATATTGAAGGCAAATCCCGAATGTGGCCCCAACCGATAGAAGTAATGCAATCTTCCCATCACAAGAGCATATGGCGGGTTGATCAATCAGATGGACGTTCAATATTTCAGCTGTTATTACATACCATTCTTGCTGATTATTTTAGTAGTTAAAAAGGGAATCAATAAATTCTTTTTGAGGATTTCCTCAAGAGTGTGCGAAAATTTGAGGTCGTGTTAAGCCGAAATATGCATTGGTCATCACGTGCATTTAGGGCTTGTACCCTAATAGTACCGAACATGATTAAGTTTCAATTTATATGGATTTAGGTTATTTAGTGTCTATGAATTTGTGTTTTATAAATTTCATTATGCATTTAATAGTACTAAGTTCAAAAACTAGTGTTCGCTAAGTCGTGATCAACACGATTAGAAGTGTAACTAACACTAATAAAAACACAAGAACATTAACCAGTCCGATAGACCACTGTGAAACAGGATAAAATGACGAAATGAGCAAGGATTGGACTCTATAATACCTAAAGAATCCCTGCACTAGGGTGTAAATACCAGTTATTATAAATGCAACCCCAATTGGCTTCCCGAGCCTACCCACTTCTTCACTTTCTCCAAGATTCTTCAATTTGAAGAGTTGTACTATACCAATACCAACAGTGACAAGAGAGAGTGAAGTCCTGAGCCAAGCAAGGAACGTCCTCTCGTTGGCCATCTAATAACGTTAGTTGTGGTTGATGAATAGGGCCAAATTGAGCCCGAAGTGTGTGTGTGTGTCTGAAATGAATCACTTGATCTGATAAAGATATGAACATACATGATCTCTGGCAACTGAACCTTTACTTTCCAAAGTCAAAGACGAAAAATGGTCAAGGAATCCAGATGGAGACTTAGGATCTTCATTAAGTAAGTACCTTGTAGACGGATCGATGGAACCAAATAGAGCAGAAGACATTATGAGAGATGGATACGTCTTGTTTTAGATGTTATAATATGCTAGTATGAGCAAGGTTTCGAGATAACGAAGGGATGGTGGTGAAGGTATCCTGGTCGTGGGGTATTTCTTGAGACAGGGTTGTCATGATGTAATCGAGCCACACTTCTAAAACATAGCCGCGAACTCAAGGCAGGTACACCCGAAAAATTGATCGTGTCAATGTGAGACAAAAAGACCAACGACAAAACCGGACGTAGAAACCAGCATATGAGCACCAAAGACACAATTCAAACTGAATGTATCGAATCTGAGGTGACTTCTGGAGTATGACTCCTTGCACGTGCCCCAAGCACTTATCTAATCTTCAATCTAGTAATCCTTTTGAGAGAATTACACATTCTGAGTAAATCATACTGATAACTATGACAGAAGCATGACAAATTACAGTACACTGGTCTTAAAAATGTATGAATTATATTGATGCTATGGCCACAGGTGTGTTGAATGTGAGAAAATGTCTCATGCAATTGCTCCTTGTCTGAGATCCCTATTTTGCAATCATCAGATGAAAATTAAACAGAGCAATGATAAAACAAGAAGCCCTATGCTAGTCACAGGCTTCTCATTGGAAATTAAGGGAGTTTTTAACAGACCGGCGGCATTTGTAGCGGTGACTTCAAGCATCGAGTAAGATCTGATCTCCCCCACTTTGGCAGATAAGGATGGTACACCAACAGATCCCAGCGATGGGCTTGCAACGTCGATGTAAAAGCTGGAGAATGACTGTGTAAATCTGGATTCGGTAGTAACTGTAACACCTAGAGAATTAGTTCCCGTTACCCATACCAAGGTTGCAGTGGTGGAAGTCGTGGCTCCAAGAACCATCGTAATCATAAACGATATGAAAAGCATAGAACCGATCTTCATCGTGAAAGTTAAGGTTATGGTGATCTATATGGATGAATGAAGGTAAAGCACCGTCGGAGAACTTCCCACTGCTTTAGGATACCGTTGACCTAGGGATACCTTTGAAACTTCCAGGCCGTTGTAACTTTATATGCTAATCCACTACTCATCTGTGTCGTGCCATGCAACATGATCTCTGGTATAAAAGCTTCGCATACGCATGCCGCGAGAAATATATTCCGCATGCTTCGACCAGGTAATCATAGCCCTTTGCCCACTTATTAAAGAATAGTGACTAGAAGAGACGTTTTAACTATTTAAAATTTCCAAATCCGTATGCTGGATATTGGTGAAGTTCGTTCTTCATTCATTTCTTTATCTACTTTGATGAGGTATTATATGTTTGGTGAGACTTCCTGGGATTGTATCTGGAGGCTTGGAAGGAGTGTTGCGTAATGATGCTGGGTAACGGAGTTCTAAGAATAAACCATCAACAAACACAGAAACTTTAGCTCCAATAGGGGGACAAGTTGTTCATGTAGGCACAGCAACGAGGGATGAATTCCTGAATTATACCGCACGGTTACAATGAACCCTCCACTATTGTTTTCAGATAATCTTCCTACCTGATACCATGGAACAACCTCCTTCGAAATTTGCGCAGCGACATACAGGAGCAGGAAGGATACTGCATAGCAATGTTTTTCTCTTCAAGCTCAAAACCTTAAATTGTCCAAGCAAACTAAGAAAACTTTCTCCAAACTTTTGATCGACAAATTAATGCTTGTAAGATATCAGTTTCAATCCTGAAACTACACCACGGCTTACCTCACAGGGATGTTGGAACCCAAAATTAATGTCTAAAACAAGGCTCAGCATTGAACTCCTTGAGCTGTCATCTGTGAGGTGCTTGTAGCCCAAGCCATGTGACTTATAAATACTTACCGCGGAGACGCGGCAATCTACTTGCAAACATTAGGGCAAGCTTCTAACCAGTAGAACACACTAGAATTTGCCAACCCGTTGCATAGAAGACGGGAATAGGCTATGGTTACCGACAATGCCGAAATAACCTCGCAAGTAGACTGGCATACACGTCATCGTTATGAAAACTGCACATCATTACTATATAAAGTAATCTACTACAGGTTTCTTAGCTGGCAAAACGTTGATGTCCTGATTGACAGCTTCAAACACTTTGTACTGTCTGTTCAAGTTGTCGTCAATAGTAAGGATTGATGCGATATTGCCGCATCGATAACAATAATTAGGGGCTGACCAAACTGTCACTAGAGCCCCAGCAAACATTTCTTTATATCCCTCCATCACCAACTGATGTGCTCGCGCTATCAACGAGATATCGTTCTTGTGGCAGAACTTAGTCACTTCATTTTCACCAAACAAGTAGCCAGCACCTCTTGGTGAAACTGCCCAGGCAGGTACCTCCTCTGGATCCGACCATAACAAATCACACATAGCTCCCTCATGCGGGACCTCCTGCTTTCTGTCTAGTCTCCGAATTTCGTCCAAACGATCAATATCAGGGCTGAGCCCTCCATGTACGCAAAACACTCCTCCTTTACCTCCAACTACTGCTCCTAGGGAAAGGTAGTCGAACACCTCGCAACAATACCGCCAAACATTAACACTTCCATACTTGCGCAAGCATTCATCATAGAATCCGTAAACAGTGGTTATCTGTCGTGACTCATGATTGCCTCGTATAAGAGTGATTTTATCTGGATAGCGGATCTTTAGCGTAAGCAACAAAAGTAAGCTTTCGAGTGAGTAAAACCCTCGATCTACAAAATCTCCCAAGAATAGATATTGTGTTTGCGGAAACTTCCCGCCTGTGGCAAAAAGAGTCACAAGATCATGTAGCTGCCCGTGGATGTCACCACAAATAGTCACCGGTGTAAATAGTTGTTGGATATTCGCCTCTTCTACTAAGATCTCAATAACCTTTGTACATATTTGCTGAACATCTTCTTCAGGAATAGACTTGCACGCTTTAATATCTTCAATTATTCTGATTGTTAGTTGTGATGTTAATACAAAATATGACTGATCCATACTTATCTAGCTCCAACATTGTGGAATATATCAAGTCGTTCGCGTGTGAATATTCGTGGTGAAAGATAATACACCTACCTTATACACCGGATGCACATCAAAAGAAGGTTTCAGGTAAGTTAGCTCCAAGCTTGAATAACTTCAGAAGTTGTAGTAAACAAATGTTATCATCGCAAGTCATACAGTTTGAATTTCAATTTGAGACAAGAATTGGGCATCCTTGAAAATCATGATCTAATTATTGCTTCATTTTCCATTCAATAAGTTCCGAAACTAGTTACGTAGGCACAAAGCTAGCTGCTTGCGAGTTTTGAATTGCCATTATAGTTTTTGTGAATAGATGTGATTATTTTGAACACAAAATCCTTTAAATATCTGGAATGGAGACTTGCCAATTGCTTATGTCTTTTGGGGCCAATTTAAGAATCCAACGAAAGGTCTTATAGTGTAGTGGTATCACCTCAGATTCTGATTCTGGTAACCTGGGTTCGAACCCCAGTAGGACCTTCTTGAATTTATTTTTTCCATAGTACCGATATTTTTTTTTAACAGTATTAGATCAGAATGATCATCCACTTAATATGACTCAGGTCCTCACAGAAAGAATGTGGTCCAAACTCTAGTCCTTTACAATCCTCGATACTTTAACAATAAATAAAATTAGAAGATCTGAATATTTCTGATTAGTTAAAAGGGAAGTTCTTGTTAGAAATTTTGTAGTAGTAACTTCTGGTCATCTTTCTGAAAGTCTTACCCCAAATAATGAAGATGATGAATGCACCATTGATAACAAGGGAGAGCATAAACATCAACCAAGTAACCACAGTGAGGCCGTTGTGATCGAGCCAAGCTTGAAGAGCCCAGGTGAAACCAGTACCAATGAGGTTTCTCACAAACAACATCAACACTAAACCCTCAGAAGCCAACTTAGGATAACACTCAATTGCGTAAGTCATCGTAATTGGACCAGAAGAACTCATGGCGAAACCAAGGAATCCTTGACCAACAACAACCGAGAGAGGCCATGGTTCCACATTTACGGAACCTAAACCGTAAGCCAACAAACCAGCTGCGTTGATTACCATAACACCAATAGTAGGCCAAAGTCTGAATTCCGCTTCCAAGATACCGTTGTTTCTCTTGGCCATCTTGATAGATAACCAATCAACGAAGGGGCCACCATACAACATACCAAAGAAGGAACCAATCAATGGAGCCAAGTTGGTCAAACCAGTGCTAGCAGTGGAGAAATTATAGTAGGTGGTGTAGATTTCGGACTGGGTAGTGGCAAGCAAGGATAACCACATCATTTGAGCACCATAAGAAATACCACCCCAGATGATAGCAGGGAAAGAAATCATGAAGAATGGACGGATGAAAATGACATGCCATGGTCTGCGCTCATTGAACTCTAACTCCAAAAGTTGCATGGACTTCCAGTATCCTCTCTTGGTACCCTCCAATTCTTCTTCTCCAGATTCTTCAGAGTTTGCTCCGCTAATAATATGCTTGATCTTGTTGTCCTTCTCTGAAACAACACCTGACTCAACGGCAGATAAAACGATTTCCCTGGAACGCATTTGTTCCAAAATATTCTCTTCTGTCAGCTCGTCTTCATCCTTACGAGCAAATGTGGAGTCCTCCATCAAGAAAAGCTGGAATACGAACAAAACACAGAAAATAATGACCTGGAGTCTGAAAGCCCATCTCCAGTCTGGTAAGTAGCCAGCAACGACTGGTCCGATGTCAGAACCAAAGTACAAAGCTAAGACCAACCAGGACAACTTGGAAGCTCTCTCATGAGTGAAAAAAACATCTGTGGAGGAAATCTCAACCAAAGAGTCGACTGGGGCAGCAGCGAAACCCGAGATGGCGTTGATAGCCATTAAGTACTGGACATTGGTGGCATTGATACCAATTGCATTGGCAACGATAGCCAAGAGCGTACATGTCAAATAAACGAATCGTCTACCCAACTTCATGGCAGTTGGCTGGAGGAAAAGACATCCCAAGCCCAAAAATAAGAAACACAATGCTGAAGACACGTTCAACTGGTCGTAAGTACAGTTGAACTCCTCGGTCCACTCGGTCCAGAATGGACCCGACCAATTAACTGTAACAGCTAAAAAGAATGACCAAATGAATAAAAGCAAAAACTGCAAATTCTTCTTTCTTTGCGACCAGCGCAAAGGATCATTGACATTCTTCAGGGGTTGAGGCTGAAGAATAATATCGGATTCACCTTTTCTTTGAATATGTAAATTGTGGGCAACATCCACCAAATGGACTGTACCAGGAATCAATTCATCGTGGTCAATGGGGACTCTTTCACCTGAAAGCACCAAATCAAGTTCATCCATGTCTGAGAAAAGTTTGTGGGGATTGAAAAATGCAGAGGGCCCTCAATTTATATATCACAACCAGTGACCTACTGCATTGATAATTTGCTAAACATCGTTATCAGTTCCTGAGAAGCGTGCATGATGCGGAGACTTAATGGAATGAGGACTGGGCCTCATTCATAACCCTCTACAGGCTTTGACAGACTCCGTCCCAATGGGGCAAGTTACTGCGTCGGCTATATGCAGAAAGGCGGAATTGATCGAATGGGCATATTGTTTGTTAACGGGCTATTCCGCAGAAGTCGGGGAATTTGCAGCCAACCAAGAACCCTGATTATCTACGCCACCTTGGATACAGTTGACCTTCGGTAAATTTGCAACGATTCCCCTCGTACACTCGCAGTTAGGTGGGGTTGAGTTTGGCACGCTGTGAATATGCTTTCGGCTTGTCTTTATTTTTCCTGTTCTAAATTCTTCTCTCAACATTGTTCATTTCGTTTATTATTCAGAGTCATTTTCGACTATTGCATGGTAATAAACGTCCTACAGATTCAATTATCGGACATGCTAAGATTGAGCGAAAATCTTGATTACCTTATCTTGTCACACATGATCTACCTGTTTCTAGAAGTTCGAATCGGCCATTGTACTATAGTGGAAAAATCTACCTTATGCCTAGAGCCCCCACTCCCCTCTGATCGCGCCTGAGTGGCCGATTTTTTCACCCGCTTGTAGGTCTTTCCTAATTGGGCAAGTGCATTCAGAACACTTCACGCCTCAACTGCACCATGACCGCAACAGAAAAGAAGTTTCAATGCAACAAAGATTTTCATGCCTTTTCCCGATTGGAGAAAGTAACATCGAAAGTCGGATTTCTTGGTATCTTTCGCAAGTTCGATTTATCTCGCCGAAGCATGAATTTTGATTGTAGAAGTTTATCTGAAACTAAGTGTGGTTTTGATACTCGCCCATGTATTCCTTCGTTCCTTTTCTTAGTTTGGAGTACACTATATGCCCTTGTTCAACTTTTGCTGAGCTCTCCTAGTTGCAATTTTGATAATGAATGTAAAAAAGAGGCCAATAGAAATTGTGCTGACACTTCGAAAATTAAAGACAAATAATATTGGTACCGTTTTTTTTTTAGTGACGCAGCTCCGGAATAATTTTCTCCCGATGTGCCATAGAGACCGAACAAAGCAAAGCTGAGTCCAGTTTTGCAATATTTTAATAGTTCGCCTATTTACCTGGTAGTATTAGTAGAACTTGCTTACTTTCATCTCGCTAAATGTTGTCCATCAGCTTCCCGAAACCGGCTTCACATTCCTCGTTTCTACGCCTTCACTGATTGTACAAATTAAATCTATTGTAATCCAACACACCCTCGTTATATTTCGGCCCACAGACAGTTCATATACCTAACTGTTACTTCCAGCTTGGTAAGGTATACTTCATAAACGACTTCTGTAATTGCTTCCTGACGGTGACCTTCTGGGCACCCACAAAACTATCAATACTCACCTTGATGGCTCTGTTTAAGTCACTTTGACTGACGAAATCGCTGAGTCTCATTCTTGCGAAAGCCTCTCCGATTCTGATAATACTTTCCAAATGACGCACAGTAATAGGGAAGGATCCCGTTGTGATGGACTCTCGTCTCAAGTCCGCATAGACTCTTGCCACCTTGTCCATATCCATCTGGTGCAATTTGGGCGAAACTTTAGCTCTTGCATAACTGATATATTTGGAAAGAAGCTCTTGTGGGATTGGAGAAATCTCACTTTCCTTTTGTTTGGTGGCTTCGCTGATACGGTCTCTTCGCGTTTGTTGCTCCGAAATGTCTTGATCATCATCGAATACATCTTCATCATTAGATGGGTGTGAACGCATGTGGGAATCAAGGACAAAAGAGGCAAGCCTTTCATCCAGTTCGGGATTCACGATATCTCTGACCACACAAAGAATGTCAAATCTTGAAAGAATCGGTTCTGTTAAATTCACATTTTGAGAGAGTGGGAGAGTAGAGTTATATCTTCCGCCAGTAGGGTTAGCAGCAGCGATGATGGAACAACGTGCTTGCAAAGATGTGACAATACCGGCCTTGGAAACGGAAATCGACTGTTGTTCCATGGCCTCGTGAATCGATGTCCTGTCTTGGTCATTCATCTTGTCGAACTCATCAATAAGACAAGTACCCTTGTCTGCAAGAACCAAGGCTCCACCCTCTAAGGTCCACTCACGAGTAATTGGATCACGACGAACAGATGCGGTCAAACCAACAGCAGAGGCACCTTGACCTGTCGCGAACACAGCTCGGTTCGCTGTCTTTTCAGCATATTTAAGAATTTGCGACTTGGCAGTACCTGGGTCACCGAGTAACAAGACATTGATATCACCACGAATAGAGTGCTTTCCGTTGACGTCTTTGGCAACACCACCAAACAATGAACATGCGATAGCAGTCTTGATGTCCTTGTGACCATAGATAGATGGGGCCATCGATGCAATGATTTTGTCGATGATACCTCTCTCCCTGGAGAGCCTTCTGAATTCTCTCTCATCCTCCTCAACCCATGCCGCTTGACCAGTGTCGGAGTTAAACATCGAAGAAGTCTCCTTACGGTTAATGGAGTTGGCTTCGATGACCGTAGCAAACACGGGGAATCCATTCTTGGCATTAAGTCTGCCATCGTAGTTGTTCTTGTAGATTCCCACGATATCCACTTCCTCGCCAGGTTTGGCTACATCCACCAAATCAGAAAGCAAGATGACTTCTCTGTGACGAGGCAAACGACCAGCAGGAACAGTTCCTGGTGCTTCTTGTAACGTGATTCTTTGATAGTTACGGTAGAGAGTCTTCTCAGAGTTAAGCTTGAATGGTCCTTTAGCGTGACAATTGGTACAAAAATTGACCTTGACCTCTGCATTTGAGTCTTGAATAAATGGACCAAGAACCACTCCACACTTGAGGCAGTCAAATTTAACGTACTTTAATTGAGGGAAAACACCTGTTCTCCGCGTCACAACACCGGAGATTCTCACCAACTGATTGAGGTTCTTCTCCCTTAGTTCACGCAATGATAAGTGATTAGGAAAGTTGGAGATACGCACGTGAATTTCTTGGTGGATCTGCGAGTAATTTGGGTAATGTAATTCAGTGGCCTCCATAGCGACGATGTCAAAGATCTTCAACATTTCAGTTGGAGAAGAAGCCAAGAACAATGCCAAAATGGCCTTGGATGATGCCAAATGATTATATGAGACGTCCAAGGACTCTGCATTGACTTCACCCAAAGTACGAATTCTGGCACCGTACACAGACCGACCCTTTTCGTCGGTATATTCCAATAGGAAAGATTTTAGCTCTCTGGCAATCGAACGAGAGACAGAAGGCTGTAAGATCCACTCGGTAATGGAAGGAGCCTTCACATCAGCCAAACTCTCAAGAGATAATTCTTCGTGAAAAGGATCAATGTCAACGTCGTTCATAAACTCGTCATTGTCTTCATCGTATTGACGTCTTCTCCGTCTCCTCTGGATAGGCAAACCGTATTCGTTGACATCATCCATGCGCTCGTCGTCTTCATCGTCCAAGAACGCCTGCGAACGACTTCTATTTCCTGGAGCCAAGCCTCCAATAAGCTCGTCTCTGCGATTCAACTGCTCGTCGATTCTTCTTCTGGTGGCTGCGTCCATGGCCTCATACTCCTCATCATCGATGTTTCCATCGCCCAAATCATAATGATCCTGACCATCGTTTCTCCTGTAGTCCGCTTCCAAATTTTCCATCAAATCTTCACCTTCATCCTCATCTGAAGGGTTCAAATCTGTCACATCGTTGTGGATTTCTTCTTCCTCCTCTTCGAATGGAATTGCAGGCGAAGAAGGAGGCAATTGGGGACTGGAAGCCAACGAGGGCGTGGAGCGTTCAGATGCGAGATCATCATCCTCGGCCAGTCTCTTTCTGGGACTCGACATTATGTTAGTGAAAGAAATGAAAGGTAGTTAAGAAAATGGAGATGCGTGTAGTTCAGAAATTTGACGCGCGCAATTACGCCGAAAAGGGTTAATTACATGAACTGGAAAGATAGCCAGATAAGATGAATTGACAGAGCATAGAAATAAAAATTAATTGACGCGTCTTGAAGATTTAGAATGTGGTAAGTTTTTGGAATGAGATGTAATTTGTCTGAGTTGTCAATTTCGACGCTTTTGTCTTTTGCTCATTAATTTTTCCTAAGTGCATTGGCTTAGGGCTTCGTTTCTATGATCAATATCACACGAATAAAATTTGCTGAATACTTAGAACTGCTCTTTCCATAGCATATAGGCATTTCTATTTCATTTGCATTCATTTTGATGGCGTTTAATAGGGCTTGAAAGTTATTGGAGAAGTGCACCATACTCCACACCGTTATCTCTGATTTCCTGTCTCCAATTCATCTACATCAATCACTTACAATTCCTCTTAGCTATGGACGAAAAATCAGTCACCGCAGTAGACTATTTGGAGGAGCAGCTTGAACTTGAAAGAGAAGCCCGTGAGGTGATGCCTTACGAGCCGGATGTCTGCACATATCCCAAAAGTTGCCGTCAATTGGTGTTTGCTTGCTTGACTTGTCGAAGACAGAATGAAGGTGCCAACATCGGCGTGTGCTACCTGTGTCTGATTCAGTGCCACTCTACTCACGAGCTTGTTGAACTCTTCTCGAAGCGAGATTTCACCTGTGATTGTGGAACCTCCAGAATGCACAAGGGAAGTTCATGTGCCCTTCGAGCCAAACAGGCTCGAGAGTTAGTAGCTGCAGAATCCACAACCAACACTTCTGTTCAAATGTCATCCGCTCGTGGTTCTCCCGTAAAACCGCCCAGGCTCCGTACTGGTTCATTTAGTGAATCTTTTGCTTTCTCATCCATTGACTTACCACCAGCAGATGACATTCCTAGTCTGGACAACAATTATAATCACAATTTTGAAGGCAAATTTTGTTCTTGTGAGATGATTTACAATCCCATTCAAGAAACTAGAACGATGCACCAATGTTATCTTGGAGATGTATGTGGTGAGGACTGGTTCCACCAAGATTGCATTTTGGGCTATAAGCCAGGCATCCACCGCAAACGGATTCAATCATCTGGCGAAAATATGCTCGATGAACTCCCACCCCCTGGGTTAGAAGCATCTGAGGATAAGCCACTGGTGACCCCGCTTGTGGATGAAGACGACGATGACGTTATCCCGCACTTTCCAGAAATAGATTCGTTTGGCGAATTTGTTTGCTGGAAATGTGTTGAAGCTAACAGAGCAGCATTTGATGAGCTTAAACACTACCTGAAGATTGTGGTTCATCATATGCCTCATTTTGACCTGGTTCCTGATGCTGAAACCTGGGAGACCCAATACGAACAATACAAGGACAAGAATGAGGATGAAGAACCACCAACGAAGAAGATCAAGACAGAGAAGAAGATTCCTTATTCGGTTTTCTTATCTGAAAGCTTTAAGGACGATATTACAAATATAATGGCCTCTCTCCCGGAGGAATCAGCTTTAGGGAAATTCTTGAAATCGGTGGAATTCTTCAGCAAAGATGATCCCATCTTCCAGCCTCCAAAAGAAGAGATGGCCTCGTCCACCTCATCAACAGGATCTCTATTCGAGCTTGGCTCCAACGCATTACGAACCTTGCCGGCCCCACAAGCTATCGAAGGGCTTCATGCCTATGGAATCATGAAAGCTAAACTTCGTGATTTTTTTAAGGGGTTTGTTGACCAAAATAAAGTAGTAACCGAGGAGGAGGTGAGGGAGTTTTTCGGTAACATGAAAAATGGTGCTGGTGGAGATTGATTAAATGCATTAATGACTTAAATAAGTATCTCACATATATACAGATTAACATGGAGTTCGTAGCACTTCGTAGATGGCAAAGGTGAATTATTTCTTACTCTTCTTCTTCTCATCCAATTTCGCAAAATCAGCCTTCCAGATATCGTTGAATTTAGTCTTGTCGGCATTCGGAAAAATTGCCTCGAACACGTCAGAGTACCACAGAACAGGAATGAACTTAACTCCACTCTTGACCTCTTCGGGAATTTCTTCTAATTCATTCTCGATATCCTTGGGGAATATTACGGTATCACAGCCATATCTCTTCGCTCCCAAAATCTTCTCTCGAAGTCCACCAACTGGCAAAACCTTACCAGTAAGTGTAATTTCACCAGTCATGGCAATAGTTGGAGGCAATGGCTCATTGAGGGCCAACGAGATCAAGGAGGAAGTGAAAGAAATACCTGCTGATGGTCCATCCTTAGGAATAGCTCCATCTGGACAGTGGATATGGATATCAGCAGCTTCGAAGAATCTGTTTTCTGGATACTCCTTAACCATAAACAGTTTAGCGAAAGAGTATGCAATAGTCGCAG
>Ga0160505_100942_pt1 | contig 14642 bp, 7 predicted proteins | sample DIDeMG_FD_108225 | JGI IMG/M metagenome (GOLD analysis project Ga0160505, IMG submission 108225) | Enriched chicken feces microbial communities from UW Madison campus, WI, USA - DID2874_E49_Stillage MG | ecosystem: Host-associated > Birds > Digestive system > Large intestine > Fecal ... | reverse complement strand
TCCTTTTTTGTTGTTCCCCCCCCGGCTTCCCTGCGGTAATATCGGTCCGTCCGGGGCCCGCGCTGTCCGTTTTTTTTTTTTTTTTTGTTTCGAGCATGCTTTCCAAGAACTGTGAATATAACATAAAGCACTGCTGTGAACACGCGAAAAAAAGGAAAAACAAGCAACTGTCAATCAGCAAAATAAAATGAAATAATAAAAAAAAAATTAAAAAAAAACCCATAATAATAAAAAGTAATTTAAAAAAAAAAGTAAATAAAAAGATAAATAAATCAAAAATAAAATTGATATAATTGGTACTGAAGTGGTTTCAGAGGGGCAAGGCACTTTGCCCAGCCAGTGGATGAAGGATGAATTGAAAAAGATGAGAAATGCAGACGTTTGCAGTAGAGATATTTAGACGGTTTGGGTACGCCCGGATGCGTCGCTGGCCTGATCGGGGGTATAGAGTCGCTGAGTATGGTCGCCGTCACGGTGACGGTTATTAATCACGTCCTGTTTGAGGGTTGGCTGGTGCTTTTCCGTATAAATCATCCAGGCAATAAGTACAAGTGTACAGAGCGAAACAAACGACGTGATGGCAAATGCATGTGAGTAGCAGCCGGCGCCCTTAAGACAGACCAGAGTGCCCTCTGCAACGACAGTCGATGAGAACGGCAGAGAGTACCCATCTGGAACAGAGTTGTGATCATACACCTTGCCGAAAAGCCTATTGAATACAAAAATTGTAAACACGGGCGAGATGGCCACAAACCCCCAGTTTTTGGAAAAATGCTGGATGCCAAAAGTATCACAGACAATTGTAGGGAATACGCCAAACATGAGCCCGTAGGCAGTTCCAACGCTAAGTGATACAACCCACAAGTGCCAAGCGTTAGTGACAAATGAAATCATGGATATATTGGCAAGCAGCGATATTCCTGTGGCAACGCACACCATCCAGAGTCGCTGCACTCGCAGCCTTTGTGAGAGCAGGTCCGACACAGTACCGCTAATTAACCGGCCCACAAAACTCGAGATGGAAATGAGCGCAACCTGCAGCGCCTGGATCGACTGGATCGACCGCGCAATCTCGGGACCATCAGGGGACTGCCCGCTACCGCTGGCAATGCTGTCATAAATAACAAGTGCACGCACAATATAACCGCAACAATAAATGTACATTTGGCCCACACCGGCCAGCAGCCCGAGCACCCAAAACTGTGCCCAGAACTCAACAGTAGCAAACATCTCCCAGACAGTAAAACTGTGATGAAGATCATGCTCGTGGAGTTGCCGAATCTTGATATTATCCTCCTCGTCGTTGTCACTATCAGTCTCAAACGCTGGATCAACGTCCTCCGCGGTGGTGTGTATGGGCTTGCCCGACGTGTTACTGCTGTTGTTACTGCCAGAGAGCGTGGGCTCGTAAGAGCTTCCGGCGGATGTAGCCGCATTGTCTTCAGTTATGGCAACATATCCATCAGTTTGACTATCGTCTCCCGTGACACTGAGGTGGTGCTGATGGTGCGGGGGGAATTTGAGAAAAGGCAAATTGATTAAACAGAGTGTAGACGTGAGCACCGCCAACAGTGCAAGAAATCCCGCAGTGTCGTTTGGAACTAATAGCGACGCGATCGTCGTGAAGAAGACGGCTGAAAGTCCAAAAGCAGCCAGCGGGAAGGCAACCGCAGTGCCGCGCGCAGCCGGCAGATTGAGCGCCGCTGTCTTGATCGAAGCGGAGTACGCCAAGGTGCTGCCAAAGCCCGACAGGCAGCTGCCAAAAGCAAGCAGGGGGATCACGCTAATGGAATGAACGTAGGCAACGTAAAGCGTGGCGTAGCCAGCAAATAGACACAGCGCACCGGCAAAGACTGGGATCAAGGGGCCAAAGCGGTCAGTGATGATGCCGGCAATAGAGCCCAGTAACGAGACGCCAAGCGTGCCCATCATGCCAACAAGCGCGCTCTGGGTGGCAGTAAGATGGAGTCGGTCAGCCAATTGCGTCGAGTACGCGGAAAACACGTACATGGTTCCGCAGGCCAAGCTGGTCAGAAAGCTGGCCCCGACTGCGACGTAGCGTTGCGATGAGCGGTGGGTCATGGGGGGATTTAACAGGGCCAAACGTGGGATGCAGGTACCAGACTTAGGAAATGTTTGGGAGAGCAGTGGTTATTGACGTCTGTGTCGAGGCGGTATTGTTATGTTCAAAGGAAGTGTCTAGTAAAAGAACAAAGAGACGAACCCTGTTTTGTTAATCCCTCGAGGAGGGGGCTGGTGGTAGTAGTTTCCAGGACGCCGCAAAGCTCGTCATTATAAGCAGAACGTGCGAAAACCTTCGCTTCTTATCAGCGCCGTAGGGAGAGAAGGGCTGATGCCGCCAGGTTTCATGGCCAAGTGGTTGGCTGGTATTACTCAGCCCTACGCAATTGCATCATTTGGCATCGCTATGGGTAACCCCCATGCAGAAAATACAAAACAAGTACTGTTATTGGAACGGCCCGGTTCAGAAGGACACCAGGACCAGACCGGTTAAATTTAGATTTGAGCCAAAGAGAATCGAAAAGCAAACTCAACCGCATCAGCTCCAGTGCGGTCCTAATGTTTCCCAGAAAAACTGAAATTTTTTATATAAACGGCTGAAAGAAAATTACTGGACAGCTATGAACTCCATTAGAGCTCAATTGACTAGATGATCGCTTTATGTATACGCTGTTCTTGTCAGAGTCTTAACATTCAATTATGAAATTGTTGAATGCAAACATTGGTTGAGCAATTAGATCATTGAACTTTCTCCTTTTATCAGTTTTCTAAAGCAATCCAACAGCTTTAAAGAACATTCAAAAGATTCTTGTTGTAAACAATTAACTTATGATATGCCAGCAATTGTGAACATTATTGCTTTGCTAGACCATACAATCAGATGTATGATTAGACATTCTAACACCACTTGTGTGGGATTGAAATATTTGACATTCCCGAAACAAAAGACAATGGTCAGCCATTTATCATCTGATGATATCACAGTAGAGGACAATTGAATTGCACTCGGGGTAAAATAAAACCTCATCAGGACAACCAAATCTTGAATCTATTTTTCTTTACACCCCGTCAGGTTATGCCCCTATGATATTTTATAATAATGGTTTTTCATCACATTAACGAATCTCAGAAAAAAGCAATAAATACTTTTCATAAAAGAGGTCTAAATGCCACCGATATCGCCAAAGAGCTTGGGGTGTCACGTTCGACAATTTCAAGACACCTCCAGAGAATGAAAAAGGATCCTAATTACTTTGAAAAAAAGACTCATCTTCAAAATAGGAAGCCTTGTCTAGATGAACGAGGCGAGAGACACCTAGTCCGTGAGGCCCTTATCTCTCGATTTGACACCTTCACTGAGCTGGGTCAATCTGGCGTGGTTGGGAAGGTTCTCTCGAGAAATACTGTCGCCCGAGTGCTCAAAAAACATGGGATTACAAAGGAGGTTACAAAGAAAATCCGATGGCTGAAAGAGAGCCACCAAACTGCACGCCTGGAGTTTGCAAAAGCTCATCAAAACTGGACCACATCAGAATGGAATAAAGTGCTTTTTTCTGATGAAAGCAATTTCAGCACTGGCAAGCAGTCAGCTCGCTTGAAACTCAGTAGGGGAGCTGAGGAAGCTGATGCTCTTCGGAACATTGCACATACCTCTTTTTCTGGCATAATTTCCTGCAGTGTGTGGGGAGGTATCACTGGAACCCAAAAGACAAATCTCGTGTTCTCACCTGAGGGAAAGACCATGAATAAAGACCTATATTTGGATATTTTGAAACACGAGGTTTACCCGTTTGTGACTGATAATGATGTAATCGGTTTCGTGCAAAATAGTGCTCCGTGCCACACCTCCAAGCTGACCAAGGAGTGGATGGACCAGCATAATATTGACACCATGAAATGGCCGCCCAATAGCCCTGATCTCAACCTCATTGAGCCTGTGTGGGCCTGGATGAAAGCTGAATTCAAGAAGCAGGAAGGTAATATCACAAACTATTCAAATCTGCAGAGAGAAGTTAAGAAGCTTTGGGATGAAGTCGATTCTGCCATGCTTGAGCGGCTTTCCCAATCCATGCCCAGCAGAATGGCTGCTGTAATTGATGCCAATGGGGGGTCTACAAAATATGTAATATAATTACTCTTCTGATCTTTAGCTATCTTATAAACTCTTTAAAACCCCCCAATCGCTTGTAATTATCCTCAGATCATGTAAAAGCATGCCTGTCCAGGCTGGTCGACGGCCAGGCAAAATTTCCAAGTATTTAGTTCAAATGTCCGCGACTGTATATTAAAACCTCCTGGAGCTCTAAACATGAAGCTCTATCTATTTTAAAGATCACATATAGAATCCTAACACAAAGGCTATCATATATATAGTCAAGAAAAATAGTTTATTCATCTTTATTACTTATGCAACGGTTAGTATATCTAGATCCTAGTGCCTGTATTCTCAGAATTTAAATTCCTATGCATCTTCAGGTATTTCTTACCCGCGCCCGCTGCCGACATTCCATGTGCTGCCGTCTCGTCTTCTAGCATCTTGCGGTACCCGCTAACACATCCATAGTGAATTACCTTGCCATCTGGAAATGCAGAGACGACTGAGTGGCCTAGACGTTTGAAGCACACACGGCACGTTTTAAGACTTGTAATGCTGACCGAGCGCCGTTGTTGTTCAATTAGTAATGTCTCCTGGGTCTTTACTAGATTAACCTTGCGCAAAGCCGTGTCAAGTTCCGCGTGGTGCGAAGCCTGCGTTAGGCTGCGGATCTGCGACGTCAAAAATACCGTCAGGTCGCGGACCGCCGTAGAATCCGGTATCACGTTAATAATTTCAACAATGGGCATACGTGAGCCCTGAGATGCAAGCAGTTCAAGCGCAAGCGAAAGCTGCGGTTGCGTGCCTTCTAAATACAGAGTCAGCAGGGTATATAGAGCTTGCTTGCCTGTCTCCTGATCAACATCTTCATATAACTCGGCACAGTACGCCCGCGCTTTGACATGATCCTGAATGTCAAATGTATAAATCCGAAGTGCCTCTTTGTGTTCCCCACGCTTACCATAAAGCACAGCCTTCACTTCAAGGAGCTGCTTTGACAACTTCTTAGTTTTCGGGAGGCTGGAGAGAACTTTCTCAACACGGTAATGGTACGGTCTTGCCTTCAAGAACTTTAGCAGTTTGGTAAAAACAGCTGTTGACTCCTCGGTATTTTGATTCTTGTCATTCTGAAGATACTTGATGTATTCGATTGCAAGCGCAGTATGAAAATGCGTGTCGTCTTCTCCTTCTTCGTTTAGAAGGTGCTCCAAGTATTTGATTGTAAGAGAACGTGAGATACCCTGAATATATTCTAGGACCTTGAATCGATCTAACGACTCTGATTCAGTCGAATCCTCTAAAAATAAATCCAGACCAAACGATTCCGTTTCTTTAATCGGCCAGCGAGCAAACTCAAAGATCAAGTCAATATGTTCATTTCCAAGTCGCTGCAGGTATCTAACTGTTGGCTCGGGCCCTTCCAAATAAGCATTCCCACTGGTATCTAAATTATCACCCTTCTTTTGGCCCAATTTTTTGAGCAGCTCTAGAGCATCTCTATGCAATTGTTTGGCAAAGTAAAAGTCTACAAGCTCGCGCCATTTCCCGATCTTTGACAGTACTGTGTTTACCGTTTTGGGATCGCAGTGGTTTTGCAATCGTAGTAGGGGTCCCACCAATGCTGGGCTTTGGATGATATAGCACTTGAACAAAGTAGTGTCAACTAGTTCAGCTGCCTGGTCAAGGTTGCCATAGACTTCCTTCGTCAATATTCCACCTTGATATTCAATTGGCTCCTTGGATGACGCGAGTAGTGAGATTTTGCGCCGTGTGTCTGCTAAAAAATTCAGTAGGGAGCGCATGGCCAGCGTGAAATCCCGGTTACTCATGCCGCTGCTTATGCTGATAATCGGCGGGGTCACTGACCCATCACTAGCAGGATCATCTGTACCTGACCTCTTTAAGGGTGACCCCAATGTGCGTGAAGATACGGATGATCTCCGACTCTGATCTTTTTCTAGTGACTCCAGTAGCTCCTCTGGCGTACCAGAGATATGTGCAGGATAGAGCCCAATGACGGTTTCTGGCGGCGCAGATATGTCGGAAAACAGCTGCAGTGCATGTTTGTAACTCTTGGCTTGAAACATTTGGATTGCACGCTGAATCTTTAGCTCTCGAAGCAAATCGTCCTTGTTCTCAATATATGCAATATCTATCAAAGAGAGTAAACTTATTGCCTCAGCATATTTATGCTCCTTTTCTGATAGAACGCTAATTTGATCCCTAAAGTCTGTAGATATCAACCGTACCACTCGAGTGTTTGTGGCGATATATGTCAGCTTCCCATCAGTAATGAATTTGGCCCCAGCAATAGGTATTGTTTGCAGTACTGTGAATGTATCAGGATTGCGAACCTCCACGAGCTTGGGTAGAATGCAAAGCAGGTAGGGGTAAGAATAACCAAATCCCAGTGGTGTTGCAGGCCATGCAATTGGTGGCTTGTCAATCAACTGAGCATGCTCGTCAATAAACTGCGAGTTGACATCCTTGACAAGAAGTGCAGTATGGTTGGGAAGTTTCACTGCATGGGGCGTGGGCTGGCGACCACCAATCCCAATATAGCTCATTCCGAGCGATGTGAACGAAGTATCGTGGGAACCTGGAAGAACAATGTTGGATATAGTACTCGTTGGTACATCTACCACACAGTAGTCTGATGCGAGTCCACATATAGCCTTGTCCGGGTCTACGAACGTAATAGTTTTGATTCTGTCCGGCAAGTGGAGTTCCTTATACTCGGTGAATTCGGAATCCTTCCATTCGTAGCAAACCAAACGCGTTTTACATGCAACTAGTAGCCGCGACACCATAATAGGCGATGCTTCTACGTCTGGCTGCAACTGTTGTTTAATACCAGACGAGATTGTAAATGTGGTAGCTCCCTTCGTTTTAGAAAGCTTCTCATCCAATGTGTAGGTATCAAGGTCAAACACGCTCACAATACCTTCAGAAAGTACTATAAGACAACCTGCATCCCTCAGTAATCCTAGCTTCTCAAGTGGTCTTGTACTTCCCGTAAAAGCTTTGTATGTTTTGGTCAGAGTAGCCCCTGCGGTTGACTCAGTCTCGTTTACCGTGACTTGATGAACCAAAAGCGTACCTGTAGATAATCCCAGCAAGATTTTATCTCCGTAAGCTAGTATGCTCTCAATTGACCCCTTCTCATTATGTTTCGTGATGTCAGCAACGTCCTTGATGCGAAAAGCCTCCAAAAGGCTTACTGGAGCGCTTGCAGCAGCAATTGGTGACGGCTCTAAACTCATAACTGTAGCAAAGAGCCTTGTACCGGGTAATGTGAATTCAGTTAAATCCCCTACAATTGGAGCTCCAAAAAGAAGTTACAAAAATTGAGAGGAGTACAAAGTAAGGCTTGTGTGTCGATATGGTCGCGACGGTAGTTGGATTTCTAAAGAGTTCGTCTTTGATTAAACTCTCTTCGTCTCAATTGTTGACTATGGTATGTGGTTAGGGTATTTATACTATAAAGCCATAACTATGGTAGGTCCCCTGTCACATTTACATGCCAGTTCTAAACCCAGCCGTTCAAGACCTCCTCCCCCTGTACAAACATCACTCAGAGACGCTTTAAAGCAATTCAGCATCATGGCCAAGGAGGAGTTAAGTGCAAAAAAACTCATAAAGCAATCATGGATTGGACAGACTGAGCGTTATGAAATAGCCAGTACGTTCTGCTTGCCAATTGCAATATTCTAAAGCTACTAACACTGTTGCAGAGCAAATGTCGAATCAACTGGCCGCAGATATGGCTGCAATTTCACCAGTTGTTGAAAAGCCCCTGGTTGAAAAGTATGTAGCAGTTTTATGGTCTTCTTTTTTTGGTTTCTTTTTTCATGTAGTATTTGTCTAACAAACGATAGGATGACGGAAATCCATAGAAACCGGAAATTACTTGCGCAGCAGGTTGCCAAACTTGACTCAAATATCCTGCAGCTCAATCGCCAGACGAAGAAATGGGATCACGTTACAACTGCAACACGAAACAAAGTAAAGGTAATGATTATTGTGGTTTCGCTTGGTGTATCTGGTTTTCTCTTTCTAACTTTGATTGTTTTTTTTTAGGAGCATGGTGATGTGCAGAACTGGGCTGAGATGATTGACCAAGACCTTAGAGTCCTGGAAGAAACATCGCGTATGCTGAAAACCAATAGACGTTATTGAAACGACTAAAAGACAACAACAAGGATAATGATTAAAGATAATAACAGCATGAATAACAAAAAAAAAAGAACAAAAAGAAAAAACAATGTACACGAAATAAGAATAATGGCGACAATAACAATACAAAAAGGACAAAAAATAAAAAAATTAAGTGCCTCTTGGACTACCTCTTCTCCGACCACCCAGCCTGAAGCACCACCAACACATCCTCCAACGACATGGCGTTGCGGACCTTGCGCCGGTTTACCACCAAGTTCTGGTAGACAGCAAGTATTGCCGGGTGAGACAGGTTCTTGATCACGCTGGGCTGGGGGGTAATCTTGCCCTGATCGCGTGTCCAATCCTTCCGCCGCCGCTTCCATTCACGGTAGCCCGGATTAACGTCCTCTTCTTCAAGATCTTCAGCATCGCTACCGTCCATGCTTTCAATATCTTCATCGTCACCATCATTGACATTCACAGGCTTGCGCTCTCGTGGTGCGGCGGCTGGTGCATGTGTTGGCGGGTTCTGACCCGGTGTGTTTGCGGGTGCCGCTGACGCCAGAGGCGTGGATTTTGTTGATATCGTGCTCCCCATGACTTTGTGTGTATATGCTTGTGATTGGTCTGAATAAATGGTGTTGTGGTAGGCAGTTGTTGCTAAGATGGCTGTTACTGGATGTCCGATTGTCTTGATCAATGAAATAGATATAATCCGCTAACAAAAATATAAAAACGAGATCAAGTCGCTGGAAAGATGCAAAAGCCGAAATAGAGTGAGACTAGTAGGACTGAATATGCTACCTCGTGTGCCTGCTGGAATCAAGATGTTTTCGCTAAGTTAGTTGGTTGTTCACAGTCCTGTCTTCCCCGCCATGAATCAATCTGGTTATCAGGGAAAGGAAAAGGAAACAGAAAATTTTCAATTTTGTCGTCAACGCTTTTGACCTCGCACAAAATTTCTTGGGAGAAAAGTTTAGGGGCGCGCTCCGCTTTGGGCTTAATGGCAGATCGCACGTGACGCTATCAGATACGGCTGATCAAATATACCTGTATCCCCTTGATTTGGCCTAAGAGGACACCGTTGGGTCAGGCCTGCTGGTCAAAGTTGTGCTTGACAGTTCAGCCTTTAGACGCTTAGCATCTAAATACGTCTTGTAAATATCTTGCTGCTCTTCCTCCCATGCATCAATGCGCCGTTTTCGTAGCGAGTATGTTTCCTCAATGTCGCCACGCGGAATGAACTTGACTTCGTGAATGGCAAAGCTTACACCGTCATGTTGTGTAAGCCATGATCGCGAGTTGTAGCCATTGCGAAAGGTACCCTTGTATAGTTTTAGACGCGGCAGAATAAGTAACGTCACTAAGCAGTCTCCATCAGCCTCAATGCTGCCGGGCACAGGCCCATCAGTGGTCAAGTTGCTAGGCTTGGCAGCTCCATGGTAATTTTCTTTGTCTTTGCTGTCGTCTGATGTTGCTGGCAAAGTTGAAGCTGTTAATTTCTTGTCACTGTGCGCTTCTTCGAGCAGGCTGTCTGATTCGCCGCCAATGGCCACGGGAATACGGCCAGTATGGTATAATGCGGCCACAATGTCACTATCGTCAGTGTAAATATCCGTTCCCCATACTTTGCGTTTCTCAATATTTTCATTAAATACCCTGCTAAGAAACGGCCGCAAGATTTTTACATTTACCAAACTGTTTTCCTTGCCCTCGAAGCGGGGTAGAAACGGTTCAGAAGAAGGCTCATAAATAAGAGTTCCCAAGCGATGTCGTGGCAAATACTTTATGTTGGAATGCACAAGGTAACTCGAAATAATTGGTTCTTTTGACTGTTCGATTCCAGCTTGTGTGTGACGCGTGCCGTTCTTCTTGCTAGCACCGTTAGAATCAGGACGAGCAGGTGATCGAGGCACAGTATGTACCATAGTCCCATCTATATTTAAATGAGTTGGTATAGTTGTATTGGTTAGTCCCAGTCCCGCAGGTTGATGCGGAAGATGTGGTTCATTGCGTGGTAGTGTGACAGCCTCCTCTTTATTGACAGCCGCGGGGTTAGGTGAAGGCATAGAAGACGATGAGCCCAGCAGTGAGGAAATTGACATCGACATCATGAGCTTGTGAACAAATAATTACAGAAAAAAGCAGTGAAATATGGAATAAAGCAAAAAATAAAATATTCTTCTTGCTAGTTTGGTTTGGTTCTAAGTGTATAATAATAGTATCGCCTTGATTGATCAGTTCTCTGATCTCATATTAATCCCCAGGTCAAGTAAAGTAAGCTTCTATCAAAAATGCAAAGCTACACGCGTGTAAAGATTATAATGCAAAAAGTTGAGTTGGTATTGCTTTTGTTGCGCAAGCAAAGAAGAAATCTTCCGACCAGAATTGAAAAATCGGTGATAATAGAAGTCGAAGAAAGAAAAAGTAAAAAAAAAATGAAATGACAAAGACCAAATACAATTTGTAATGGAATGGAGGTTAGGGTATGCACCGCTAACTGAATTGGGACATCTATATTCACCTTTAAAATACGTGACAACATTTACAAAAACGGCTTTGAATAGACACGATTGTAAGAATCCTTTGTGAAAACCATTCATTATTCTTTTGTAAAAGAAAAAAAAATAGTTTTATTTTTCTTACCTAAAAATTCCAATTTTTCAATCCTTTACAGCATCCCGCTATCTCATGTCTGTTTCTCAACTGCATTATACTGTTTAAACACTTGCTTTTCATCAACACGTTGTCATCTTATCATAATCACACTCTTTTCCTTTCTGGTAACCTGCTGTTGGATGAGAAGCTGCTTGAAACTATCTTGATCATATCAACATCAAAACTAATTGCTTAAAGAAGAAACAACATATATGATATGAGTTATTTATAGTAATTGGCCATCCACAATGTTTATCTGTAGAAAAGATCCATGTTCTTCTAAATGGCCTCTGCGGATGATATATTGAAAGATGAGTTGATAGTTTCAATAGAATCTTCATCAACCATAAATGGTGGAGATCCCCATTTGCTTGCATTGCTATAGGAAACGTTATCATTGATAACAGTTATCAGTTTAGAGACCTTGGTGCTACATGATTCAATCCTAGTATCATGTTCAAAAGAGGATGGCAAAGACCTTTTGTTAGACTGCGAGTCCTGGATTATCTCATTCAATAGTGCGCTCTTTGATCGTCTATTGTGAGCAAACGGTGAAATATCCTTGCAAGCACGTATTTTATCTATTTTCTCAAAAGTTGAACTGGAGGCTCTTGTTTCTAACTGTTCATCTGATTCGGAAAAATCATTTTGAATCCCAAGGGTTGAGATGGTGAAAGGTTTGGTATGCGGCTTTGTTGACGACAGGCAAGATTTCAGAGTAATTGACCTGGCTGCTGTAGAACTACTCATGCTTGGATTTGTGTCACTTTGGTTTGTGACTTGCACATTCAGACATTTCGCTTGGTGAGGAGATATAAGGCGTGTCTGTTCAATCGGTTTAAAAACGCTGCTCAAGTCTGAGGAGTTTCCTATTTTTGGTAGTGTTTCGTCTTGATTACCACTTTTGGTTAAGATTTTTGAAATTGTAGTAGCAGTACGTTCAGTCCGAAAAGATTTTGTCTTAACGGCAAATGCAGAGCTAGTCTTCTCAGGAGTTCTGGCTTGACAGTTAGAAAATTTAACCGATTCCAGCTTGTGAGTTGACTTCAAGTAGGCAGACTTTTCACTTTCGTTCATCAACATACTGGGACCATTTTCTTTAGTCTTGGTAACAAAACCAAATGACGGGGTTTTAGAAGGTGGGATCTTCCTAGGTAAAAAACTAAAAGCCAAGTTTCTTGTAACATCCTTTTTATAATTAGAAGTAAAAGATATACCTTTTGTTGGAGACTTTTCCTTAGAATCAGTTTTTTTCATTATCTTTGGAGTCATGACAGTAAAACTAGGCATTTTTGTTGTAAACTTTTTAGCATGACGCTTTTCTGTAAAGGATGTTGAGGTTTGAGGAAAGTTAGTTGGCAGTTTTCGAGTCAACCCGGAACTTTCATTAGCCAACGGTTTCTTTGGAATAATATCTATCAAAGAAAATTTAGGTATTGATTTGGTAGGAGTCTTAATAACCTTTTCTTCAGGTTTCACTGGAGCAGCGGTAGCTTTAGAAAGTGGAGGTTCCCAAGCACCGGTTTCTTTAGGAGATAAAAAGTTCTGGTTATCAATATGGTTTTGGGTGCCACGCTCACTATCTTGGGTAAAGACAATAGTATCGTCATTTGTTGTAATCGTCTCGTCCCCAGTGTCATTGCAAAGACTTTGCTCAGCAGTTGGTCCGATGATAACAGAAATGGATTCTTCTTTTTCTAAATAGTTATCTTCAATCACATTTTTGTCGTTATGATCTGCCAATAATTTTTGATCCATACCATTGTTATATGATGATTCAATATCGCTGGATAGGCTAACTAGATTTGGCGATTGTTTTTGAACCTTTTCATCAGCTTCTACGGTGCCATGGGTATCATCCCTGATGTCTATTTCAAATTTGTCATGAAACCTGGTTTGCTCATTGAGATAAGGTTTCTTAATTGTATCGTTCAAGGCGTAGGCAGACTTCCTAGATATTTCTGTTCCACTAACAGACGTTGTGTGATACGTAGTGCACTGGTCAATTTGTATCTTAGGAGCTGGATATTTAGGATTAGGCAAGAAAATGCAGGGGTTGGTGTTCTCTAAATCAGCCTTGCACTTCGTCATTCGGTTATTGTGATCTGAACTAGAAACCCATTTACTGGAAAAAGCTGTTTTACCTTCGAAAATTGATTCAGTAAAAGTAGAAAAAGGCAACTGAGTAATGAGACTCCTTTCCTGTGAGCTTTGAGTGGAGAATTGCACTGTTTCAGGCTCGTGTTTTGTTACTGAAGCTGTGCTGACACTTTCAGTATTATTGGTAGATTCTTTGATTAAAGCTCTAATAGATGGCTTAATACCAATCCGTTCGTTGATTGTTGGTTCGGCCACTGGGCACAAGTCGAGGTTTGAGGGTGTCAATCTTAGCTGTTCAGTTTCAGCAATATCATGCAAATTGGCAGAAACATTTCCTTTTAAAAGTGTTTTCTCTGGTACATTCAAGTTTCCGTTGTTCTTATGATTGGATGATTTTACCATAGTATTAACTGCAATCGGATCAAGCTGCAAAGAGTTCTTAAATTCCATGATAGTCTTGTCATTTGGATTTCTCTTTTTAATATATGGTTCCTGGGAATTATTATCGCTCAAGATATTATCCTCTCTCACAGACCGTTGTTTTTTGCTCTTAGTTGTCTTGCTCTTTTCATTGATCGCTTTATCTTTGACTGTCTGAGAAACTAGCTGTCTTCTTGAAACTGTGCTGAACTCTTCTGTCGCTGCTGTTGACGTGTGATTGAGATGCTCAATAGCTCCGCAGCTTGATTTATTCGTCGGTCTGACGCATTCACTACTAGCAGCCAAGACATAGGTTGAGCGCATCGTCTGGTCTGTTGACTTGTCGCTTATATCTGAAAAGTTCTTTAATGCCAGCCTAGAACTATCGTCAGGAATGTGCCTTGTTTTCTTAGTCGGCGTACGACCTTGTATTGAATCACATCTGCTAGTTGCAGAATTTCGCGAAGAAATAGCATGAGTGGTTAACGAAAGCACACATTTTGCATTTATGCAATTGTATATGTAGGAGCTATCACAGTAATTATAATTCCTAAGAAGAGTGTTAGCGCGATGGCTGAATGATTTGTGGTCTCTCTTGCTTACGCGTATAGATCTGTCGAATTCTTGGAAATAATGACAATAATGTCCATTTCAAAAGGTGGCCGGTACTTGATCACAGTTCCTCCATACTTCTATTCACCATAATTATCATATTAGTAGCTAAGCATACTTCAAACGTATTAATACAATTACCTTGATGAGAATTTCCAGCTGACGCTTGTTTCTAAGGTGGTTCCATACAGCAAACTGTATGGAAGATCCGTCTGGCTTTACAAACTGAAAGTCCCTAGATGGTTTCATATGTAAATTTTTATAAACTGTATCCTATTCTGACATGCTTGATATCAAATTTTCCTGTAATAAGGTGAAGATCGTGAGATCAGAACCTATCATGGCCTGGAGGTGTAGTCAAATTTCTGAAAAAAAAATTACGATGGTTGTAAATTTGGAAAAAAAAAAAAAAAAAAAAAAACAAAAATATTTTTTTTTTTTTTTTTTTTATTTTTTTTTTCCCATTTTTTTTCATCCCTTCCTTGGGTGGAATGGCTTGCTTTGAACAGGTTTTTTTTTTTTTTGTCAAGCTCAGCCGCATGGATAATTGGGTTATGTCTATCAATAAATCATGGGT
>Ga0160505_100941_pt1 | contig 14653 bp, 15 predicted proteins | sample DIDeMG_FD_108225 | JGI IMG/M metagenome (GOLD analysis project Ga0160505, IMG submission 108225) | Enriched chicken feces microbial communities from UW Madison campus, WI, USA - DID2874_E49_Stillage MG | ecosystem: Host-associated > Birds > Digestive system > Large intestine > Fecal ... | reverse complement strand
GGCGTGCGTTCGGTGCTCATGAACGCGTCCCAGCTCGGCTCGTACGACTTCTTCAAGTCGCAGCTGCTCGCCAACGGCCTCGCGGACGGTCCTCTCGTGCACTTCTTCGCGTCCCTCGGTGCCGGTACTGTTGCCACCACGGTGTGCTCCCCCGCCGACGTCATCAAGGCGCGTGTCATGAACGCAAAGGGCAACACGTCGATGATGGGCATCATCCGCGACTCGCTCGCCAAGGAGGGCCCCATGTTCATGTTCAAGGGATGGGTGCCTGCCTGGACGCGTCTCCAGCCTACTACCATTCTTATGTGAGTACCGAGTACCGGGTACAGAGGCTGGCCGGCATACTGACACGCACAGCTTCCTCACCCTCGAGCAGCTCAAGGTGGGCGTCGACAAGTACCGCGCCATGGGAGGAAAGGATCTCTAAGCCGCGGACGTGGCGGAGACGAGAGCGTGAGAAGACAAGGACGCGTGTAGTGTTGTCAGCAAAGCCGGGGAGAAGACCAAGCGCCCGCGAAAGGCATGTACACTTGCAGTTGGAATACACAATGTGATGATACCGATTTACCAAACAGGAGCAAGGAACGAAGTGTTCGGGGCTGCAGTGGACGGCAGCAAGACCGTCGACCTTAGTCTCCACTTGCTTCTGACGTGACCCAAGCTGTTATCCTAGAGAGCCCGGGCCTTACTGATACCGCACTGCGTCGCCGGCGCTAACCATGTGCGACTTGTTAAACCCAACACCTACCTGACACTGACATCCATGCCCAAGGGACTGCCCAGCTCTCAACCATCAGATCAAACTTTAACCCAGCTCCATCCTCTGCATCGTTCACCACGACCAGTGCCACAGAGCACGAGAGATCCTCGTTCGTCGGGCTCCGAGCTGTCGGCCTAGAGGTGGAGGGTTGAGGCATGTCGAGCGGCGCAGGGCACGGCCGGCCGGAGTAGGGCCAGGACGAACACGAGAGGCTGAGTAACCAACACCTAAGATGCTGCAGGGTTTGCGACAGCCGCGAGTTGACGGAATTGGCTACAACCAAGCTCGTCTCCGTGACTTGCACAAGACGATGCGTCCCCTGCGGATGGCGACGGATCAGCATTGCCGAAAGCGCGAGCGCACTTCAACTCGATGGGTATCCAATCTGGATACACGACGCGGGCTATATTGTATGCAGTTGCTCCTGCGCTTCTCTCACTTTGCATCGCGTGGCTGCCGAGCGCTCTTGTTCCATGCTTGGAAGGCTACAATCTCTTTCATGTACGGCGAAGAATCAGCTGAGCACGGGACTCTGGTCACCAGCCCGCGAGCACGGCGCCTCATCGCTCCATCCGCCCACAACTATGATTGCAACAACACAAACGTACATACACCCACCCAACCTAATACACATTAATATCCGCCCACGTGCGCTGCGCCTCGCTCCAGCTCCTGCTCTGCCGCGTAAGGAACGCATTAACGCTGCGCGCGAGTGCCCTTGGGCCGTCAGCTCAATCTTACGCTTAACTTACTGGGAGACAGGCCACGTCGGGTGGCTGGGGTCAAGGTACGCTAGCCCCATGCGCCCCTGCTCCCTCTCGCCCCCGTCCACCGAGACCTTGTAGTGTCGCGTATCCGTGAGCCCGAACGCGGGCGCGTGGGAGAGCATGAAGGCGAAGAGCGCGTCCCAGGGGTAGACCATGACGTGTGGGCGCCCAGTGACTCGAGGCCTGCCTTCTCCTTCGATTCCTTCGGTTCCTTCCTTTACATCCACCTGCACGGTGCTCTCCCACTCCTCGATAGCACCAGGCAGCGCTCCATTGAACAGCCGCACACCCTCAGCGACCAAATCCGAAATGTTGTGCCCGATCCCGCCCGGCTGGTACTTTGGCGCATGGTCGAGCTGCGCAAGCGTAAATGTCAGAAAATGCCGGGCGCCAAGGGCGTGTAGTGCCGATAGCCGCGTGAGGAGCGCGGCGGGGAGCGCGGTCGCGGTCGATGTGAGGATTGGGGGTTGGAACTCGCGCCGGGCCATCTCGCGCTGCGCGTCAGCTCTGGACCTCGCGTACGGGTGCCGAGCTCCGGGCCTGTAGCGGGCTGGAGACGTACGCACCACATCGTTAATCCCCAACACGACAACGAACAAGCTCGTATCCCCCGCAAACTCGACCTTGGCACGGCGGAACGCGGCGATCTGATCGTCCAGCGTCCCCGAGGACGGGAGGCGCGGCGGCACTCTGAGCGTTAGTGAGATTAGAGAGAGGTATGGCGTACAGGTTGGAGTCGATCGTCGCGCCGTCAGACGCATAGTTCGTGTACCGCCCTTCGGGGAGGTATGTCCTTCTTGTCAGCTTGAGAGTGCTGCGGACGTACTTGTGGAGGTAGTCGCACCACTTTAGGTGTGTTTCTCCGACACTGTCGCTCGTGGAGGCGCTCGATGCTGGGGTTAGTCTCTACCTCGATCATGTCTCGGACGAGGTAGCCCTTTCCGATCAAGCGCCGCGCGCCGTTCGCACTCGACGGACTCACAGAACGAGTCACCACTACTGTTAGCTCCCCCCTAGAGCATACTCACAAAACGAAGATGTCCTTCGTACGCAACCAGTCGAAGCCCGTGCTCTTCCCCGGCTGGAACGCGGCCAGGAAGCGCGCAGCAGCATCTCCACCTCCAGCCCCATCCCCGCCCTCGGAGTCAACCAGCTTCTCACGCGCGCTCGACATAGGCCGCAGGATACCCCGCGGGAAGAGCGCCAGCGCTGCGAGCGAGAAGACAAGGAGCGTCACGGCGAGGAGTATGCGGCGTCGGCGGTCCATTGCACAGTTCGGGTTGTGTAGTATGTGGTGTGGTTCCAAGACCTGACTGTCTCGGTCATGTATTGCGATCCGTGCGTCAGTCTGGTTCTTGGACCCATCTTGGCGGGAAGCTCTTGCGTGCCGTAACGGAGTTACCCGCCAGTGTCAGTCACTTCATCACCTGCGGATAAGATGAGACGTCAGGCACGCCCGACCGATCTGCCCTCTTAGATGCGCGGCAACGACGTCGTCTGAAGCTGGTGCAGTATGGAGACGAGGGACAGGATTTTGCAACTACACACTCTGCAGTATAATCGGACACTCTTCGCCTCCATATACCCAGCCATGGCTCCCCTGCGGCGCGCGTACCTCCTCGTCGGGGCCCTGCTTTCGGTGGCGCTATACCTCGTCGCCTTCCCGTCGCATACATCCCGGGTCCTCAGCACACTGACGACAAAACAGCAGTTCGACGGGGGAGGCCACCACGTCGTGCTGACGACGTACCCGCGATGGCACGAGGAGGTGTGGCTGTGTCTAGGCGGCATGCTCTCGGACCTTGGCGTCCCAACATCGACGTACACTGAATGCGAGGGATCAGCAAGCTGTATTCGGTATGGGCTGCTGGACGTCGCGGAGAAGATTGGCGTGTGGCGCGGTGGAGGCAAGTTTGCGTCCTAGATAGCCGGCTGACTTTAGCGCCCAAGAAGAAGGAAGCGGTGTTCGACGCGATCAACGACCCCCTCCCCGGCGGCAAGTACGTCGACACGGTGGTCCTCGCGACCGAGAAGGACGAGTACGTAGCCCTCAAAACTCTGCTGACGTTCCAGCATGGTATGGGCGTCCGACCGGCTCCTGGCGCTGTGGAACGCGCGCCCGCACGACGCAAAGTTCCGCGTCGTGGGCGTGTACCACGAGCCGACGGGCGAGCTCGAGGAGACGGCGCGGCAGTGGGGCCCTACTGGCTCTTTGAGCTTTCTGACGCTCTCGCCGCACGTCGCGGAACACCTCAAGCGGCGGCTGTACCTCATGACGGCTACCGCGGACCCGTGGTCGCGCGTCGACCACATTGCCGTGCGTACCGTTATCCCGTGGCTGCCTGCCGCTGAGGCTGGGCTGGGGACGCCGAGAGCAGGCGATGTGCCTCGGTCCCAGCACCGTCGCCCCGCGCGGGTATCTATTAACGGGATGATATCGCCCGAACGTAGGGCGTACTGGCGCGTCTTTGATGATCTGCTCGCCTTTTTCAACGAAGATGCAGAGTTGTGGGGGTACACGTTCAACAATGTGTCGAACAAGTACGAAGCGATCGATCCGGCCGACCCCGAGACGTTCAAGATCACCGTGCTCGGCGAGCGGGACGCGCGGTACGACGACCTCCCGGACCCGGGGGCGCTGGTCGACGTCGTCGAGTTCCGCGGGGGGTATGGCCAGGAGGAGCTGTATGATTATATGGCGAGCACGGATATGCTCCTGCTGGCCTGGAACGGGGGGTACAGATGTACGTCTGGAGTAAAGCAAGGGTATACTGACGGCAGATATCGACTCGCAAGCGAGTTCCTCGGCCTTTGTGAGTTCCCTCACTTTAGTATCTTCGTTTCTGACGGCAGACAACGCTCGAGACAGAGGTCCCCCTCCTCGTAACCCCGCACATTGCCAGATCGTACCCGTTCCTAGACCCCAGCATCGCCATCGTGCGCCCGCACGCGATTACCGAGATGGACGCGGTCATGCTCTTCCGCAAGTTCCCCGATACGCAGGGCAAGCCGCTGCGCGAGCTCGAAAAGCTCACTGCGCCGCTGTTCGCGCCGCCGTGGCATGCGAGCGTGCACAAGGAGGCGGCGGTCATGCTCCAGCAGGGGTGGCGGCGGAGCCAAGAGGCGTGGAAGAGGAAGAAGGCGCAGTTGAGGAGCGAGAATGCGCGTGTGTGGAGGGAGATTCTGGAGGAGCCTATCGAGTAGAGTTATGTACTGTTGTTGATCTCGCAGGGACTGTCGTGTTCAGAGGGTATTGTGAGGTTGCGTATAGACCCTGGCCTGACTAGTGGTTGATGGTCTCGGAAGGGTCTGAAAAACTGGTCCCCAAATTGGTACAACACAGACAAGACAGATTCGAGGTATCTTCGCCACATATCTGTGAGCTGCTCTTCCTTCATGGTAGTGGACAAGACAGATTCGAGGTAAACATTGCCCGAATCCGTGTCAACGAGGCTCGAGCATTAGTTCTTGCGATCTTGCTGTCCCCTCAGTGTAAGGCGTGTACGGTCGAAGTGGACATGCGGTTACCCCTGCTTTGCCACTTCCTGTAGTGAGCTTACAACTGTGCTTGCAGCAGACTTCGACGTTCTCACACACTGTAGTGAATCTCGTGATCTGGATAGCTGCACGTGAGTGAATGAGACCGACCTCACACCGTCATGGGCCGAGTTGCCCCACTCCAGACTGCAGTCTGCCTGCCCTCAATTGGACACAAACTACGAATAAGGTGACATCTCATGTACGTGCTCACAAGTACTCAACACTTCGCTGTCCGACGCCAGTCCACTCCCACGTCTTCCACATGTCTCCGCGCACCTCACGCTCACTGATCGCCACATTCGAGTTCTTCTCAATCTCCTTCTCGACGCGCGCCCAGAGACGATGGCGTGTGGCGGCGGATTCGCTGGCGGGGAGGACAATGTCGCGCAGCTGCGCGGGAGGGAGGTACGGCTGCGGCGTGGTGACGGGGTCCGTGTAGTGAAGCTGCTCCTGGTCCTGGAGACGCTTCAGCACGACGTGAGCAAGCTCGTGGGCGCGCTTCCTCTCCTCGCGAGCGTTCTCGATCTGCGTCTTGAAGAGGAAGATGGCAGCAATGACAGCAGCAGTCACTGAACATGTTAGCAGCAGACTCATGAAGGTAGGCAGTGTGTACTCACTGCCAAGCTCCGACTTCCACCTGTTGAGGAGATGGACGACCTCAAGTTTTGCGTGGCATGCAACAGTGAGCTCCGTACGCGCGGCAGCGTACCACGACACGCCGTCGAGGTCGATAGTCTCGGTCACGTCGCCGTGCTCGACCAGGTCCTGGAGGGCAGAGTCAAAGAGCTCGTCAAACTGCTCGCGAGAAATTGTGGGCTGGGGTTAGAACCGAGGTCAAGATCATTAGTGCTCACCAGACGACGATCGGCGAAGGACTCGCGCAGGGTAGGCTCGGTGCGGCTGTAGGTCTTCTCGCCAGCACAGATGACGTTACCCTTCGTACGGGCAAGCTCCGACTCGATCTGGCGCGCGAGCTGGCCAACCTGGCGCATTCGGGCCGTGTCCGGGCGGCAATGAGGAGGGAAGACACGAGGGGGAAGGAAGGGCCATCCGTCCAATACCGGGCTGAGGGGGGCGAGGATGTGCGGGGTCAGGATGTATTCCGGTGCGCAATTAATGACCTCGCCGTTCATGCAGGTCGCGTGCGGGGGACACGGGACACAGTGTGTCGGGCGAGGCAGCGGGACAAGAGGAAGAGCAGCACGGTCGCACTCGAACGGCACGTCGGCATCGCGGTGGTCGAGCTTCCACTCGGCCTGGCGAGTGACACAGGCTTGCGCGTTCTTGATGGGAATCTCGCGGCCCTGGATGACGTCGTTGGTATTGCTGCCGGGATCGCAGAAACCGTTGGCGGCCGACAGAGACTTGTAGTACGAGCAGAGGAGAACGATCAGCAAGCTGAACGCCAACGTCGTGATCGATGCCGCGGGCTTGACTGTCTTGGGCTTTGGTCGCATGATCGCCTTGCTCTTCTTCGGGCGGACCTGCACGTCCTGGATCTTCTCCTCGACGACACGGTTCTTTTCCTCGGCGGCCTGGACTTCGTTGCGGTACTGGTCGCGAATCTCGTTCGGCGGCGAGCGGAGGTCCTCGGTGCTGGGTCCAACGCGGCGGAGCACGGACGGTGTACGGAGGGAAGGTGGTGTACCGAGGGAAGGCGCACCAGCCTCAGTGGGCGCAGAAGTGGCCGTCCACTCTGACGGGCGAGGGGCGCGACGCTTGACCTCGAGACCGAGGGAAGACTTGCGACGGCGGCGTTCGGCCTGTGCAGCCTGTGAGCTGCCGGCCTGGAAGGGGTTGAAGTCGGAGAAGCCCCCGTCGTCGTTGTCCATAGAGATCCGCGGCTTGCGAGGCTCTTCAATGACAGGGCGTTGGACGGGGCTCGGGATCTCGACGACGGGCATGAGGGAAGCGTCATGAGCAGGCGGGCGTTCGCTCGCGCGAGGCTTGCGGGTGCTGCGAGGAGCCTCGACCTTGGGCTGCACCGGTGCCTCGGGGGCAGAAGGTCCGGGCTCAGGCTCGGCAGCGGCTTCCTCGAGCTTCTTCTTGATGCTGCGGCGCGGCTTCTTCGGGGTAGCAGTGAGGGGTTCCGGTTCGACGGTGCTGCGGCGCGAACGCGCCCTCTTTGCAGCGGGGGCGGGGGTGGGGGGCTCAGGTTCCGCCTCGGCCTGGACCTCCGTGTCGACGACCTCGGCGACGCTCTTCTTGGGCCTCGCTCGGGGTCGCTTGACACCCGCCGAGGGAGTCGGGGGCACGACGGGCGCCTCATCACCATTGTCGCTTACGGCAATGATACCGTGTCCGGATGGGCGGACCTTTGCGTCGGCAGCAAGAATCTGCGCAGCCTTGGGCTGCACCTGGGATGCGAATAACGCGACGAGGTCGGCCTTCTTTGCAGCGGAAGGGAAATAAATGCCATGTTCAAGGAGAACCGACCTGAAAAGGGTTTTAGTTAGTCTACTCGGTGGCAACGGGCGTACCGCAATTGGGGGACCTGGGGGTGTTAGCGCGTGATTTCAGTGTTTTCAGAAACGCGTCGGTGCTGCATACATACCTTTAGCTTGTTGCCATCGAATCCGTCTGCGAGGTAGACCTCGCGGGGTGGTGCTGCCATTATGGTTAGTGCTTGCTTGTGACTATGGAGGGAAGATGGATGGATGGATAAATAATAGAAAAAGGTGGGGGACGCGATCAAGGAAGATGGTCAAGTTGAGAAAGTCGGGGGGAAACGATGGACCACGAGATGGGCCGGAATGTTGTTTGACAATGTTTTGTTTGGTCTCCAAACGATCAGTGCGCACAGTACAGTGGCTCCATTCCTTTCAGAGTGGTGAGTGTGGAAATTTGATCCCGCCTGTCTCCACTTTGGCGGTGTGTGTTGTCATTGTGTCTTCCTCGTCCTCTGATGGCCGCATGTGCTGTATTTTATTTGGTTCCGTCCATTGTTGTTGCCTCCACACTCATCTCCGCTGTCACATCCACAATGCCACAGACAGAGCTCGGAGTCAGCTACAAAGGTATGCATGGTATCGAGCGAGCAGAAGTGCATGCTGACAACAGAAACGGTGGATACGCTCGTGCAGTTCCGTGAGCACTCACCAGTCGCAAGGGAGACCCCAGACTAACATGGCAGTGGAGATTGTCATCCACACAATCCTCTGTATCCGCGGCGTGTACCCCGCAACGACATTCACACGGCGGCGAGCATACGACGTGCCAGTGTACCAGAACCGCCATCCGCAAGTCCGCAAGCATGTCGCCACGCTAGTGGCCGAGGTCGGCAAGCAGATTGAGAAGGGGGCAGGGCGCCGCGTCACTGTTGCCATCAAGTCGGTCGCGACGGGTCTCCCCCTCGAACGCTTCATTATTGATTTCGGATACCTGCCCATGGGGGACAACGACCGCAATGCAAAGTGAGTTAGCTGCGAGCGACACGCCGTGCTGATACAATTCAGGATTCCCAACGCGCCTACGCCCGAGGAGCTTCGCTTGAAGCTGCGCGGATTCCTCATCCGCTTGACTGCACTCGACTCGCAGCTCGAGGACTTGCCGTCGGAAGAAGTGACGTTTGCTGTTATTATCGAGAACGAAACGGACGACGAGTTTGATCCCAGTCCCGATTGGGTGCCTGCTTCTGCCGCCGACACCCTCACGCCCACGCCACTTAGCCCCGGCGACTTGGAGGGCCACCACGAACCCCTCCTGAGCGTCCGTGCTGTTGAAACCGGCGTCATTGACGTGAGTAGCATGCCCCCATACCCACATCTGACAGCAGCTCCGCATGACCGTGCAGGAATGCGTTGCCAAGACCGGCGTCCAGCACCTCGATGTATAATTTGTAACATAGCTTGTCCGCATGCACTCTCACGATCTCACGAGAACGTCCTTCGCCCCCAACATTACATAGTCCCTGTATTACTTCTTGTCGAACGGGTTCTCAGTGTACTCGAGGTCATCGTCGTCGTCGCTATCGCCGAGGGTGTGGGGCGAGAGCTCGGCGGGGGGCGTCTTGGGGATCTGGTCAACGAGCGACTTGGACGACTTGGACGGGAGCTGCGGGTTGGGGTCCCTGTCCGCCGGGGCCGTCGACATGAGGTCGACCTTCTTCTTGGGCAAGAAGCCGAGCTTGGACAGGTCAATCTTGCCCGGGGGAATCTTGTCAGGCGACGCGGCGCCGGAGCCGGGGCCCGGGGAGCGCGAGGGCGAGATGGTAGTCTCGTACGCGTCCGAGGGGGACCAGCGGCGAGGCGAAGTGGAACCAGCGGCGGAGGGCGACGACGCAGGGGCCGCCGCGCTGGGGCTGACCGGCGACGTGCCCCAGAGCCCACCATACTTCTGGCGCTCGTGCGCACCGACCATCGGACCCTCGCCGGCGCCCTGGTCGCGCCACTCGTTGGCCACCTCCGCCTGCGCCTGTTTGCGGTCCGTGTGCTGCTCCTGCAGCTCGGCGTACTTGGCCTTGGCGCGGGTCAAGAACGAGTTGAACGTCTGCTTGCCGGCTGCGCTGTCAGTATAAGCAAGAGTACATGTACGCACCCTCGGCAAACTGCCCAAGCTTCTCCTCGAACGCGATCATGCCAGGGGGGTCGCCACCGGGTCCGTGACCCGCGGGCGGCTCCTGGTAGCGCTGGTCGATGCCGTAGTCGCGAGCAGCGTACGGGTCAGGCTGCGGGGGGCGCGGGCGGCGGACACGGGGCTGGTACGGGAGGACGGCGGGGATGGCGTTGGCGGTGGTACGTGTGCGGGAGGGCTGCTGGCGCATCTCCTCCTGCTCCTGGATGTGCAGTGCGCGTGCAAACTCCTCGTCCATGTTGAGCTGCGACTGTAGCCTGTTAGCAAATGTCTTGCTTAAGATCTCACAGTAGTCTCCTCGGTCTGACTCGCGCTGGTATCGGGCTTGAACTCTGGGTCGGTCATCTGAAGAAGTGATTCAATCGCGCGGTCCTGCGAACCGCCCACACTCTCGAGCACCACCTCAATCACGCCAGTGTCGACCGTGGGGAACATGGCGGCCAGGGCGGCGACCTTGGGATTGGGGTGGGTCGGTGCGGCGGTCGGTGCTGCGGGTGCGGCTGCGGCTGCAGGTGTGGACGCAGGTGCCTCGGGTGATGGCGATCCGGGCTTGATCGGTGACGCAGCGGCGGGCGAGCCAGCAGCAGCAGCAGCAGCAACTGCTGCGGCGGGAGAGGCGGGAGCGGCCGGCGACGCAGGAGATGCGGGCGACGCGACCTCCTTGGCCTCCTTGGTGTCGGCGGCAGCAGCCTTTGGGCTCGTAGGCGTTTCCTTGTCGGACATTGCGGGCGAGATGCGAGTGCGAATGGGTAGTAAACAAAGAACGAAACAACAGAAAGAAAGAAGATGGAGAGGAAGCAACAAAGATTAAACACGGAATGGCATTTGCTGCTTGTCTCTTGTCCAGCCTCCTCTCTCTGAGAACCGGAACGATGACATGGGTGTTGCCCGTGCCTGCCCGGCGGCTTGGCTGCAGGCAGGTAGGCAGGTAATCACAATGGCGATGTCCTGTGGCGCCCCGAGCTGCGGCGGCCGGCGGGAGCAATTATGTCACGTGGCTTTTCGCCACCCAATATCCCTGAAACCAACCAACTCGGTTGACAGCCAAATGTCGGACAGCAATCTCGACTTCACAACATTCTCCACTCCATCACCACCACTACTCCACAATGGGCGGCGACGCAGCTATAAAGGCGATGGCCAAGGCCGCAAAGTCTAAGGGTGAGTACATGCTCGGATGAGTGTGAGAGGTGGCTTTGGGAGCTTCCCGAGCTTGACACCGTGGCCTCCATACCTTGCACCATCCCATCCTTCGCTCTTTGTCTGCATGTTCTAACATCACAGGCCTCGGCAGGCTTCGCTGGTACTGTCAGGTACGTACCCCCCTTTCCGAAACCCATATCACACGCACTAATACTCCAGATCTGCGAGAAGCAAATGCGCGATGAGAACGGCTTCCAAGCCCACTGCCGCTCCGAGCCGCACCTGCGCAAGATCATCACGCTGGGCCCGAAAGCCGGCGGCGCGATCGCCGAGTTCTCCAGGCAGTTCCAGTACGACTTTGTCACACTCCTGCGCACGCGGCACCAGACGCAGCGCGTGCGCGCCAACGCAGTGTACAACGAGTACATCCAGGACAAGCACCACGTGCACATGAACGCGACGCGCTGGGTCACGCTCTCGGGGTTCATCATGACGCTCGGAAAGGCCGGTATTGTCAAAGTTGACGAGGACGACAAGGGGCTGTGGATCCAGTGGGTCGACAACCGGCCGGAAACGCTCGCCAGGCAGGTAAGACAGGACATGTCATGTAGCTAGAGCTGACGGGTAGGCGGCAGCACAGAAGAAGGAGCGCGCGACGATGGACGGCGAGGAGCGCGAGCGTAAGATGCTCGAGGACCAGATTGCGCGTGCGCGCGCCGCGGCGGGCGCGGACGAGGAGGAGGAAAAGGGCCTGCAGCGCGCCGAGGGGGAGAAGGTTTCGCTGAGTCTGAAGCCCGTGGCGGATGTAACATCGGCGTCAGGCTCCGGTTCGGGCTCAGGCTCGGGATCCGCCACACCCGCCGCCTCCACTTCCACCTCCGGCATGCCAAAGATCTCCTTCGGCGCAATCGGTACCTCCCTCGGCACCGCATCAACCCCAGCCGCCAACCCGCTCAAGATCAACCCGCTCAAGCGCCCCGCACCGACAAACGTGTTCAAGTCGGCCAAGGCCGCCAAAACGTCCGACGCGGAACCCCCCGCCCCGAAACCAAAGGCGTTTATGAGCGAGGCGGAGCGCCTCATGAAGGAGGACCAGGCCCGCAAGGCCGCGCGCGCAAAGATGGGGTACCAGGGCGCCGGGCCGCGGCGGTAGATGGATGTTGTATGTATCGTGTACTCGTGTATCGAAATAGGTCATATGGGGTCATTGGTGGGGTCATCAATGGGGTCATCAATGGGGTCACTGATGGGGTCACCGATGGCGTCATCTGTACTATCTGCAGACCCGATGGTTGACTGGATGTATTCGAGTCTCGCCGTGCTGTATGTGGTGACTCACTGCTGTGGCAGGTCCAGTGCGCACATTACCCAAACTATGTACACTCCATTCTCCATCGGAGGCGCGGGCTGACTGTACACAGACGTACTGACGTCAAGAACACGCACGCTACTCTCGGATCCGCCAACATACCTCGACGGTCTCGGAGCGGCTGGCAGGCTGGCTCCACAGGCTAATTTCCTCAATTTGCATTTGAACACCGAAACCTGTCTCCGGGCCGCCCCGACCCGTTCCATGCCCACACTCGATCTCGGAGCCGAGATCCACTCGACGACGACAAACGCCACGCAACCGACAGAACGCAATGTTAAGCGGGCCAACGAGATGCCAGGGAATGACAGGACCGCAGCACCAGCACCGAGATTAGCGACGACAATGCGAAACGCCACAACACGGCGCTCTGACAATACACACGTCAGCGTACAGCGTACGCTGTACGCCGCGTGTTGCTGGGGAGTGTACATAAGACGGATTTGATACATTTCTCAGACAGTAACAGCTACAGCTACAGCTACAGCAAATCGGAACGACACAACAGCCATCAACGGATTTTTCATGAACGACGACGGATAGGGGGATCATCTAACGCGACCTCATCGTCCTTCTTATTCCTCGAATACTCCTTCTTTTCCAGCTTCCGGGATCACCAGCGATATGGCCAAATGGCTTGGCTTCCATGCCCCCAATCTCGCGATGGGCAGGTGGTGGTGGCCTGTGGCGCGTGTCCGCTGGCTCCATCGAGTGTTCTGTCCTCGCCGCCAAACGTCCGGTGTTCCGCGACGGATTCCAATGTTCCAAAGTTCCAAAATGATGCCTTTTGTTTTTTCTTTTTCCTTTATCGTCCTGTTCCGAGTCCGAAGGTTGCGACACCGAGTGTGGTAGCGGCGGTGGGGAGCGTTGGTGCCGTAGAGAATCAAGAAAGAATGAAATGTGGAAGAATGAAGCTTGATAGACTTGTTTGGGGCTATTTATATGCAAATGTGGAATGGAGCGGTTGATGGAATGTTGACTGGACTGCCTCGACACTGACACGTCGTGGGCGTGTGTTCTTGCTGTATATCCATTTACATCCTGGGCACAAAAATATACATCGATGATGGCAGTATAGTACAGATTGTCGGCGGGCTCTGGGCATCTACAGCTCTATGCTCACATCTCCAGATCTACCGCAATACCACACTCTATCGCGTCAGAGTCGCATCCAACTGTCCTTTTGCCCCCTCAAATCGCCCTCGCTTTACGCCCAGGATGTGAACTGCGACCGGGGGCCAGGGGCACACTGCCCGTTATCCACTGGGCGGGCGTACTCGCGGTCATACCCCTGCGGTTGCGGGGAGGGCGAGTATCGTCTCGGAGGAGGGCGGGCTTGCTCCGTTGGCCTCGGCGGCGTGTCGTCGTGCCGGTCGTGTGGTGGATAATATTCTTCAGGCTGGCGGAAGCCTGGCGGTGAATCGTAGGCAGTGGGTCGTCCATGTCCAGTGGGCGCTCGGGAGGCCGGAGCACGCTGCGGGCGGTACTCGTACGGAACGTAGGCTGGGCCGCTACCGCCTTCCGAGTACCTGCGGTCGTTTCCGTACGCGTACTCGGCGCCGTTCCTCCTGTCGTGGCCATACCCGTAGTCACCGCTTCGTCCGCCACCATTGTGGTAGTCTACACTGTTGCGGTGTCCTTGCGCAGAATGGTCTACGCTTCCTCTATCGCTGTTCCGCCGGGCGTGGATGCTGCCGTTGCTCATCGTCCTATCACGGGTGACTGCCACGCGGCAGTTGCCCGTCGACATGCCACTGCTGCCAGTGTCCCCGCTGCCCCGCCTGTCGTCCCAGTATCGCATCGATTCGAGTGCGACAAACTCGCCCACGCCTTTATGCCGGACCATGGGGGTGGGGAACACGAGATTAGTCCTGTCCTTGGCCGGGTCGACTGCTGGAGGGTGTGAGCGGCTCTGCGGGGCCGCGTAGCCGTTCTGGGACGTGGCCGGGGGGTACGGTCGGTTCGGCTCACGAGGGAGCTTCAGAGTTGGATACGAGTCGTAATACGGCCCAGGGGACTCGCTCTCGGGGGTGTAAGGTCCGTTATTGGGGGGATAGGGTGGAGGTTGCTGTGCCTTCATCGGCGCAGAGGGCATGTCGTTCGGCGGGTATGGCCTGCGCTCCGCACCAGAGGAGGCGTCCCTCGACGGAGGATAGGATTCACTCGGAGGTGGGTAGGGTGCATTCTGCGGAGGATAGGAGGCGGTTGAGACACTGGGTCGCCTTTGCGGTGGGTAGAACCCACTGAGCGAGGCGGCGACGGCGTTCTCTGGGGGATAGGACCCGTTCTGCGGCGGATACGGGGCGTTCTTCGGAGGATGGCTTTCCTGCGGGGGGTTGGGAAGGTTGGTGTCGTTCAGGAGGTTGAGAACTGATGGTCGGCTGGGACCAGGTCGAGGGTTCGAGGACGCTTGGTTGGGAGGGTTTGCGCTGCTCACGGAGGTGACGTTCGGTCGAGCCGCGGCGCTCCGCGAGGTGGGGACTGTTGGCGGACTGTCGGGTG
>Ga0160505_100940_pt1 | contig 14669 bp, 6 predicted proteins | sample DIDeMG_FD_108225 | JGI IMG/M metagenome (GOLD analysis project Ga0160505, IMG submission 108225) | Enriched chicken feces microbial communities from UW Madison campus, WI, USA - DID2874_E49_Stillage MG | ecosystem: Host-associated > Birds > Digestive system > Large intestine > Fecal ... | reverse complement strand
CCGGTTCCATCGTATAACGGTCAGTACACAAGATTCTGATCCCTCCCCGCCCCTTGTCTGTCCTCAACGACGACTGAGCGCTGAGAATCGTTCTTGTAATCTGGGTTCGATTCCCAGTGGGACCTACTGTACGTCCTCTCCTTCTCAACTGGAGAGGCTGCTCCTTTTTGGGCAGTAAACACAGACAGAGGTACACGGTGTGGGTGGGTGCATGTGGTGGTGTTACTGGTGCTGTCGCGATGGGTATGGTCAGCGATCAGCGAGTTGTGGAGGCCTGCAAGATGGTTGATGAACATGGGGGTGAGGCGGAGCCGTGCGGCACTTATCTTCTGCCTTGGTTATCGTCGCCATATCTGCCGCCATACATGGCACGCTGTGTGTAGCAGACTGTGTGGGATACGGGACAGCGGACAGTCTGCTGTTGGTCACGTACAGTACACTATCTGACGACCATTCCACATTGAAATCTGTGTGCGAGGAATGCGGAGGTTTCGGAAACGAGTCATAGCCACAGATTCGAGGCATTCTGATATCCTTGTGGCCACCTACTTGCCATCTCCGTCTAATCCTAGCGCCCTGTACAGATGCGATGCAATGCATAATGCCAAGATGCCAGTCTGCAAGGATACCTACGTCCACCCCATTGTCCCTTCCCCCAATATCTCGCCCCTCCTTTCGTTACTTTTCCTCAATCTTAGCCACGCGCGTGAGATACCTCTCGACGACCTTTTTCCCATTATTCAAATTGAGCAACCTCATACGCTCATTCGCCAAGTGTCCCGCATCCGAGCTCTGGCCAAGCGGGAGATGCACGCAGGGCGCGGCAAACTCCCTCTCGAGCCAGCTCATAGTGGGCACCGTGCCGCCCTCGCGGATCTTGAGCGGCGGGCGGCCCCATACGTCCTGGACCGCATCCTCGAGTGCGCGGAAGTAGGGGTTGTCGAGGCTCGCGAGCCACCAGCTCGCTGCGTGGGTGACTTTGACGTCGAGGGTGTTTGGCGTCGCGAGGCAGCTGAATGTCGATTTGCAAAAGGATACGAGCGAGGATACGATCGTGTCGAGGTCTTGGTCGGGGACGAGGCGCATTGCAATGTCGGCCGAGACGCGGCGCGGGATGACCGTCTTGTTTGCGCTCCCGCTCGTCGTGATGTTTGCAATGCTGAACGAGGGCTGGCGCCAGACGCGCATGAGGTCGTCGAGCGAGCGGCCGGACGCGCGCGAGACGGACGTGAGGAGGTCGAGCTCTTGCTGCGACTGTGGGCGGACTTGCTCGTCTACAAAGTTAGTAAGAGACTCTAGAGGCTGTGGTTGTACTTACAGAAACCGGGGAGCTTGACGCCCGCAGGGTCAGCCAGGCTGCCGAGGAGCCGCACGAGGTCGAACATGGGCTCGGCGACGAGACCGCCCTCGACACCATTGTGCGCGTCGTCGCCCTCGCTCGAGACGGAGAGGTTGGCGTACACGACGCCGCGCATACCGTACACGACACACGGGTCCGTCTCGTTGATCCACGTAGAGTTGGCAAGGAGCACAACGTCAATGTGACCGATGTTTGCCTGCATGTCAGAACAGCAGCCTTGCGCCCACCCACTCACCTTGTTCCGCCTGACTGCCTCCGCAAAGCCCTTGCTTCCCGCCTCCTCCTCGCCCTCGATGAGCATGACGAGATCGACGTCGAGCTCGCGTCCCTGCCGGAGCTCGGCTGCCGCGCACGCGACCGCGAGAATCGGACCTTTGTTGTCCGTCACGCCACGGCCGTACAGATATCCATTGCGGCCCGTGAGCTGCCACGGATTGCTCTCCCAGTCCGACTCGCCGACGGGCTGCACGTCGTAGTGGCCGTAGAAGAGCACGCGCTTGCGCGGGGTGCCCGTTTCGCGGCCCGAAAACGTCGCCAGCACGAGCGGGTTGCGCCCCGGGTCGCCGGGGAGGATCTCGGATGCGGCGCCGAGCTGGCTGAGGATCTTGCGCAGGAGGTGCGCGCCCTGCCTGCAGCTCTCGCGGTGCGCCTCGTCCGACACGGTCGGGAGCGCAATGAGCTTTTTGAGCGCGTACAGCATCACATCGGACGATCCCTCAATGTCGACATCGACTTCAATGTCATGCACGGGCGTGCGGGCGCTGCTGATCGCCCAAATCTTGAGGAACGAGTCGTTGCCGGCCGTAATGAGCTCGTACTCGTGCCCGTTGCCCGCGGATGCAGGCACGATCGCCATGGTGAGCACGGGGTCCTCGTGCGCCTTGAACGACGCCGTGCAGTCAAACGCATCGTCAATGCACCGCACGTTACCGTCCGCGGCGCCAGTGTACACGTCGCAACCCAGCACAAGCATCGCCATGACGTCGGTATCGTGCGCGTCGATCGTGCGGATCCGCGACGCCGTCTCGAGGTCCCACACGTCGATCTCGCCATCCTGCAGACCGGCATACAGCAGCGAGTCGCGCGACGTGAGCGAGAGCACCGCGCCGGGCAGGTTTGAAAACTCGCGCACGAGCGTGAGCCCACCACCAGGCGCGCACTCCCAGATCTTGACATCCGAGTCGCCGCTGCCGCTCGCAAGCCAGCGCTTTCCGTCCGGCCGCGGGATCATCTCGAGCGCATACACGTAGCCATAGTGCGCGTAGAACACTGTCGTGTCTACATCGAGCTCAAACTCGACCACCTCGTGCAGGATCTGGTTCGACGAGGCGGCAGGAGACTGGTCCTCGGACGCGGGCAGCTTGTCCTCGTCGAGACGCCGGCTCGACGTCGAGCGTGAGATGCCCGGCGACGAGCGGAACCTCCTTGCCTCATTCAAGCGCCCAGCAACTTCAGCGGGAGACACGCCCCCGACGAACGGGACCGGCTGCACGACACTAGGCGACTTTGGCGTCGACGTCCCCGACCGCACGTCCAGGGGCGGGGTATCGAAGAACGAGTGCGGCTTGTACCGCCCGCTCCTGACGCTCGGGACAGGGCTCGCCGTCTCGTGCAGCCGCACCTTGTCGAGCTTGTCCTCGGGCGACGAGCTCCGCTTACTTGATCCGATCGCGGTCCCACCCGGGCAGGGGGCCGGCGGCACATCGGCCGCCACTGTCGTCGTTGCTGTCTTTGCGCCGGGCGTGCGCGCAAAGTTTACCCATTCGATGCTCGTGTTCTGCGCGCCAAAGTACAGCGTGCCGCCCTCCCGGTCGTCCCATGCCAGCGAGTAGATGTCGCCCGAGGTATCGTCGCACGGGTGGATAATGTACAGCGGCTCGAAAGTGGACGTGGACCAGATCTGGGCGTCAGTCTAGTTCAAACTCGAAGGAGTAGTTGGCCGCTATCGAGCCGAGAGGGGAAGGAGGGCGCAGAGTGCTTCGCGCGTCGCGCAGCACGCACAATCTCGCCATCATCGCGAACGCTGTGCCGTGCGATCCAACCCTAACGGCCCCACCACCCTCCCTTCGCCCTCCCACTACCTCGCCCGCTCCGGACTCACCCTAACATCGCCAGCACTGCTAGCCGAAACGAGCCACCCGCGCTCCTTGACAACCAGCAGGGCGAGCACCGAGCCCGCGTGCCCGAGCAGCCGGAACAGGGGCTGGAGTGACGACCGGCAGAAGACGGTGATATCGTTATCGCGGCTCTGGCAGCCGGCATAGACGTGCGCCTCGTCCGCTGCGAGACTAAGCACGCGCCCGTCGCCGACGCTAAGGAGGTGCGTGAGGGACGGGATGACGCTGATGCGTTGGCGGGTGAGCGAGTCGGCTACAACGACAAGTAAAAGTCATGTAAACGGTGCACGCGAGCAATGGTGTCGAGAATCAGATTCGACGTGTCAGTACCACATCACAACAAGAGCTCCTTCCACACTCACCCTTCCGCATCGGCTCGACGGGCGCCGTTCCCGGCGACTTTGGCGTGTGGAGCGGGCTGGAAGGGGACGGCGTCGACGTGGGCTGGAGGCCGAACCGCGCGCCGGTGGGGGAGGTAGAGGATGAGGAAGGGGATGTGGGGCCTGGTGCTGGTGCTGCTGCTGCTGCTGCCGTCGTTGACGTTGTTGGAGGTATTGACACGCTCGTTCCAGTTTGGACCTGTTGAGAGGGGGGCGGTTGAGACTGAGACTGAGCCTGCGGTTGCGGCTGAGACTCAGACTCAGACTGGACCGACATGGCGACGAAAAGTCAAATGGGACCTCAGAATCAATGTCGTTATCGCGGTCCGAGCTGTGGGGCCGCCTCGTGGGGTAGTTACTGCCAGTGCTTGTGTGCTTGTGTTGGTGCGTTACTTTGATGCGGGGCTGCTCTTCGGTTCGCGCGTCGACTCAATTACGCCGTTATGATGTCTATTGAGTACTGTCGTGGTGCGTTTCGAGAGTTTGAGGAGCCAGGAACCGGAGACTGAAGGCGACCAGGGGAGATAGAGAGTCAGTCGAGGTATTGTATAGGAGTTGTGGTTGATTGTCTATGTATGTACTCGACACGACGTCTTGGTGAACTTTGTCTTCCTCGAATGTTGGTTGGTGTTCGGCGAATGACCGTCGCAATGGTTTCGTCATTTGATCGCCCGTGACCGACTGCACCACTCTTTTGATTCCGAAAAACTCAGTCCTCAGCACGCAAGCGATTAGATCAGTGTCATTTATTCCAGTCTCCCACCGACTTGCAGCTGCAATCATGAACAGTGCACTCATGCAACAACTTGAAGCTATCTAAAATTGTCCATTACTGCGACGGGGTAACCGCCGGTAGATTGTAAAATGCTATGAACGAAACACCATGTATGTGTGGAGCTACTGCAACAATGTTCTCGGAAAATGCGGGTATTGTCCTTGCCCTGCGGCAGCTCTACTTACATTAACAAGGAGGCAACAATGAGGCCAGCAGCACCCAGCATGGATCCAGCCATGGGGGTGAGCGCCATACCACTGTTGTCCTTCTTGCTGGCGTCAATAGCACCCTGCGCGCTGTTCTTGGCGTCGGTCTCAGAGGGCGAGGCGGCGGCCGATCCTTCAGACTTGCTCGGCTCCGGGGTCTTCTCAATGACAGACGTGGTAGGAAGCTTGGCGTTGTCCGTAGTGGGCTGGGCACCGAGCTGGCCGTTGCCGACCATGACCATCTCGCCAATCGAGGGGATACCGTTGACAACGACGAAGAAGAAGGCGTTGCCGGGCTGGAAGAGGTTGGGGCCAGTGGCGCCGCCGGGGATCTGCGAGACGTGGAGGGTGGTGGTGTTGGCGTTCTGGTCCACAGTGTAAGTCGACTCGAGCTCAATCATGCGCTGGCCGAACGAGAGAGCGTGAGTGTGGAAACCGTTGCGGTGGAGGACAACGCGGGTGTTGTTGGCAGCCGAGACATCCGAACCGTTCAGAGTAATGTTGAAGTAGTCACCACCGTACGAGATCGACTCGGGCATGCCAGTGTAAGCGGGACGGGGCTCGTTGGCGTACGGCGGGTACCAGCGCTCAATGTCGGTACGCGAGCGCCACTGGTCGTTGGTGAAGTCGGCGTTGGGGTTGGAGCCGGCGATCAGGATCGACGAGTCGGGGAGGAGAATGGCGGTCGAGTGGTACATGCGCTCGTTGGGCGAGGCGACAAAGTTGGTGCGGTCCCAACGCTTGCCAGCCGGGCGCTCAGGGTAGTACATGGCGGGAGTGTAGAGAGGGTCCTGACCGTACGAAGTGCCAACCGAGTAGCGCTGGTCACCGTAGCCGGCAGTGCCCATGGCGACACCGTTGCCCATCCAGATGTTGCCGTCGGGCATCAGGACAAACTCGCCCATCGAGCGGCCCTCGAGCATCCAGTCGTCGTCCTGGTAGACGGCGTCGCCCTCGGGAGCGATACGAACACACGACGAGTCGGCCGGGTAGGCAGTAATGTTAAAGCCAGGTCCGGCGTCCGAGCCCCAGTTGGTGTTGTTGGAACCACCGCAGAAGAGAATGGTAGGCGTGTAGTTGTTGCGAGGGGTGAGGGGGAGCATAGCAGTGGCGCCCGAAGCAGGGTAGACACGAGCAGCATAAGGCATGTCGGGGAGGTTGGTGGTCTCCTTGGTCTGGAGGTCGTAAAGAATGCTCTTGCGGTTCGCCTGCATGAAGAGCTTGCCAGAGGGCATGAGCCAGGTGAGGGTGTAGAGGTTGAGGGGAAGGGTCTCGGACAGGAAGGGGAGGGTCACCTGCTCGCCATTGGGAGGGAAGAACTCGTAGGTGGGGTTGTCCTGGTACTTGGTGTTGACATAGCCACCGTTGATGTCGCCACCAATGACAACCGAAGTACCGTCACCAAGAGTCTCGACCGACGGGTACCAACGCTTGCTCTGCATCTGGAGCCATCCGCCAGTGTCCTGGTTGACGAAGAAGGTCTGCGCACCCTGAGTGTACTCGACCTTGCCAGAGTCATCAGGGGTGATCATGCGGATGGCAGTTCCACCGTCCGTGTCGCGGTAAACATTGCCGTCGTCCTGCGCGTCGACACCACCAGTGGTAACGGGCTTGTTGCCACCAAAGACAGCCCAAGTACCGTTACCGAGCTGGGTACCGCCGGCGCAGAAGGTGTTGGAGAAGACGTCCATTGTGCGGACTGTTTTGTGTGAGCCTCGCCAGGGAAACAGTTGCTGCTAAAAATACTCACCCTTTTGTGTCTCCCAGTCGTACTCGACGGCCCAGGCGGCGTGCTCGCCGTACTGTCCGTTAATGCGGGTAGGGTTGTTCTCGGCCTTGTCGAGGACGTAGACCTTCTTGTTGGATCCAAGGAACATCTAGCTGTCAGCGGAGGACGATCGCCCATGTTGCTTACCATCTGGGCAGAGATACCGAGGTCACCAACGCCCTGGAAGGAGTAGGGGTCCTGCGCCGCGACGGTGGCGAGGAAGGGGAGGACGGCCACAAGGGCGGCTGTGGAAGGGCGCATCGTGGATAGAATAGTCGAGAAGGAACAAAGGGGGAAAAGGAAGAACTAGACTTTGGATCTAGTAGTCGTGGACGATATCCAACGAGGCGCGGGGGATCGTCCAACAAGTGCTCGTATTATATAGACGAGACTGGACAGGGTTAGCAACAGCGAGCTATGAGACAGTGCGGAGAAAGCCAGAGGTGGTGATGGGAAATGTGGACGGGGAGAGAGCAGAAAGTGGTCGCGCGTTGCCAGTGTGCCTCTGTGTGTGTAATGTGCACAGCAACAGATCTGCTGTGTAGGGAGCAAGATTGACGACGCGACCAGTCCGCACACACGGGGCGATGAGATCCAGCACTGAGGGGCGTGTGGACAAAGGCTTTATAGCTTGTGCAAAAGAAGCAAGCCAAACAATGCAATGCGAGCGTGACCGAGACACGGTTGAGAGAAGAAATATGCTTGAGTCCCGGCCGTCCCGTCCTGCTCCGGGCGCATTGGCCACCGTACGGGCAGTGGACGCATACCACAACCCTTGTCTCACAAAGCACCCATGCTCCTCTCGCACAGTCGAAGCCATAGCCAGACACAAACGCCGCTCAGGCCGCTGAGCTGGAGAAAGGCAAGGCGGTGACTGGCACCGATGGTGGTGGTGGCGCTTTGTTGTTGTGTGGGTAGCAGGTGGGATTTGCGGCGGAAGAAGACAGCGAACAGAGCCTTGGAGACTGTGTAGCGAGGGGGGAAGGGGGTAGATCTGGGCGGCCCGCGATCAACACTCACCTGAGAAACAAACGAAGAGGATGAGCGAACAAGTGTTGTTGTTGCACACGCTCTATCGCTCTTTAAAAGAAACGAATGAAAGGTCGAATAAACGAAAGAGAAAGGATGATGAGAGGAGGAGGCTAACGACGATTGTCAGAAGCCAAAGGTATCGCTTTGTGGAATCAGACTAGGAAGGGGGGGGAAGGCGGTGTATCCAGAGTGTCCGTGCGAGGCGAGCTAGAGAGAGAGAGGGTGCGGGAGGGAGAGAAGACGAGGGAGGATGGCGATGAAGATCTGAAGAGGATCTAGATGGAGTGGAAGAGGGAGGAATGCGTGTCTTGTGCGCTCGAGTCTGTCCTGTTCTGTTCCGTGTGGGTGGTCGGCGGTTGGCAGTGCTCGGTCGTGCGTCGACGCGGGTGTTGCGGTTTAAAAAGGGAAACCCGGAAAAAAAGGTATAAGGGAAGGCAAAAGGTAAAGGGGGGGTGAGTGTCCTGTGCGCTGTGCAAGTGTCGATGGGGTAGAGAATAAAATAAAGCGGGGGTCGACAAAGGGTCGACGATTGAGGGTGACGAGGTAAATTAATGGAGAAGAAGATGGCCAAGAGATGTGGGGGATCAATGGTGGTTAGCTATATAGAATAGATGGTACAGCAGATTGATTGTTAAGAGTCAATGGAGGAGGAGGAGGAGGAGGAGGAGGAGCGGAGGAGGATGGAGGATCGGAGACGGAGAGAGGGATAGAAGAGGGAGGAGGTGTCGATGTGGAACGACGGAGAGGAGGGGAAGAGAGGGGAGGAACGGATAGATGGGGTGGATGCGATGAATGGCAAGAGAGATAGAACAACAAAGGGAGACAAGGGGCTGTGTAACAAAAAAAGAGCGGAGGGGGATAAGGGAAACGACGACAGGGCAGGGGGAGCAGGGAGCAAGGCGGACGACGACAGGCGGATGGGTGGAGGGATGGAGGGATGACCAGGCAGCCTACCCAGCCTGGTGGCTCCTATGATGGCTACGGATGAATCTCAGGAAAAGGCAATCTGCATCGCTCTCGTGTTACAGCAACAGCATTCAAGCAGGTACTGCGCTACTCCTATTTTGAGTACTGGTTCTGGTTCTGGATCGGATTACTCGTCTGGCGATGCTAGAGCCCGCGCTTATTTTTGCCTCTTCACAGCATAAATTTCATCCCAGGCAGTACCATACCAGTTACAAGGTACGGGTTACATTGGTCGTGACCTTTTTCGCTCACCTCTCTTTTGTCCTCGTCCCGGGGCTAAAGGGCAGAAAGGCAAGACATATGGAAACTAGGCAGGCACAGCCCAAAGGGACTCTCCCACAGAAAAAAATGACGCCGCCATAATGGAACCGCTGGTTGAGCCACCGAGCGAGCATTGATTGACCTTGATAGAAGGGGGGAAATCCCGCGGCCGTTTGGGCCTGTCACGATCTCCGTCTCTGGTACGCAGTGCATGGTGCGGTCTCACCGTGTCTCGCTCCCATGCACTAGGCCATCCACTGTGTTGGCTGGCCATTTGTGTGCCAGAGCGAGAGCGAGCAAGGAGACCAGCCATCGAGCATTGGTCCCTGGGTGTCATGTTCCGCGTCCTCTGAGGTTGCCCTCGAAATGCTGCCCCTCTCGTTCTGTCCCTGAGTGAGTTTCAGGGTATTCGATTCGGATTAAAGTTTTTCGAGCCCACAGGTTAACTGAGGCAGCAGCTTGTAATTTGTAATGGCTGTACAGTTATCTAATACACTGGATATCAGCTGCATATAGATCCTATTAGAGTTGGATTTTGTTAACAACTTTGTCCCATTAGACTTTCCGGATACAGCCATAAAGCCGATTCGAGCAGTCCACGACTCACAAGACCCGAGGCAAGACTGAGCATTTTGAGGCAGTGCAGAGGGGCTTGCGCGGGAACAGGGAAAAGAGAGGCAGAGCGATCTCCCACCTCAGGCTTCAGGGCCCTGCTGCCCCGAAGCGACACTCGCAGTCTCTGTGTCTATCTCTGGCTGTGGACAGTCCACTTTTGGCACACGCAAACGTCGCTGCATGCTGCATGCTGCATGTTGTAGCTGCTGATCACTTGCCCTCAGCTTTAAATGTCACCTCAAGGAGAGATGGCATGACGTCGGCACGGGGCCTCGCAGCCTCTGCACCATTCTCGGAGATCGGACAAACGCATCATGGGAATGCACCTGCTGCGAGAGCGCTGCGAAACAAGCGGTATGCGCGACTCGTGGTGGGCGGGTGGCAAGCTCGTGGTGGAGCTGGAGCTGGAACTGTTTGAGCTGCTGCCGTGTCTGGCTGACATGCCTGGGACCCGAGACAGAAGCCACACCGCATCGAGATCTCTCCCTCCTGGCTGGTGTGCGTGTCACATGGCTCTCACACACGCCTGACCACCTGCCCTCTACGTCAGTCTGCTGGAGAAAGGCACCTCGTCATAGCTCTCCATCCTCTCTGGGCATCTCAAACCCGTGCCAGTTACGCCCTTCCGCCACGGGTATTCTGCGAACGTGACGCACTCCCAGCGCCCCCCTCCCTGGCGCTGTTCCCGCCGCCCTCGTCGGATATCAATCGGGATCGAGGAATGGGAGACACGAAACACGGATGGAGACTTGGCACTCGGCGGGGGTCACATTCACGAACAAAGGAGCTCACATTGCCCCGCGAATGCCACCGCTTTGGCCCTATGGACGGAGGCGCAGATGAGACGCCGAGGCGGACGGGGCGTGACTGCTCCAGATGCAGTATTCCGCCACGTCCGGCGCCACATCTCATGAGGCCAGTGCGACGCGCCCCGTGCGGCGACTTGATCTCATTGTGCTCCTCCGATCGCCGCACAGCACCGGCCGGCAAGTCCGGTAAATAATTTACTGCTGCCTGAGTGTATCTGCAGTAGGCAATGCATATGCCGTTGATCGCCAACCGGGCCGGTCCGGAAAGCGTATGCCTAATCGATGCACTCGAAATCTGATCCAATATGGGGGAAGCGGTGCACCCAGATTCCCATTCCCACAGACCAAGACGGACCCGAAAACGGTACCTGCCATCTCAGTATCGGAGATTGGAAGCAATTCGAGAATGGGAGATCCAGTTAACGCCACGGCAGGCGATGCAAGCCATCAGAGGGAACAATAGCGGCCAAGAGGCCAAGACGGACCCCAAGCAGGACACTGAAAGAGGAGACGACGATCCCTCAATTCATTGGTCAGTGGTGTTTCCGTGTCCGCGTCCATGTCCGTGTCAGGATCCAGGAACTGGTGCCGCCTTGTCTCGTTTCGACGAATTCCAGCAAAGGTACGCGGTGGACGCCCACCAGATGGCGAGCGCGTCGTACCCAGTCTATACATCCCTGAGGCGCTCGCCATTGTGCATTGTGTCCTCGATGCGGAGTGCTGGCTGAACACTACATACCAAAGGCCCGTGCGGCGCCTCCGCTAGCCTGGCCTGGGCTGGCCATTGTCGTACAACGCTGGAATAAGCGATTATGCTACTAGGACAGGATACGAGATGGCGGACACTGAGGATCCGAAGGCAAGCTCTCAGGTACCCGGGCTAGCGGTCCGGGCAGAGCGGTGCGTGAGAACCGTCCCATTGTTGAGTGTTCCCAGCCAGTGAACTGCACCAGCAAGGTAAAGTCTCCGTCCACAGTCCACTGCAGCATCGGCAGCAGTGGACACTGAAACACTCCCTCCTTTCGGCCCCTTGCCTCGCCCCCAAACACCAAGTACCGCCGGAGCTCGAGTCCCCACGTCCCCAACGTTCTCGTCAACTCTCGCCAACAGACGACCTCTGAGCTTTGGGCGCAGGGCAAACAACGCCTATGCCAAACAACCGTAAATTAACTAAAATGCTCAATTGCCCTAGCTTGTGCAAACCGACCTGCCATCCGCAGTTTAGGCTGGGGCTAAAGGAGGATAAGGATAACCCGGGGCGGGACCGAGCGCTGAGCGGATATAATAATACATTATCTCGTCTCGACAATAACATACTTTCACATGTTCGCACGCTGGCGTCCGCGGGCCGGCGGTGGGCCCGTGCTAAATCACCACCACTTGCGGTCGAGACTGTGCGTTGTTGGCGTTGTTTGTCTGTGTTGTGTTTCACGCTTTCGGAGTGTTTTGGCGCTGTGCGTCCATCAGACGTGGACGGGATGTGTCTGGAACAGGAGTGGCAGCTGGAATCGGATACCTGGGGGTGGGTGATGTCGCCGCGTTACATCTGTCCGGCACCCTGCCACACCCGTACCGGTGCCGCAGGGTATCGTCCTGGAACGGTGAGCGTGGCAGGAAGGGGGCACAGTACACGGTGTTTGTTGCTGCCTGTCTTCTTTCTTCAAGAGTCCGGCCGGAGGGGCGCACCGCCGGCCTAATGACTAATCATAGCGTTAGGTTTGACTAAGCTTGAACACGACAAGCTCCCATCCGACTCCAGCATTCCACTTGTCAGGTGGAACAAGCTTGGTGTCTGCCAGCCACCGCCCGGAACGGGGTACGAGGCGAAACTTGTTGTTGGCAGTTTCACCACTCGTAGCACACATTTACTGACATCTGCAAAAACTAACTACTAATCTCTGACTGCATCTCCGGAGGTAAAGGCGTGCAGTTGGGTTCAGCATGACTCAGCGCGGTATGACACGTAAGACGACTCGGGCCGGGGTTGACTGAAAGCAACAGTGGAGGAGGTGGTAACGGCAGCGTGGCGATGGCTGGCGCCAACCCACCTGTCCACAACTCTGTATGTAGACTCTCTTACGTCCGACGATGGCTTGGCAGTGCGTAATGGAACCTGGGAACTGGGAACTGGAACCTGGAACCTGGAACCTGGGAACCACCTGGTCTGGAACTGATCTACACTGAGCAAAGTCTCACGTGTCAGTACGCTCTGGGATGGCTGTTGGCAACCCGCCTGTCCACACTTCCTACCTCGTTCACATGCTTAACACGTATTATATATATGGGCTGACGGAAACGGGAACCGGGCTGAAATGACGGACAGAACGTGATAATGTAGAGCTTGCTGCGGCCGGCTGACTCGAACTCGAACTGGAAAACGGGCCGGGTTTCAGCTGAGACTTTGACTTGGACGTTGGCAGCTTGCTGAATTCTCGTCGAAAGGAGCTACGGAGTAGTACATTATCCGCAAGTGAGGGCCACAGTGGCCTGCATGTTGGCCCCGGTACTCCCAAAAACCACAAGTATATGCTCATCAGCCGACTCATGGAGCGACTTGTGGCCAGTACTGTACGCAAGGATATGACCGGCTGCCCCCCGCTTCTTTCCCCAAGGCCAAGACGGAAGCCGGCCAAGAGCTGTCCATTGAGTCACGCCCGCAACCCCGGACGGAAGGACGGTTATGGGCTACTGGGGACTGAGGAAGGAGGATGGCGTCAGATTATGAACCCCGCACATGCTGTTTCGAGTAGCGCAGATTGCGAGCAACATCACTGAGACTCCGCTCGACGTGTTTCCAGCTGATGGCGTCAGACGTGATACACACTGCAAGTACGGTGTAGAGTACCGACGAGGACGAGACGCCGCCAACGAAACGCCACGTGGCTGACTGTTGACGAGGGTGTCAAATGTGATAAATACCGCAGATACCGTCTCGAGTACACTAGATAGCGAGCTCGCCGCCAACAGGACGCCGCTCACGTTCCCCCCTAACGCAGTAAGTAACCTTACTGATGGGTCGCATTCTGCCAGGGACCCGACAAGTCCGGCATCGGAAATGGCCAAATACGGCACTGAGTCCGTGTTTGATATCTTTACACTGATCGGGAGATGTCACGTACCGGCCATCAACCGTGTTCGGAGGATGCCGTGGGGTGTGCCGTTGAGGCGGATGCCGGTGCCGTACACCGGGCTCGGCGCACCAAATCCGTCTGCTGCCGACACTGTCCGAGGCTGTCCGTGGTCGGCCGAGAACGCTCTACCGGTCACTCTCCTGTGAGTGACGTGGTCCGTCCGCCTGAGGCACTCCATCCGCCACACTTACTTCCTTGATTGACGACGTCGCCCTTCCGCCGCCACGCACTGTAAGGGGCTACATCTACAGTGCAGCGGGGTATTCCTGTAAGCAGCGCGGTATTCTCTGCAGGGAGCGGGATATTTCCCTGTATACAACGGGCTACTTCTCGTACATGGCGGGGTATTTCTCCTCTACAGCGGGATATTATCTCGCCTACAACGGCGTTCTTGCGCGGATAATAGATCTACATTTCCATCCCATGTCTCCGCCACATCAGCATTAGGATCCGATTGCCCCACCCGTCCCTGGATTCCGGCAAGCTGGAACGAGTGATTACACTGAACGCGCGAATGCGGCCGTGAGGCGAAACGTGGAGCCGGACCCCGGAAGCGAGTGGCTGCACAATGGCGACTGTACGTAGTTGTGGCGCGCACAACGTGTATTTTTACAGTATTAAACCAAGTTCATTCATACCGCGACGAGGCAGCGCACCACTCTCATTCCGAACCCTCGTACCTGTGCACGTGTACCTGCCACTATGACGTTCATGGCAGTCCTCTAATGTGTCGGTGAATGTGACGCTTCACACGACCACTAGTGGGAATGCAGGGTCGGAAACGCGCACAGCTGTGCATGTGCAAGTGAGCGAAAGTCACTGCGCCGCTGCAATCTGCGCATGCGCGCTGCGGCCGGCGGCCGGCGAGCTACTGTACCCCCCCCCCTCGCATTGACGAGGTGCGGTCATTCCCGAACACCAACCAAACTGCGGTCTGCGGATTCCAAATACCACAGTCACAATGCACAGTGCAGGATTGGGTGGCTGATCGGGGTTCTATTCCCGGAGATCTGTTTATAGATGCCGACTGCCGACTGCCGAATGGGCATCAATCTTATCAGGGCATGCATCGGTCAGCCCATTGCAGTTAACTGTTCGTCACGTCCATTCGTCGACTGCGGCGGCGTGGGCTGCACTGTTGCTGTCATAGCCGGGCGTGCCGAGCTGGCCGAGCGGGGATCATGGTCGAACGAGTTAACGACGCTGCTGGGACTGCCCATTCTGCGCGCTGCGTCACTTCACTGCATGT
>Ga0160505_100938_pt1 | contig 14689 bp, 6 predicted proteins | sample DIDeMG_FD_108225 | JGI IMG/M metagenome (GOLD analysis project Ga0160505, IMG submission 108225) | Enriched chicken feces microbial communities from UW Madison campus, WI, USA - DID2874_E49_Stillage MG | ecosystem: Host-associated > Birds > Digestive system > Large intestine > Fecal ... | reverse complement strand
CCACCTATAACAGTGATGTAATCCATCTTAATTTGTTTTTTTTGTTTTTTATTTTTTTTTTATAATCAGTCTGACTGATTGACGAAAAAAAAAAAAAAATCTCAGTGCCGTTTACTTGGTACTTCTTTAAACAAGTGGCATTTTTTTTGTTTAATTTTTTTTTATTTTTTTTTTTTTGTCAGTCATCGTCTGGGCAAACCGTTGTATTATAGTTGCTATTGTTGTTGAAATCTGGAGCAATGAGCGTTAACGAAAATGACCCTTGAATACACTGGCTCTTCTTTGCTCTTGTATTTACCTCCTGTCAAAAGTCTGCTTTTGAAACTTCCTTGACAAGTTGAATCACCATAACTACCATCTTGCTTTATTAATGTCTTCATATGGTCCGTGTTAGGTTTTATTGTTTTTTGTTACCTATGATGACAATCAGCAATCTGCTGTATTAGGCTGCCGTAAAACCAAAATAATATTCAGTCTGATAATGTGCAAAAATCTCCGTTGGAGCCACAATTGCAGAATATTGTTATCTAATTTATTATTATCATTTTTATTATTACTATTATTATTATTACTATCATTGTCTCCATGTCATCCATTTCTATATTTCCACGGATCTTCAACCGATTTATCGAAAACAATTACATCAATGATAAAAGTTACGTAATCATAATATTAAATCATAATTCGTAAATACCAAGTCTCATAAACTAAATCTTTTCCTCCGCAACCATAAGCTTCGGTAGCACAAGCAAGTGATTTCCAGCTCTACAAATCACTTTTCTGAGCCCTTTTTTTCTCCCTTCCCTTCCACTCTCCTCGGTAATCAGAAGAATTGCTAGAACAATTGACCATCTTAACAGCATGTCAATTCTTCTTCCTCCTCCTTCGTCTTCATCGAACCGGAAGGCCTGGCTGCTGGTGCCGGGGTTATTTGCGCTTATAACACTTTCCTTTATTGTGTATACTACGTTCATCTATGAAGACACTTTTGAGAAAAAAGCCATCAAGATGGATTTTAAGGACTCATCTCATGCCTCTGAACCCCTCAAAATAAAGCGACCTACCCAACCAAAGTCTGAATCGAAGGGTTCAGACCACTGCGATCCGTACTCCCAGCCCGGCTTTTACGATTTTGTTTCACCACTGCTCTCGAACATCACATACCGATCTTTGAACAAAGATTGCCAGGTGCTCGATCCCAGTCCCCTAAGCTATATTGAAAATGACCTGGATTATGAAGCGTTGAGAGACAAGACTGCGGTCCTTATTGGTGACTCTGTGGATCGCCAAGTGCTGGAGCAGCTATGTTCTTACATCAAGGGTAATCTGACTATATCTGCACAGGATTCGCACGACAAACCCGCCGAAGATCCCAAATCTGGAGGATACCCACGAATGTGCTATGTTGAAAAGTACAACCTTGTAATTTCGAATTACTTTTTCTATGGATTCGACCGCGACGATATTTGGGCAGACAAAACCAATGTTTACCTCAAGCCTGGTGATTATACAAAACGCATCGAGTTAGCTAAATCTGCTATTGGTTCACTGAACCGAAAAGTGGACGTTGCTTTTGTCAACGTAGGCTTTTGGGAATTGGCCAGATTTGACCGTCTCGATACCAACTTAGAACTCCCAGAGGTGCCGGCACTCAGGGAAGAGTATACAAAGGAGTATCGAGCAAACTTGAAGTCATTTTTACAGCAAGTCGTATCAACAATCTTACCAAAGTCCTCAAAGACAAGACTGGTGTATAGAGAAAATCACTATCCACAAGTGGAATCAGGACCCTTTTTTTCGTCACCGTCGACAATTAATAGAGAGCACCGATTTGATCGGTTCAAGGTCAGTCAGTTGAACCAGATTGCACGCAGAGTCGTTGAAATCAATTCACGGTACGAATACTGGCCTATAGGAACACAGATACGTGACATCCCTGCCGGGGAATACATGATGGACGATCTCCATCCTAACACAATTGGTGCTATCGCGCTCTGGGGAAACGCGATTCTTGAGTATATTGCCAGAAGTTAACGTTCATAAAAAATCAAATTTAAAAATTTTGGCAGGTTTATTATTTCAAAATTATGCTAGCATTAAATGATCTCTTTCCTAGTCACTGCACGTGATACTAGGACTGCCTTCAACATTCAAAAAAATTTCACCTTCTTTCCTCACAGTTACTTGATCAGATCCAACGGAATCAATATATAACCACCCATCATGTCTACATTAGCCAACCAGGTTAGACAAGCTGCGCCTGCAATTGACAGTATTGTCACAGAGTATGCCGCTGGTTATGTTCGCAACGTTGTGGACAATCTCTCCGATGCGTTCTCGGCTACTTCTGTCGACATCCCCTCTGAGATCCAGTTTGTTACCTCGCTCTTGCTTAATGCTGGTGCTGACAAGTCCGCAATCTCTAAGCTCAAGTCGACTCTTGAAACACAGCTGAATGAGCTTTATAAGACGACTATCTCGCAGAGCAAGGGCAATGTCGACATGTCCCAAAGAAAAATTGATCAAACTACTCTTAGAAATGCGCAGAGACACAATGCCAACCTTAACTCTTACAGTGGTGGCGGCGACTCCACTGATCTTGAGCTGCTTTCCGGTCGTAAGGTTGAATCGCGTGTTGACAAGAAGAAGCTTGAAAAGGCAGAGAAGAAGATTGCCGCCAAGTTGGCCAAGCGTGAGATGAAGACAGTCGAGTACGAGGCCTCGAAGCTGCTCAAGGATAACGTCAAGGAAGACTACGATTCGTTCTTCCTCACTGTCAACCCCTTGGATCTTTCTGGTGCATCTGCTGGTAAATCAAAAGATATCAAGATTGAGAACTTTGATTTGTACGTTGGTGCTGGCCAGCGCGTGCTTTCCAACACCACGTTGACGCTTTCTTACGGTCACAGATACGGTCTTATTGGTCAGAACGGTATTGGTAAATCGACTTTGCTTAGAGCGCTTTCTCGCCGTGAGCTTCCTGTGCCCAAGCATATCACCATTTTGCACGTTGAGCAAGAACTTCGTGGTGATGAGACCCTGGCTTTGCAGAGTGTTTTGGATGCCGACGTTTGGAGAAAGCATTTGTTGCAAGAACAGGATCGTATTCAAAGCCGCATGAATGAGCTTGATGAGAAACACAAGGAACTCACTGCTTCTGGTGCATCTGAAGACTCGATCGAGGCCAGAGAGATTGACGATGAAAGATCTGAGCTTGATGCCAGCTTGGCTGATGTCTTCAATAAACTGTCTGAGATTGAATCCGACAAGGCTGAAGGTAGAGCTGCTTCTATTCTTTATGGTCTTGGTTTCTCCAAGGAAGCCCAACAACAGCCCACCAACTCCTTCTCCGGTGGTTGGAGAATGCGTCTGTCTCTTGCGCGCGCTCTGTTCTGTAAGCCTGACTTGCTTTTACTCGATGAGCCTTCTAATATGTTGGATGTTCCGTCCATTACCTATCTTTCAAACTACCTGCAATCCTACCCCTCTACTGTTTTAGTCGTCTCCCATGACCGTGCATTCCTTAATGAAGTCGCCACTGATATTATCTACCAGCACTCCGAACGTCTCGACTACTACAGAGGTGCTAACTTTGATTCCTTCTACGCTACCAAGGAGGAAAGAAGAAAGAACGCTCAACGCGAGTACGAAAACCAGATGGAATACAGAAAGCATCTGCAGACATTTATTGACAAGTTCAGATACAATGCTGCCAAATCGTCAGAAGCCCAGTCTCGTATCAAGAAACTTGAAAAGCTACCGATTTTGGAGCCACCAGAGGAGGACAAGGCGATCTCTTTCAGTTTTCCCGAGCCCGAGAAGCTTTCCCCTCCTATTATTCAATTAAAGGATGCCTCCTTTGGTTACAATCCTGATAAGCTGATTATGAAGGATGTTGACCTTGATATTGGCATGAACTCGCGTATTGCTTTGGTTGGTGGTAACGGTTGTGGTAAGACTACTTTGCTTAAGCTGTTGACAGAGGAGAACCGACCTACAAGTGGTCAAGTCTCGCGTAACCCGCGTCTGCGTATTGGTTACTTTGCGCAGCATCACGTTGACGCTATGGATCTCAATTTGTCCGCAGTTGCATGGATGGCCAAGACCTACCCCGGTAAGTCTGATGAGGAGTACCGCCGACATCTTGGTTCGTTTGGTATTACCGGTACCCTTGGTCTTCAAAAGATGGAGCTCTTGTCCGGTGGTCAAAAGTCGCGTGTCGCATTTGCGTGCCTTTCCCTTTCCAACCCCCATATTTTGATTCTTGATGAGCCTTCTAATCACTTGGATATTGCCGGTTTGGATGCCCTGGCTGAGGCCCTCAAGAACTTTAAGGGTGGTATTTTGATGGTTTCGCACGATGTTTCTATTATTGATAGAGTCGCGAACCAGATCTGGGTCTCAGAAAATGGCCACGTTAAGCAGTTCCCTGGTACCATCTACGACTACAAGAAGCATATTCTCAAGATTGCGGACGCTTCGGGTGTTGTTGCCAAGCACTAGAGATAAAAAGCCGAATCATACTATATGTAACGTGTATAATAAAGATTTTTTTTTTAATAGCCAAAGCTACTTGATGAGAAGTAAACATAAATAACTTGTCATACGCGCTGATACCGCTACCTTGTCAGTCTCAGAGACAAGTGCTTTTGAAATCTATATCTTTGTATTTCATTTTGTTTTATAACTTTGTTTGCAATTATTCAATGTACGGACAAGAAACTGATTGTCTATAGAGAAGATTGTTTATTATTTATTGATTTTGTGTTTTCTCAGGGCACTTAGACAATGCTGATCCGAGCGATCCGGCTATGAGAAAAGTCAAGCAGCAGCAACCGACAGGAAAAGGCGAGCAGTTAGGAATATTATTTCATCAGGCCCGTCATATAGAGAGGGAACTACCAAGAAAGATATCTGAGACAGAAGAAAAAAACCTCCCCCCTCCCCCGGGAGCAGGAAAATCTCAGAGTGACACTGGGACCGCTATTGCTCTCAACCTGTGCATTCAAGCTGGAGTAACATTAGCCTGGAGATGGTGCGACAACGCCAAAACCCTCCCCCCCCCAAAAAAAAAAGGGAAAGGGGGAGGAGTCTACAGCAAGTACACCAGCCCTGAACTATATGGGGACCCTGGAAATCATAGTCCGTTTTACAAAAAATTATTATCGCAAAACGGAACCGTTACTTATGTAGTGGAATGATGAGAACTGGCCACGGTCCTTCAGAAAAAAAAATTTTTTTTTTCCATAGTTATAAATGCGGCCATACTGAAGGGGGTGGTCCACGCATTAAAGTATCGCTTCCTCTATGACTCTGGGCGTAGTCATCTGAGAGCAGGCTTCTCAAATGCTTGATCTCAGCGCGCTCCTGGGTAGCAAGAAGGGCCTTGAAGCGATAGCCTAGTTTTTCGACTCACTATTACAAATAATCAACTGATGAGTAGCTCAACAGCATGGCCTGCCAGGGCTTTACCAGCTTGTTTTACTACTGAAACATCGGGCTGCGGTGGCGGTATTGGAGGGCTTTTTTTTGACATGCTGCCTGTGTCTATAAAGGCTTTGACGCCATTGAGTGTCGAGACCTCGAATATCTCTTGGGTCGACCACATTGATCGGCCTCTGAATAAAACGGAGTCCATAACTAAGAGTCCTCTATTATACTGGGACTTTCAGACATTAGAACAATAAACAGATATATATTATTGTTCCGAGTCCAAACAGAATCTTTTTTTTTCTTTCTAGTTTAGTACTTAGCACATGTGCACAGTTTCACAGTATAAATGGATTTCAACCTCTTTCGCGTATAAAAAGGAGATGAAACAACCAAGAAACAAATCCTTTTTTATTCTTTCGAAAAGATCATTGTTATATAAAATTTACCTGCAATCCTTTCTTTTTTTGCTACTTGAAATGTTACAGGTATTTATGGCAAGAGACAGTGAAAATTTGTCTACCATGACTGTAAATTGCCATAAATCTACAATTAGACATAATTGATAAAACAAACAAACAAACCAGAGAGAAATATATTATAAAAGATAAAAAACTATGAAACAGATAAATACAACCCACAATACTAGTTGGCAAGCGACATACGGACCTTGCGCATACCCGATGATTCATCCTTAATACTACTAATGCTGACATTAATTTTGTCAAAGATACTCAACAGACGCGTTGTGCCCGCCTCGGTCTTGACCTTGAGTGAGAAGTTCTCTTCGTCAAAGACCGCCGTTTCCTCGTCGCCAAGGTCGCGTAGATGAATCAAACTTTCCACACCAAACTTGGGCACAAGAATGACAACACCGTTAGAAAAGACCTTGACAATGAAACCCTCGTGGGTAGTGCCCTCCTTTTCATTCTTGAGCACCTGGCCGACGTAGTACTCAATAGAAGCACGACCAGCAAATTGCGCATTGCGGTGACGTTTGTTGATATTGCGGCAGATCTTCTCCATGTGCTCCTTCTCACGGTGACTCTGATCAAGCGGCTCGTAATCAATTGAAGCTGCCAACTGGCGATGCGCAACAACATCAGCGTAACGTCTAATAGGCGAGGTGAAATGAGTATAAATATCGGAAGCAAGACCATAATGGCGGAATTCGGGCTCGGAGAAACTACCAGCTGAAAAATACTCAGCAGCCATCATGCAGCGTGTTGCCATGATACGGACAAGAGTGTTGAAAAAGGGTTCCTCGGGGTCGACACATCTATCAAGCGAATCGGCTAGCGCTTTGGAGCTAGTGAGGTCAATGTGTAAGTTCTTCTTGATGCGGAGCTGCTCATTAAGAATGTCAAAATTGGTAGCGGGAGGGGCAGCGTGTCTACGGAGCATAGCAGTCTGTGGGAACGCCTCGTAAATCTGTCTTGCAACACTAATGTTGGCTAACAACATGAACTCTTCGACAAGAGAGTTGGTATCCAGCAGCTGCTTGATCTCAACTTCCTTAGGATCAGAAGTCTCACTATCAGCGTGAACCTTGACTTCAGGAGAAGCAAGATTTAAAGCACCATTGCTGATTCTGCCAGCCTTCAGCTTCTTTGACAGATCCAAAAGAATTCTCATTCCCTTAGTCAGGTCGTCAGTATTAGAAGCATCATCAATTCTAGCCTGAGCTTCACTATACTCAAAAGCATGGCGAGATCTAATGATAGATTTGGTAAAATCAACGTTAACAATCTTGGCATCTGGCGTCATCTCCCAAATCACAGAAAACGCAAATCTGTCAACATAAGGCTTTAAGGAACAAAGATCGGTACCAAGAAGCATGGGTAACATATCAATGCGCTTGTCAACAAGGTAAGTGGAGGTACCTCTTGAGGCACCCTCGTCGTCGAGGGGAGTATTGGGCTTAACAAAGTGAGTAACATCAGCAATGTGAACACCGACATGGTAGTTACCATTAGGTAGAGGGTAAGCGTGCAAGGCATCATCAATATCTTGACACTTGGGAGGATCGATACTGCATACAAGCAAATCTCTCAGATCCCTTCTCTTCTTCAGCTTAGCGTCGCCACTGTTGAGGTTCTCGGGGACCTTCCAGTTATGACCCTCAGCTGGGAGACAGTTCAAAACAGACTTGGGGAAAGGTCTATAATCGATATCGTGTTCTAACAAAAGAGCCTCAGTCTCAGCCTCTTTAGATTCAATCTCACCCAAGCTTCTAATAAAATGACCTTCGGGATACTTGGAGGTGGCAGGCCAGTCGTCGACAGCAACAACAATTCTCTTACCAACAAGCTCACGTGCTTTTCTAGTTCTAATTCTGATTCTAGGAATACACTTATCAAGAGGAGAGACAAAGACGTTGCGAGGAGCATTGGACTCAGACTGGGGAAGCGACTTTGCTGAAATGTGACCAACATAAAATCTCCAACTTCTTTTCACAATACCAACAATTCGAGCAGTAGGCTGAATTCTTTGCTCAAGAGCAGAGTTCTGGGCACGCAAAGCTTCTTGAGCCAAAATCTTTCTCTCAGCATCAGAAATAACTTCTTGTTCTTCGTTATCAGCACCATCCATCTTATCAATCTGCTCTTCTTCAACAGCCTCCGAGGCAGGGTGCTTCCATTGACTTTGAGGAAGCAGCTCGACAATCACCGAGTCACCGTGGAAACCACGGTTAAGATTTTCTCTACCTAGAATAAGAATGGGTCTGGGGTATGCTTGCGTTGAAACCGAGCCTTCCAAAAAGTTGTATTGGTTGATGGAAAGGTTACCTCTGTACAGAGTACCGTTCTTTATACCACCCAAAAGACGAGATTGAGGATAGTAGCTAGGATAAGAGATTTCGTGGTTGACTTCCTGTGTATCCTCAGCAGGAATCATGTCGAGAATATCGTCAGCGTTTTTGAATTCTTTAATGTAGTCTCTCAAAGACAAACAGGTAATGCCTTCCTTTGTTGCAAGCTCTCGGTTGGCACGGTCGTTAGAAAGTAGTATAATGCCAGGAACGGGGTGACTAGAAGTGGCGCAGGATTCCTTCAGATGCTTCTGGTACCACAGGCACATGTTTCTGATAGCTCTGTCGTTTCTGTCGTTGATGGATTCATTTTTTTGTCGTAACGTGTGTGTCTCCTTGCGGAACTCGTTGTGGAAGACATAAAATCGTTTCTCATCAGCATCTCTAGCAATGGCTCTAAGACGAGTGTAAATAGGAAGCGAGCGGTTTCTGACTTCTTGTAGAACCACCTGGGGAATGATGATGTCGTAAAATGCCGATTTAAGTTCAAGAACATCAATGGCTTTGAGAGCAATATTGGTGTCAATTACCACATAATGAGGTCCTCTTTTAGTGGTAGAAGTAGGATCAACCGCGAGAACAGGAGGTTTAATCGTGCCATCGGCGTTGGGTTCCGCGCTGAGAGGACAGACGGTGCACAATTTAGAGGAGCATGGAATATCTGTCCGTAGATACTGCTCAATGTAAAGCTTAGTGGCGTTACCCGACTTGGCAGATCTAACATACACCTTGTGGGAGATGGTGAATTTGGAGCTATCCATGGGTCTTTTTGTGAGCGACATGGTGGCGGACTTGTGTATGTGGGGTGTGTAAAGACTGGGAGAGAGTAAACCTGAATCACAACCAGAGTTCAAATGGTGAAATATCAAAGGTTGGGACTAAAAATTTTGTAGGCTGACTAATATCTGTTTGTTAATGTAAAATCCAATTACAAATGATGAGTAATCAATCACGACAACGTTACAGGCATGATGGGAGTAAATACTTGAGACTAAAGTCCGCATGTGTTTTCCCGTGAAAGGAGCACATATTCGCTTAGAGAAGAGAACGCTGTTATAAGAGCTCTGGATGGTGGTCAATGGCAGAGTAACAAAACAAGTCCAGTCTATCTTCTAGTGAACAGAAGAAAGAAAAAAAAAATATCAAATTTCAGAGAATAAGAAACTGTATCATAATCATTAAATTTATATTTGGGTCATTACTATGAGCTGGATTCCTTTTCCATCCATGCGTTGTACTCCTTTCTCTTCTCCAAAATGTTGCTGAATATAGATCTTCTTTCCAGTGACAAAAAGGGACTAAAAAAGTAATAGAAGTTAGAATATTTATCAAAGAAAGAAAAAAATAGAACAATCTCAACAACAACTAGATGAGCACACTTACCTTTCACCCTTGACTTCAACGTCGATAATGGCCTCAGACAGTTTGATTGGCTTGAGGGTATCTGCTTGTTTGTAGACGGCGGCTAAAGTTGCAAACAACACTCCGAGTCCTAGTTCAATTTTGATCTGGAAAAGCAATGGTTTAGTTAGTGTCATATTCAAAAAATATCAATGCCAATCTATCACTTACATCTAGCGGCAGAGTAGAATTGAGCGTTGTTGACAAGGTAAAGTGCTTGACAAAGTATGAAAACTCGTAGGCCGAGTAGGCCGAGTGAATGATGATCACGGTACTCAGAAAAAACAAAACGTTGACAAAAGACCCTTTAGACATTTCTAGTTAAACGGAATAAGATCTGCAACACAGACAAGTTTGACAGAATAAATTAATTGCTGGTAGAATTGTTCCAGAGACGTTAGATATAGGTAGCGATGGTGGATGTGTGTGCAATAGTAACAAATCAACCAAAGCATGAGAGGATTGAAAAGCCCTAGCCCTGCTCAAAGGTTTATGTACTGTGTCATATGACTTGAATGTTATGACTTAGTTTATGAGACTTGCGTATTTCACGAATCTCCACACGCGTTCGGCTCTGCACAGAAACAGATTAACAGTAAAAGGCGTGGATCTTGGGCACAAAAATAAACACGGTTCGCGATAGACAATGAAGTTAATATGTAGATACTGAAAATAAGAACATGAAGAAAACAACATAACTTATAGATATTGATATCGATACACCTTGAAGTTGTGTTTGCAATTTCTTGATTAGTTTTTTTCAATTTTTTTTTTTTAATTTTCGATTGAATTTTTAATTTTTTTTTAATTTTTTTAATTTTTTTATTTTAATATTTTTTTTCTTATTAGAAAATTTCACTCGACCAAAGTCCAAACCAAAAAAGAAACAGAAAAAACAAGTTTGAATACCAAAAAGAATTTCTGATATAATTATTATTATCATTATTTTTTTTATTATTTTATTTATATATTATTTTTTATTTTCCAAGTTTCTTCTTCTTCTTCTTTTTTATTTCACTACTTGAACTTTTTTATTTTCATTTCCTTTCGTTTCTTCCTCCTGTTGCCCATCCCTACCTTAACTACTATTCTATTTATTTAGTACCATCCACCACATACTAACCTTCATCAATCATCGGGCATTTTATTTTTTATTTTTTATTTTTTTTCCCTTCCTGTTTCACCTTTTTTTTTTTTTCTTCCTTATATTTAATTTCTCACAATCAGCAATTATATTAAACGCCAACAACAGCCATGCCATCCCTCGCGACAGACTCAGAAGTATGTACTATGTTTATATACCCTTCTCTACTTTCTTGCCCTCATCTCTCATAGTACTAACTTAATCTTTTACAACAGAATCACATTGATGATGAGCCTGCCTCCTCCACAGACCACAGCAACTCTCAGTCTGAACCTTCTCCAAGCAACGATGATAAACCGAGCAACGAATCTACACAAACTGTCTCCGCCAGCAGTAGTAAACGTCCATCGCCGCCGTTACCACCGCCTCTCTCCGAAGCCGAAACTAAAGCTCGCGCTCAGCGATATCTTGTCGATGATTTTCGCCAGAAAAACCCAATCAAGGTGGGTAATCCATTATAGTCATCTCGTTTAACTCTATCTCCCATTTACTAACAATATTCCCCTTCTTATAGCGTGAAGACATGATGAATCGTTTCAAGTATTTGCTTGGCCTCACCGATCTTTTTCGTCACTTTATTGACATTCGGGCAAAGAACGACCCTGTTGTCGCCAAAATCCTCAAGGAAATTGACCGTAAATCTAGAGAAGCAGCGCGGCAAAATAAGGCATCTAAACGTACTACACGACGAAGAAAAACTGAAAAGGAAGAAGATGAAGAGCTGCTCAACGATGAGGAGACCGAAGAATCTGAGGCTACCGTTTTCACCGAATCTCCAAAATATATCAATGGAACTCTCAGAGAGTATCAGGTTCAAGGTCTTAACTGGCTCGTTTCCCTTCACGAAAACAGCATTTCAGGTATTCTTGCCGATGAAATGGGCCTGGGCAAGACGTTACAAACCATATCGTTCCTTGGCTATCTTCGGTACGTTAAGGGCATCAATGGTCCTCACATTGTCATTGTCCCCAAGTCGACTTTGGACAATTGGTGTCGAGAGTTCAACAAGTGGACTCCTGAGGTTGATGTATTTGTTCTTCAAGGCGACAAGGAAACTAGAACAAAAACTATCAACGATCGCCTTTTCAGTTTTAATTTTGATGTTTGCATCACTTCCTACGAAATGGTTATTCGCGAAAAAGCTCAGCTGCGGAAAATCGCATGGCAGTACATCATCGTCGATGAGGCCCATAGAATCAAAAACGAGGACTCGACACTGTCGCAGATCATTAGACTTTTCCACTCACGCAATAGACTTTTAATCACTGGTACTCCGCTCCAAAATAATTTGCACGAACTTTGGGCGCTATTAAACTTTATCTTGCCGGACGTTTTTGCCGATTCGGAAGCCTTTGATCAGTGGTTTGAGGGAGGCAGCGAGGATGACCAGGACACTGTAGTCCAACAGCTCCATAAGGTTTTGCGCCCCTTCTTGCTACGTCGTGTCAAGGCCGACGTTGAAAAGTCTCTTCTGCCTAAAAAGGAAATCAATTTGTACATTGGCATGTCAGAGATGCAAGTAAAGTGGTACCAGAAGCTACTAGAGAAAGATATCGACGCAGTAAATGGAGCGGTCGGTAAGCGAGAAGGCAAGACCCGATTGCTCAACATTGTCATGCAGTTGAGAAAATGCTGCAATCACCCGTATCTTTTCGAGGGTGCCGAGCCGGGTCCGCCCTATACTACTGACGAACATCTGGTCTACAATTGTGGTAAAATGGTTATTCTTGACAAGCTTTTAAAACGACTTCAATCTCAGGGGTCAAGAGTTTTGATTTTTTCACAGATGAGTAGAATGCTGGATATTTTAGAGGACTACTGTATGTTCAGGAAATACAACTGTTGCAGAATTGATGGCTCTACCGACCACGAGGAGCGCATTTCAGCAATTGACGATTTCAATCGCCCTGGCTCTGACAAATTTGTATTTCTTCTTACGACAAGAGCCGGTGGTCTTGGTATCAATTTGACCACTGCTGACATTGTTATTCTCTATGATAGTGACTGGAATCCTCAGGCTGATCTGCAGGCTATGGATCGTGCGCATCGTATTGGCCAGACGAAGCAAGTCTATGTTTTTAGATTTGTCACTGAGAACGCTGTTGAGGAGAAAGTTTTGGAAAGAGCGGCACAAAAGCTGCGACTGGATCAGCTTGTCATTCAACAAGGTAGAGCTACGCAAAACATTAACAAGAATGCCAACAACAAAGATGAACTAGTACGGATGATTCAACATGGTGCAGAAAACATTTTCAATACATCAACTGGTGGTACTCTGCTCGATGATGATATTGACAGTATTCTGAAAAAGGGTGAGGAGCGCACTGCCGAACTAAGCGCCAAATATTCCAAGCTAGGTCTCGACGATTTACAAAAGTTTTCTTCGGAAGGCTCTGCCTACGAGTGGAACGGTGAGGATTTTACTAAGAAAAACAAACTTGGAAGCGGCATGACTTGGATCAATCCTACCAAGCGTGAGCGCAAAGAGCAGACTTATTCCATCGACAACTATTACAAGGATATTTTACAAGCATCAAAGGTCAATGCTGCGCCCCGGATCCAGCGGGCTCCAAAACAGATCGCCATTCAGGAATTTCAGTTTCTGCCGGATCGACTCAGGGAGCTGCAGGAGAAAGAGCTTGCAAATTATAGAAAGGTCATTGGTTTCAAATTTTCTTCGGCTGACATTACCGACCTGGCTGAGGGTGAAACCAAAGAATCAAAGCGGAAAAAAGAAAATCAAAAGATAGAGAAGGCCGAACCTCTCACAGAGGAGGAAATTGAGGAAAAGAAGGAGATAATCAAGAACGGCTTTAGCCACTGGAGCAAACGTGACTTTACTAATTTCATTCATCAGTGCGCCAGATATGGACGGCACAACTATGCTGCGATTGCCAAGGAGTTTAACGATAAAACTGCGGAAGATATTGAGCGCTACTCAAATGTCTTCTGGCAGCGATACAAAGAAGTTGAAGGCCATGAGCGATACATTGCACAAATTGAGGCGGGCGAAGAAAGAATGCGCAAGTTGCAGCATCAACAGAAGCTTCTGCGCCAAAAAATTGAAAGCTACAAGGTACCCCAGAGCGAAATGGTCATCACATATCCCGCCAACAACTCTAAAAAAATCTATTCTACCGACGAGGACCGTTTCATTCTGCTCATGGCAGACAAGTACGGACTCGACAGTGATAACCTTTGGGAGAAAGTGATTAAGGATATTAAAAAGTCTCCGCTGTTTAGATTTGACTGGTTTTTCCTTTCCAGAACTCCTGTGGAACTGTCTCGACGATGCGCCACGCTGTTGTTGGCTGTCACCCGTGAGATTGAGGGTCCAAATGCAATGAAGCGAAAGTCTGGACCCAAGCGATTGGCAACTTCTGAGGACACGAGCGTGGCCGACACGCCTGCAACTGGTAGTCCTGAGATTCTCGACTTTGAAGAGGACAAGCTCGAGCATGCCACAGAGACGATCAGCACGCTTCCAATGGTTGAACCCCCATTGAAGAAATTGAAAAAGACCCGCACTAGTCAGATTAAGGAGGAAGAGGGCATTACTACCAGATCGAAAAAGTCAGTTTGAGGGTTTAAAGACTCGGTTGCAATCGTTTATTTTCATTTATGTATATATGTTTTCATTCTATCATGTATGCCTCTGGCTTTTGATTTTCATTATCATTAACAAAATTGTTTTTTTTTTGGCTCTTTTATTGATCTCCTAATTTTATGATGGGTGGAAGTCAGAAATCTCTTAAAATCAGGACTTGGAATGGAAGAGCAATTAATAATTGCCTGTTCGTGATGACTTTTTTTGTGGAGGTCTGGTTTTTAACCAATGGAAATTATTGCATAATACCACTTTAAGCACATCTTGAAAGTTTTTTTTTTTTTTTTTTTTTTTT
>Ga0160505_100936_pt1 | contig 14696 bp, 16 predicted proteins | sample DIDeMG_FD_108225 | JGI IMG/M metagenome (GOLD analysis project Ga0160505, IMG submission 108225) | Enriched chicken feces microbial communities from UW Madison campus, WI, USA - DID2874_E49_Stillage MG | ecosystem: Host-associated > Birds > Digestive system > Large intestine > Fecal ... | reverse complement strand
TTCCCTCCTCCAAATATTCGGCGAAAACAGACGCCATGCGCAGTCGCGACTGCGGCTACAGCCTCGCTGAATAGCTGGATGCGCAGCACTGTCGCTTGTGTGATCGATGTCCTCCTGTCAGGCAGTTTAACGTTTATCCGTCTTCTGTGCTTCCGTCTTGTTTCGTGATCTTTCCATGTTGTTGCCACGTGCGTGCTCGGACATTTTCGTGGCGTGGCGCTGTCAGTGCTTCAGTGTACCGGATCAGTGCGTGAGTAGTATTTACACCTAACCGACGACAGGTGCATGGATCAGTTGCCGCGCAATGACAGCAAGACCCTCATGTTACTGATACAGACTGGACTAACCCTTGGGAACAGCACTGTTACACAGAACAACCCACACTCAGAACTAAACTGAACTGCCCATGACGCTGGAACTGAGACTGCCTATCCCTACCCTGTTCCCGCTCGTGCACGCGGTCATCATCCAGATCTCTTGGATCTATTGCAATCGCTTTGATCACACATCCGATTCGCGATAACAAGTCCGATACAGGCACAGGATAAATCCAGAGCTGTTAGCAGGGACAAGCACGAGGTCGAGGTCGGGGTCGAGCTCGAGCTCGAGCTCGACGACACTGACCCCAGCTCACGAAATCCATGTTGTTGATAAGATCGGCAGAAGGGGATGAAACCAAGTGCTAGGCCTCGCGTCACGGACACCGCGACGATGGAGAGGAGGGTCAGTCTGGGATGTATAAGCCGCTGTCTTTGCGCCAGCGACGTGAGCGCCACATCGCTAGACGGTTTAGCTCGGCGGCGACCTCGGGGCCTCGGGGATCTCAGAGGCTCGCAGCGGAGAGCTCTCCGGCGTGTCTCGACGCTGCCGTCCACGGTATCGCCATGGGTGTCCCAGAGGAGGCGGCTCGCTTGACGACGGTTTCGTTAGGCATTTGAAGGGCAAGTCAGGCTTATCGCCGCGGCTCGGATCCGCTCACTTTCCCGAGAAGCAAGCATAGGACAGGGGATGGCATCCATCACATTCTGTGCAGGCTGGAGCTGTACAAGCAACCTCCAATTCCCCATCTAGCGTCGTCCACGTTACGCTCCGCTTCCTCCAACTCCTCGTAGGAGGAGTAGAGCTGTCTCGATTTCGGCACAGCAGTTCGCGTCTCCGCTTCGCCTGGTCGTGCTGCGGTGGCGGTACCGGAGATCGGAAATTTGGCTGGTGGCGCACCACATCATCCCGGGCGCCCTTCCGCTTTCCGTTGGCCTTACGCGTCTATTGACATTTGTCTCTTTTGGAGCTGACCTTGCGGCGCGCATTAGCAGTATTGTGGCGCGCGCGCGTTTCTCCTCGAGCTCCCCGGAGAGGTTAGCGACAAAGTGTCAGTTCCCCGGCTCTGAATTTTGCCTTCCACTTCAACCTTTCCCTTTACACACCACCCACCCCATTCGTTCAACCCCGCACTCATCAACGTCCTCCCCCACCACGTCCCTTGTCCACAGGTCCACGCCTGTTGCGATTCTTAGATAGACATGTACACCTGCGCCCCCTCTCGAGAGGCTTTTCATCACATCACATCACATCACGCCCCGCACCACACTTGAGGCATCGTCTCTCTCGGTGCATGCCGATCCCGATCTCGGTGAGCTGCGCACGCTAGGAATGTGGTGCTAATGAGGAAGAGGTGGTCGCACTTGGCTCTTCGGGATAGAGCCGGAGCGGAAGAGCGGGTGATCGTTATGTCGTCCCTGACGGCGTATGCGCCGCGCCATCTCCGACCAGACCTTCGGCACGGAGGGAAGGCACCTGGAGCGTCGACGGGCTGCCGTAGAGTGGACTAGCAGTAACCCTGACCTCCTTGAGACCGAGCTACAGTATTTTTATTTTATTTTATTTCACCCGCAAGCAAGGACTGTGACGCTCCAGGATACCTCGAGGTTGGACGACATGGCCAAGCTCGAGGATACCGCGAACGGTGAAGCGTACTGTATGTATATCGACCGACTGACCGCCAATGGAGAACACCTTCAAGATCCCGCCGGAATCTCAGCTTGAGGTGCATGTTCTGGGGTGTGGCGCTCAGCACCCACACGCTCCAAGTGCTCCGCAGTACGCCGTGTCTTTTCACCCCACTCGTCTCGTAGGCTATGGGGCTCCGGCGTTGTCTGCCACTCTTGACATGACGACTATCAATCATATTGGCTGTATACTGTACTGTCCATGTTCAGGTGTCCGCCGCGTCCAGCGTCCAGTGTCCATATCTCAGTGTCCTCATGCCTACTACACCTACTCGGCAGTGTCGCAGATAGGCTTGCCGGGCACGGGGTCATTAGCGTACGCGCAATCGGTAATGTTGTACGGGAAGGTATCCCACTCGTACCCGTCCTTACAGTCGACGAGCACGACCTTTGCCCCTAGGTGCGGGTTCTCGCCCGACTTGGGGAGGCCCTCGAGCGCGAGGCAGTAGTCTAGCATTAGCATTAGCTTGCACTTTACTGTGTACTGTGTACTCACTCGTGAGACGCAGGCGGATCTTGGCGTTCTCATAGTGCCACTGCGTCGTGAGCGGCGGCCCGCCCTTGTCCCTCCACTCCATCTGGTTGTCGTCGCATTCCGCAATGAACGCCTGCTGCCCGAGCTTGGGGTTGCGCGTGCCGTCGCCTTGTTGTTAGTCTAGCCTTGCAGTAGTGTAGTCACAGTCACGTACAGTCAGCGCCGGCAGCGAGGCACAGCGTCTTGTTCGCGTTGACGTGGATATACGTCTGGCCCCACTGGAGGTACCAAACTGTCTGTGCGGCCCAGTTACCCGTTCCGTCACTAGAGAACTGTCAGTACCCCCTCCTAATCGCTTTGCTACAGTAGTAGTCTCCGCTGTCGGCTCAGGCTCACTTGTAGACAATGCCCTGACCCGGCCGGACGTCGGGCGACCCATCAGGCTTGGACGCCGTAATCGCCGCCATCATCCCGCGGTCAATGTACCCGTCGAACAGGAAGGGCGTGAATGCCGGTCCGCGCGTGTATGTCTGCCGAGGGGGACGCGCCATGGTAGTTGCCGAGGGCTTGTCGCCGACCGCGGGGGCGGCGGAGGCGAGTGTCGCGAGAGCGAGGAGAGATGTGAGGAGCATGGTGGTTGGTTTGTGCTGGGGAAGAGGGAGTGGTTTGCTGTGTATTTAACCTGCTCGACCACTCTGCAGCAACAGGCGCAGCAAGTAACCACGGGCATGGGCTAGCAGTTACGGCGTCACCTCCGCTGGAAGCACGGAGCCGGAGCCGGGTGCTGTGCACTTCGTCCCGTGCGTTGAATCACATGGGCGTCCCGCAACGTCATGGGGCCTCCGCGAGTGCAGATTAGCTGTGGGTTGGAGGTTTGTCCTCAGGACGGGGTCTGGTGTCGGAGCTCCAAACAAGCTTGCCTCGGGGTAGCTTCGTTCCGACACAACCAGCGCAACATGACAATAGAATACTGTATCGCGCTGCTCTGCACACCGAGGCTAACCTTGAGCGGCACGTCATAGAATACAGTGTGGCGGTGCAGCTGCCATTAGTCTTGGTTTCGGGAATCTCACATGCCGTGTTTGATTTATTAATGGATGCAAGTGGCTTGTGCTTGGCGTGGAGCAGATGCGACTCGCACGGCTACCCGCACTGGCGGACAGAGGTCCGAGGTCGCGGCGATGAATGCCGGGAGAATTGCCGGTGCCGACTCGCGGTGTGCCATGCTCGTCGTTCGTACCTGTCCCCGAGGACAAACCTTCTCGAGCCGCGGATCGACACAGAGAGATACCCGCGCACAAGGTTCAGCGTGTACCATTCCTTTCAGTGGAGCGTCTTGCTGGTCTAGGGCATCGTCTGGTTATTGTGGAAGACAAGTCTCATCCGCCTCGGTCCTCAGAGAGCTGCATACACATCCCAGCGCCCTCCGTGTGCAGCCTCTGTTACCTACAGTAGACCCCCAGCGACCCGTTGCAATCTTTCTTCACATACCTTCCTACAATGCGATACTTTACGTGCAATGCGGATGCTACACGCCACGACACACCCAAAGTCTACCAAACCACACGCGGCCGTCTTGTCCAGATTGCCCATTTTCTCTCTTACGCCTGGTAGTCGTGGTACTCCTTCCACTGTTCCGTCTTGAGCAGGCCGGCAACAAAGGCGTGGAAGGCGGGCGCCTGCGCTGCCGTGCTCATGCGGTACAAGGGGACGGCCGTACGCAGGGTCGAGCGCTGCATCTCCTCTGTGACACGTTAACTCGGTCCGACATAACGAGATGAGCTGCGCGTCTACTCACCTTTACGCTCAAGGTCCTGCTTGATCGTGTCCTCCTTAACCTCGAGGTCTTTCATGATGGTCGTGAGCGACTGCGCGACCTCGTCCAGGCGGGGGATGACGTGCAGCGGCGCGACCTGCGCAAGGCGGAGAAGAAGCATGAGACCCAGGATCTTGATCTCGTTGACGTCCGCAAGGGCAGCGAGCACGCGCTCAGTGAACGCTGGCAAGTCGAGCTTGGCGAAACAAGTGGCCAGGAGCGTGTACATTGTCTCGTACGCCGTCTTGCGGTTCTCGAGACCATCGTCTTCGAGCACTGCAGTGTCAGTTCTCGTCCAATCCGATTAACTCACCCTTCCACGGTCCCATGGTGACCTCGCGCTGGAGCGACTTCTTGACCTCGGTCTCCTGGTAGAGGTACGGCTGGAGGAGAGACAGCTTGTCCGAGATGAGGTACGGCCGGCTCTGGGCGGCAGCGTTGAGGGCCGCGACAGCCAGACGGCGAACGACGACGCTCTCGTCCTTCATGAGCGAAAGGAAGTCGCCGACAATGGGGGCGATGAGCTCGTCAGTGCGCGAGTTGGCGTCCTTTGTCGAGTCAATGAACGTGTAGCGGATCGCCGCGGCGACGAGCGCACGCTGCTGCGAGGTGCCCTGGAGCATCTCCTGGAGCTGCGGGAGGAAGCGTCCCGGCGCAGCGACGGTGAGCTTGCCGATGCACGCCGCCTTCACGTTGCGCACGCCGTCGTCGCTGACGGCGTCCGAGTTCAGATCGCTGAACAGCGGGCGCCAAAGGATGTCCGTGAGCTTGTCCAGCTGGGGGTCCGAAGAGTGGAGAATGACCTCCTTGAGCGCGTGGAGAAGGAGGAGACGAGACGACTCGTCCTGTGCACCCTCCAGCTGGTGGATGAGAACAGGGAGGAAGTCGTCAGGGGCACCGACGGCCATGTTGCCTGCCGCGAACGCCGCAGCGCTGCGAACCTCCTCGCTGCCGTGGCCGAGGTAGCGAAGAATAGACTGGAACAGGTCGGTGTTGACGCTCAGGTCGCTGTGAGTTAGTACTAAGCTCGACAAAACAACTCACTCAAGACGACCAATTTCACCAGCACAGAGGAGCGCGAGGTAGACATCGGCAACGGTACCCTTTCCAGACTGGATGGTGCGCTGGAAGATGGTGAGGATACCAGCAAGGTTGCGCTGGCCATGCTGTACAATGGCACCAATGCAACGGGCGGTAGTGGTGTACGGCGCCGTGCCGCCGAGGGTGGCATCGGGGATAGCGTCAACCTTGGGGAGATTGGACACGAGGGCGGGGACGAGGCGGAGACCGGCGTCGACGTCGCCATCGACATAGGTGCCGAAGAAGCCAGTAAGCGCCTTGATAAGGACGGGGCTGCTGGCGTTCTTGACGACCTTGAGGATCTCGGGAATGATGTGCTTGGCGACGGCGTCGCGGCACGCCGGCTGCGTCTCGAGGATGATGGAGAGAGTCTCCAGGGCAGCGGGTGACTCGACAAACGCCTTGAGCTCGACGACGATGCCCGAGGCGATGTCGGCGGGAAGCGAGCTACCGAGGCGACGAAGGATGCTGTTAATAGCGTTGAACTCGGTAGCCTTGGAGACCGAACGCTTGTTGCGGCGGACAAACATCACAACCTGAGAGAGCACCTCGAGAAGCCACGCGTCGAGAGCGGGTCCCGAGCAGAGCGGGGCGTCGGCGACGCGGCCGATAACCTCAATCGCGATCGAGGCAGTGGTCTCGCTAGCAAGACGAGCGGTGATAAGGCCAAGAGCCTCAGAGTGCTGGTTGACAATTACATCGCCCTCGTGGACGAGAATGTCGCCGAGAGTGATGAGAGCCTTCTCGCGAACCTCGCTGTCGACCGACGAGTCGCCAAGGACGCTGCAGGTAGTGGTGAAGATGTCCTGGATGGGGCGGTCGTAGCCGGCGCGAAGGGGCGACGCCGAACCCTTGTTGGGACGGATGGCACAGGCGACGGCCGAAGCACAAGCAAACGCCTCGAAGCTGACACGCTGGAGCTTGTCACGCATGCAGCGAACAATGTCCTGGGTGAGGGGAGCGAGGTGCGAGACATAGCTGCGAGCGCTGTGGTACGTGAAGAAGGCACTGAGGAAAGACAGAACGGCAATGGTGAGGGAGGGGGTGGTGCTGTCCGAGGAGCGAAGAGCGTTCTTGGCGGCGTTGCAGATGGCATCAGCCTCGGCCTCGAGACCTCCGTGAAGCGCCTCGACAACCTGGCGAAGAAGGATAAAGCTCTGCTGGCGTGTGGTGACCGACTTGGCAGTAGCCTGCTTGAGAATGGCCTTGACCAGACGAGGGGTGAGCTCGAGAAGGGACGCAAGAGCACTGTCGTCAGGAAAAGCAGCGTCCATAACACACCTGTCAGGCTCGGGGTCTGCGTCCATGTCGTCGCTCCGCTTGCGCTTGTTCCTTCCTCCGGCAGCGAGCTCGGCGTCGCGAGCGTTGCTCGTCTGCTTCAACAGGGCCTCAAACGCGGCAAGGATCTCCAGGCGGACGCTCTCTTCACGCTCGCTGAAGCGAGCCACAAGGGGCGCGGCGGCGGTCTTGTAGAAGTCGGCAAGGAGGTCGATACGAGTGCTGATGAGAGCCTGGAGCAGCTTGGCAGCAGAACGACGGATCTTCCACGAGTCATCGTCATCATCAGAGTATCTGCGGTCAGTCAAGGCCGTTCGTAGCGCACTCACGCGTCATCGTCAAACTCATCCTCGTCATCGTCATCTCCGTCCTCGTCCATATCAACGTCCTCATCATCGTCGAGCTCCACATAGTTCTGATGTAAGTTTCCGATGATCGGCGCCCAACTTACGGGGTCATACTTGATGAGCTGCAGTGCCCGGGCAGTCACAGTCGGGACATAAGGTGCGAGGTCGGCCGCACAACGCAGAGCGAGCACCTCGAGGGCCTGTCGTCAGCTACGTAGTGGGTCCGTTAGCTCACAGTAAGTGCGCCCTCGACAGCGTCAGTGTCATCGAGGTTGTCAGCCTGCTTGAGAATGTTCTCAACGAGCTTGCCCGAGGCGATGAGCGCGCCGATATCGCTGTGAGCCGACGTCTTGGCGATACCCGCGACGGCCGCGACCCATGCCTTTGCCGAGTCGCCGCCCTTGGCGAAGCCGGCCGCGAGGTCCTTTTTCAGACCCTCAAAGTGGTTCGGGCAGATGGCAATGAACGCCGCGATGGCAGGGACGGCGCGCTTGCGGACGCTCAGGCGGGGGACGGCCAGGACCTCGCGGAAGGTCGTGAGCGAGGCGGCCTGCAGGTCCTGCGAGGCGACGATGGTGGTGGCGAAGCGGGGGTAGATCTCGGAGAGGATCTGAAGAAGCTCTGATGCGAGCTGGGGGTTTGCGTTTGCCTGATATGTCAGTGTTGTAGACAGCGACAGACTTGTGGGTACACACGACGCAGACGTTCTGGCGAATACGGCCAATAACAGTCTTGAGCGACGTCTCGACCTCGGCCGACTCGGGGCTCATCTCCGTGACGACCGACTTGAGGGCTGGTTGCGTCAGCGTCCGTGTCCGTGAAATCATCAGGGCAGTAAACACATCTGATGCACAGCACTCACCCAGACACGAAATGTCGCGGCCTTCCTCGTCGACCTTCTCTCCCGGCGCGCCGATGCCGTTGGTGATGGCGCCAATGATTTGGCGGAGGTATGCCGGCCGCGCGCGCTTCGACATGTTTGCAAGGCTACAGAGTCAACATAAAGGAGCTCATGTCATGGTGTACTCACCATGCAACGGCCGCGTTCTTCACCTCGGCATTGCTGTCAGCCAGCAAGTTGAGGACGAGCGAGGTTAGGATCTTCTCAGACGACTCGTCGGCGTACTGGACCTTGTTTGCGGGTGGGGGCGTGCTGAGGATTTTGGTGAGCTCCTTGTTCAAGTCAAGGAGGGCCATGACTCTGCGGTGGTCAGTCACAACGCTTCTTTGGCTCTTCGAGAGGCAAAAGCCAGTGCGTACCGGATATCCGAGTCGGACGACTTGAACTAGAACATGTCAGCTGAGTTCAAAGCGCACTTACAGCAGACTGTGAGGCCCGAGGAGCGCAGCGCACAGCACCGGGTCCAGGTCACACTACCGGGACTCACCTTGTCGGAGAGGGAGGGGATCATGACGCCGAGCGCCTGCCTCGAAGACATGGTGGCGAGTCGCTATTCGTAGCGAAGAGCAAGACCTGTCAAGGCGGGTGAGGGTGCAAGTGGCGGGGTACGTGAAAGACAGTTAGATGACAAGATGAGAGAAGAGAGAAGGAAGATGAAGGCAGGAGACAAACAGAGAGTATCAGGAGAGCTCCTGCGCACAGCACGCAAGCTTGTCTGACTGTGACGCGTCTGAGGCAACAGTCAACCCAGCGGTGGAGGAACGTAAAGGTGACCAAACGAAGGTGAGGTGTATTCCACGTGGCTTATGACGTGTACTTTTCGCTCAATGCCTTCAGCTCGGCTCCGGATGACTTGACTTTCCAACTCGTTCGAGGCGTCCACAAAGAATACAAAAGGTCGCTGTGCAGCGCTCTTGACTTTCAGCTCATCGCCATCGCTCTCAAGATGCAAGAACTATCCTCAAGAACCTCAGCAGCTTACGTCCTCCCGATCTCGCCGGCTCACCGCGTCCTGGACCGCTTCTCCATTCTCCCAGACAGCGCAGAGGGGGAGGACGGACTCGCCCCGCTCTGGGATCTGCTGGTGGCCATCGTCTCTCGGCCCGTATCAACACTGAAGAATGTCGTAGATGTACTGGAAGATATCGCCTTTAGTCTGCGAGGGAGTACAGGCCAAGCAGGAGACTTTGCCTTCCTTGTGCAAATGCTCTCCTCCCCGTCCACCGCGGAGGTGCTACAGGAAGACTTTGTGCAGTCTACATGGCCCCGGATCGTATCGTACGCACTCGCCATGCCCTGCCTCTTCCCTACAGCCCAAATCCCCCTCCTTGTGCCCGGAAACACACTCGTGCTGTCCAGACGCCAAGTCGCATGCCTCGTCGCGCACCAGTTCCTCTGCTCGCTCCCTGTCCCGCCTCACCGCGCGGAATCGGACGCATGGGTCGATTTCGGGATATGGTACGGCTCGGAGCAAGTACACCCGGTTGCAGCGGGGATGTACATCTCTGCGCTGTGCTCCTATTTCTCCAGCCTGCCCGAGCTCGATGAGGCTGAGGGATCTCTGGAAGGCGGGGTGAGGTACGCCCTTCACTCGCCATCACCACCCCTCCTCCAGCGCCTGTCTGATCTCAACACGCCTCTCTCTCCCGCCACGGCCGTTCGACAAGATACGTACACTACAGAGCCGCAGATCCTCGCCTACCTGGGCCCTAAAGGCGGAGTAGTCGTGAGCGCGAACCGCGTGATCGGGTTCGGCAAGTCCGCAACACAAGAAGAAATCTACGTCGGCAACGCGCCCGAATCCGCGCCTGCAGTACTCTTCACCCCCATCCTTCGTGACAGTGAAGTCCTCCGGATAGACGGCGCGCGGCCCATGCTCCGTATATCGGGCGAACGCCGCTCCGTGTCCTGGAAACCGCGGCGGGAAGAAGGCGGCGTCATGCTGTTCATGGACGCGCTGGAGCTCGACGAAGCCGCCGACGGCGAAGTGCTCCCGGACTTACAGGGCGACAATATCCGTCGCGAGCTCATAAAGGCGGCCACCGCGTTCAGCACACTCTCTCCCGGAGGGGACGTGTGGACGCCACTGTGGGGATGTGGCGCCTTCTGCGGGAATCCCGGCATCAAGCTCCCGATCCTCTGGCTCGCGGCCAGCGTGGCGAACGTAAACCTCAACGTTCTTGTTGCAGGGGACGAGATGGTGGAAGCGTTTGAGGCGTTCGTGTCCCGGTGGAGCGGGAGGACCGCGGCTGTCTTGCGCCGCCGGCTCGAGGGCCTCGCTGCGCGGATACGGGATGACCAGGTCGGTGTCACTGGGCCCGAGATCCTGCGGCTCATCTGAGTGCGTCGGGTGCAATCTTTGCGTACAACAATCTTTGGGTACAATGTTTGGGTCACACTCTTTAGGGCTGCTTGCGGCACGTGTTCAACTAGTTCTTTTGGGCCTTCTTTGAGTACTTGTTTTCATAGGAGCCGTCGTTCTTTAGATTCTACGTATCTTCGGCAAATGCTCAGCGTTCGTTACATCACGCGTCGTCGCGGTCCCCGACTACCCAACATGAGTATATGAAGAGCGCGAGAGGCTTCAGAAGCGTCCACGTAGTGTATAAGAGAGATCTGCATGCTGTAGACTGCGCCAGTGATCATCGCGACGGCGAACGGGACGAGACCAACCACCTACGTCATATCGCGCCACAACTCCTACCATTGGCAGGGACACGCCCGTCCTCGCCATCGTCATGTCAGTCCAAACCGGCACAGCAAAGCGCAGGACGCTATTCTTGCATTGAGAGACTACATGCTGTGGACGGTGGTACGGGTGTGTACGTCCGTATCGGTGTCTGTCCTATCGGGTTTCTCTGGCGCGTGCGCGCCTCTCACTATCGGTGGTTGCAAGTCAGGAATGTGGAGCTGCAAGGATCGCGCAACTCTGGTGCTGAGCACGTGTTTCTGCCAAGCTCCGTGACGCGGAGCAGCACCTAGTTGCGCGTGAGGGCGAACACGCGTCCGTTGACGCGCTTAGCCTGCTCGGGCGAGTGCGTGATCCAAATCAAGGCCTTGGGGCCCATTGCGCGGCGGGGAACATCGTGGTCCTGCACGTGGGCGTCAGCCTGCGTTCAAGGATGGGATTACAGCTGCGGGGGAAAGACGCTGCGGACATCTATATTTACTCACAGAGCGCGCCACGCCCCGCTGCGGCGGGAGCATCTCCAACAACGTCTTCTCGACGAGATGCGCCGAATTATCATCCAGCGCCGACGTCGGTTCTAAACGTCAGCCTCCTCCCAGCCCGCACGAGTTCTCACCATCGAGGAGAATGACATCAGCGCCCCCGAGCCCAATGGCCGCCGCGAGCGCGATACGCTGCCCCTCCCCGCCGGACAGGGACCCCCAGTCGCGGGTCCAGAGGTATCGCTCGATGCCCCACTCCTCGGCAATCGCGAGCGGGTCGAGGCGCGCGTCCTCCCTGCCCTCCTTTATGATCTCGGCCGCGCGCTGTTTCCGCGCCGCAAAGCCGCGTATCCGCTCAAGATACTCGAGCGGCGTGCCCGGAAGCAAGGCCGGCCGCTGCGGGACGTACTGCACGCGCGTGCGGTACGCTGGGATCCCGTACGATGTTGATGCTCTGCAAGTTAGTGCCGGGTAACGGGGCAAACGTACTTGTCCCACAGCAGGATCTGGCCTTGCTGGTATACGTTGAGCTCGGCGATGCATTTCAGCAGTGTCGTTTTTCTGCAGTTAGTGCATGCAGCCTGGGGACTTATCTCACCCGCAGCCGCTGGGACCGTTCAGAATCACCACCTCGCCTTCCTCCACTTTGAGGTTGATGTCCTGCTGATTAGCGCTGGTACGCATTTTGGCTGCTGGCTCACTTGCAGAATCGCGGACCCGGTGCCGTCGTCGCGCCGGAGCGTGAGATTGCGCACTTCGAGGACCGGGGACATGGTTTGGGTCCTGGAGTTGAGACAAGAGACACTGGACAAGAGCAAGACGTAAATAACCTCGGATAGAGGTGGGGTTGTTTGTGGAACTGACGGCAGGCACCACCAATGTCTGCACCCTGATTACGATTAATAGCCACCATATCCACACCCTGTCATCACTGGCCGTGCTGGCAGTCATCACCCACAGCACTACTCGCAGCCGCGGCCGTGCTCACAGCCGTGCACCCAGCTACCTCCTTCATGTATCTATTAGGAAATCAATGCATGTCTCAATCGATACTGCACTTGAACTGCTAACTGCTTTACTCGACCTCCTCAACCTCGGGCTCGTCAGCCTTCTTGGCGGCAGGCTTGTCCGCCTTGTCAGCGGCCGCAGCGGGCGACTCGTCGTCGACGTCGTCGTCGCCGCCAAGGTCGGGCATGCCGCCGGCACCGCCCATCTGCTCCATGAGCTTAGACTGTGGTGTCAGTTGTCTCGTCCACGCATGAAAGAGCTCGCTATCTACTCACGAAGTCCATGCCTCCCATACCGCCGGCGCCGCCCATACCGGGCATACCGGGCATACCGGGCATGCCACCGCCCATGCCACCCATTCCAGCCATGAGCTCGCTCATGTCGGGCATGCCGCCGCCCATGCCGCCCATGCCGCCCATGTCGGGCACCTCGGGGCTGCAGCGTTAGTTTCTATCAACCGCAGCAGAAGAATTATATTACTCACAGCTCGCCGTCCTGCTCGTCCTCATCGACCCACTTTGCGAAGTCCGTCTTGATCCAGTTGCGGTTCTGATACAGTCAGTATTTGAGCAGGAGGACGGAAGACGGTGGAGGATCTGGGTGGAGGAAAGTGGTGGAGGTGGACTCACGGGCTTCTCCTTGGTCAAGCGGGGCCAGTACTCGGCACGGAGGTCCTTCTTGCGGAGGACGAGAACGACAGCGCGCGAGGAGATGGCCTTCTTGGTCTCCTACACAAAGTCAGCACGTATATTCCACCTCGGCTTGGCCATTACGCACAGAGGGGACAATCTTGCCCCAGAGGTCGAGGTCAAAGGCCCACTCCTTCTCGGGAATACCCTTCTCGGGGCTGCCGTCAGTTTCAAGCTCCACTTAGACAGCTGCTGTGCTCACTTGCCAGACTTGGCCGAGAACGAGATCTGGTCCTCGGTGATGTCGAGGTTGGGCTCGCCCTGGATGTCGGGGGTGTTGATCTAAACGTTAGATGCCAGCTCGATGTCACATTTGAAGCAGCGGGCTCACAGTGAAGTAGATGATGTTCTGGAGCGTCAGCAAGATACCACAGGCGAACGCGGTCAGTGCGCTCAGCACTCCCAAAGGGACGCGACGGGACACGGGGACGCGGTCGACATTCCTTTGGCAATGTTACTCACCTTCTCGGGGTCCGAGTCCGACGAGCGCTCAGCGTAGAGGATCTCGGGGTGGAAGGGCTTGGGGAACGACATTGTTGATGTTGTTTTTTGGGTGTGTGTGGTGGTGTTTACAGGAAACAGGAAAAGGAAGAGGAAATATAAACGGGCTTGCTTGCCGGTTGCATGTCGTCGATCCGGGCGGCTGGCTGCCGTGTTCAATGTTGGCGCTGCCCAGCCATGCCAGCCAGCCAGCCCACAGCCCACAGCCCACACTCACCAAACTGGACAATACAGACAATGACGCTGCAACCACGCGACGGAAGCATTTTCAGCTTTGGCAGACTATGCTGGAAACTTCGCTGCGAGTCGCGATGCACTTCACACATCACAGCCAGATGGGCATCATCGTCGCCAAGCACAACGTCCCCAACAGTCATTCTTCATGCACATTATGCATAGGAGTCAACGGGTTGCGTTTTGGAAGACACTACTGTCACTTCATAAAAAATATTACACAAGCGCTACTCATTATCGCGCGCCGCGGCTTGCATTTCCAGAACATAGTGAGGGGAGGGGTGAAATCGAGTGACGATGATGTCATCGTCTCCCTTGTCCTGGCGGGGAAGCTGGAAGTTTGGGAACCGTTCGACAGAGCTTCTCACGTCGTCGCCGCTAGAGTCGCGACGCCGGCTGCTCGTTGCCCAGTCACAGGACGGTGATGCTCTGCTGGCCGATGAACTGCTCTCGGGGCTTGAGGGTCTTGAACTCGGAGACGTATCCGGGCTCAACGCAGACATAGCGGTTCTGCACGGGTTAGTATTTCCACCAGCGGGAATGGAAGCCACATACCCAGCCACCAGTCTCCATGTCTCCAATCTTGCTGCCAGACTCCTCGGCGGGGTTCCAGATCGTGCAGCTGGTAAGAGTTAGTCACTTGTTCATCTGACCCCAACACTTGTAGGGTCTCGACTCACTCCTCGAAGCCGCGGAAGCGGACCTTGATCTTGTCCACGCCGTCGTCGACAATGAGCTCCTGCGAGGGAAGCTTGCGGTACACGCTGTGTGTCAGTGAATCTGTCCTCTGTCATCGAACCTAGTCCCCTTGTCCGCGCCTAGCGCCTCCCTCTACTCACCGGTCAGTCTCCGAGGTGAACGCAAGCGGACCACCAGGCGCGTGCCCAACCTCGCCGAGCACCTTGTCGCCGTAGGCAGTTCCGGCATCGATGCCTGAGACCTGGACCTTGCTAATGTCCGAGACGGCAATGTAGTTGTGGAGGAGCGCCTGGAACTTGAAGTCCTGGGCTCCAGTGTTGACAACGTGCAGGTCGGACACGAGCTGGTGCCCCGCCAGGGTAACTACGTAGTGGAGCTCAAACGAGTGCGGGAAGGTCGCGGGCGCGGGCGGGGCGACGAGACGGACGGACACGCCCTCCTCACGGTCGAGCAGGACCTTGTCGAGCTTCCACACCGACGTGCGCGCAAAG
>Ga0160505_100935_pt1 | contig 14697 bp, 10 predicted proteins | sample DIDeMG_FD_108225 | JGI IMG/M metagenome (GOLD analysis project Ga0160505, IMG submission 108225) | Enriched chicken feces microbial communities from UW Madison campus, WI, USA - DID2874_E49_Stillage MG | ecosystem: Host-associated > Birds > Digestive system > Large intestine > Fecal ... | reverse complement strand
CATGTCAGGACCATCTATTCTCTTGATGAGCATAGTGAATTTGACTTCTGCGAGTTCGAAATCCTTCACTACTATAGTGTTCATCCACGAATATATGAAAAAAAAAAATGAATCACCTCGAGAATGGTCAGAATTAAAACGCAACTCTAGTTCCTTCAAACCCGAAGATTCACACATCATTGCAACTACTCAATAATCTCCTGTTCTGGAAACTAATACCCAGATTTCCTGTATATAGTAGAGACGATGCCATACCAATTGCAAAATCGATGCCTTCTCTTCTACTGGTTACTATTGGTTCATTTCGCTGGATCAAGAATTGAAAATGTCTCTTATCTTGCCTGAAGCAAAACGCAGAAAAATAGGATCCATAGAGTCCAGTGATAGGATAGTTGTCACCAAGGTTGGCACGGAGATCCGACTGAACGGCACCATGACTCCATCCCAAACCGTTGAGAAGTCAAACGACGCCATGGACACCAAAATTTTGGCTTCCGAATGTCCATGTGGATATTTGCATGGTCCTGGTTTCAACCATTACCACGATATATCAGCTGTGGGCTTCAGTGTGGATGTTATGAGAGGTCCGGAATAGGGCCCATCACTACCGATATATCATAGTCATCGGAGGCATCCCACTGCACACTTTCTTACATTTCTTCGGGATGTTAATTTCTTGAAGTTATTCGGGTCGGGAAATCTTCTATCCTCTTCCTATCTCTCGGGTCACTTAGCTGAACACGTTTCCGAAATCATCAGACATCGCCCAAAGTGATAGTCCAGAACTCGTAAATGTCACCCATAGTGACAAAAACAAAGACAGAAACAAAGGGACCAAGGCAAAGACAAGCACATGCAAACACAGTCAAACACAGACAAACACAGACAAAGATTTAAAAAAATTTGGGCGGGTCACAACGGGACCTAACTAATAATGTTTCCGTTGCTCTATACCATCTTTCATGCTATTGTTGATGTCAACCTCGAGCACTATTCGCTGGGATACATCACAAAGCAGGGCTCCTTTCAATTAAAAACCAGATACAACACAATATTACAGCATACTTCAAACTGGCAGTGAACGATACCGGCTGAACCCGAATGTATGGTGGCTAATTCATTGATGGCATGTTAATCCACACAACCACACCCTGAAATAGATAAAAAGAACGGCTAGCTAATTATTAGGGTTGCAATGCATTACTAAGCAAGATTTGCATGTTACCGGCGATGGTCTAACATGCTAAGAGAAAGAGTACCCATTTGCCGGGATCAAATGCCTAAAACAATAAATGTCCCGCCTTAAACTACCAATAGACAATGTCGGATTCCATTCCCAAAACTGTATATTTCTTGGAAATGGCTCGTATTAGCCGTTCGCCCGCCTTGGTAGATTAAGCGGAAAAAATTCCGCTTATAAGTGTGGAGACTATTGTTCATTAATTGTCACCATCTACATGTGGCTTGATCACGTGACAGAGTTTGACGTCTCCGACTAGTTAAAACTATTGTGTGGCTGCGAAAAATAGTTTCCACAGTCCAGCCACAGGGTCAAAAACCGATAAAGCAGTGCATATACTCGCTGGATCTCGTTTATTATTGGCCAGTATTCTTGGCAGAAGGATTTATCACTTTGATTCATATTTTTAATCGTGCATCGGGGAACCTGCTAGTATTCCATACTAGGTAGGACCCACACCGATAGAATCATCCCGACGTGAAATGAACTCATTGATTTTATCTATTAGACACATCCGAATATATAAAGGGGATAGAGCCGTTTGTTTTCTTTCAATCTACAGAAACTAAAATGGGAATTTGGGCAGGTCTCAAGAGAGCACTTGAAGGACCAGAGATTACTGAGTCCTATAGACGGAGAAACAATCCTGCCGGTACATCGGACCAGAACTCTACAGGTAGTTCTACAGGAAAAGAAGGTGGATTGAATGTTCATGAGACTGAGGTTTCGGAAGACCTTCCTTACATCGACATTGAGGTGAAATTGACACCAGAAGAGATTGCAAGAAGAGAAAAATCTGTTATTTTCAAGATCAGAAAGTTCTTTTGGGATGGTACCGGAAAGCATCCTAAGGAACAGAAGTATTTGGCTAAACTTGACTTCTTCTTGTTGAGTTCTTCCATGTTCGGTTACTTCATCAAGAACTTGAATCAGTCCAATATTGCTACTGCCTACGTTAACGGAATGGACGAATACTACAAAATGGAACATAACCAGTATAACTACATGGTTACCTTGTGGACCGTTGGATACATTATCGGCCAAATTCCTTCTAATCTTATTTTGCACAGAATTTCGGCAAGATACTACTTGGGTGGTTTGGAGATCACTTGGGCTTTGTTAACTGTGTTGATGATCACATGTAAGAACTTGCCATCTGTGTATGCGTTGAGATTTTTCCTTGGTTTGTTGGAGTCGGGTTTCTTCCCCGGAATGGAATACTTGGTCGGTAGTAATTATAGTGCGGCTGAACTTTCTACTAGAAGTGCCTACTTTGCAGTGGCTGGAAATGCTGCCGGTTTGATATCGGGTCCGTTGCAACAGGGACTTTTGAAGAGATTTGCACATTCATCAATGCCTCCATTCAAGTGGATGTTTGTTTTTGACGCTATTATCTCTTTGCCCGTAGGTATCTACACTATGATGGTGGACCCCAATACCCCATCGACCACCGACGCTTGGTACTTCACTGAGGAAGATAGACTTGTTGGTTTGGAGAGAAGAAGACTTATCGGAGCAGAGTTGAACACTCGTCAGAAATATACCTGGCCCAAAATTAAATCGTTCTTCAGCACCTGGCATCTTTATGTTTTCCCTCTCTTGTTCTTGGCCTACAACAATGCCTGTGCTGTTGCATCTCAGCCAGCTTTCACTACTTGGATGAAGCTTGACTTGAAGGTGAGCAGTTACGTTTATAATACCTATCCTACCATTTTGAGTGCTTCAGCCATTTTTGTGACGTTGGTATTGGCATACTCTCATAATTTCATTGGAGGAAAGAAGAATCACTTCTACGTTTACGGCTTCTTTATTCCGCTGATGATCGGATGTGCTTTGCTTGCTCACTGGAAGATCCCTAGAGGGCTTCATTGGTTCTGTTACTTCTTGGTTGGCATTCCTCCTTCGTTCGGCCAGCCTTTCATCTACTCTTGGGTTAACAGGCTTTTGTTCCAAGATGATATGAAGAGAAACTTCGTCGTTGTCTGTACGAACACTTTGGCGTACGTTACTGGTGCTTGGGTTCCTATCTTTGTGTGGAACACCCAGGATAAGCCAGTGTACCACATTGGTTTCACATACACCGCGTGCTTGAATGCTTTTGGTGCTGTTTTGACACTGTTGGCGTGGTACTTCACCCGCAGAGATACTAAGAGGGCTAAGGAGTTGGAAGATGATGCTGAAAAGAACTCCATTTCTCTTGTCAGTGACAAAGAGTAGTGTTATTGTGAATTTGTGTGTATATGAGTATAATTGAAAGTGAATTTCAACAAAAATGTAAGGAATGGAATCAGAGACAAGAAGGTGGCTGGTTTAATTGAAAATAGTTGGCCTAGTTTTGACGATACCGACGCTCGTGGACTAAACTCGGAAATTAACAAAGTGAGACTAAAGAGATACATTGTGAAAATCAGAAAACAAATTATATTGCTCAAGAGTCGATTTCCAAACTTGATAAAGGAAATAATTGGAGCAGAAGCATTTATAATAATCAATCATTCCAATTACATTTTTTCACATTAAGCAGACTTCGAACAGTTGTCTAATATCGACTCAACAACTATATTTGTTTGATGCCTTTTTAAATCATAGCTCCTTCACTTTCCATCTTAAAATCTCTTCCGCTTTCTTCTCTTTTTGTTTCTCTCCTCCTCTGACTTTTGCTCTCTCCACTTCTCTGATCTGCTCCCTCGTACTCTCATTCTCTCCTTGTATCCTTCACTGCCTAATTCTTCTTCTAACTGATTCATGTATTGTCTAGTTACAGATCTGTGGAAATAATGCCGTTAATTTACAATCAGGCTGGTGGAGCCTGTGCGTTGGCCCCATGGACCATCTCGAATTGAAGTAATATTACATTTACTCCAATCCGTTCACCTCCTTAACAACCTCATCGTAGGCCTCTCTGTACTCCTCGGTCTTGTCTGCGTTCTTCTTGGACTTTCCTCCACCTGGAACGATGAACACACAAGAAGTGGGTCTTTTGGTGGCACCAGCAGAACCCAAGTCTTCCTTGGATGGGATGAACACGAAAGGAACTGCAGAGTCCTCACAAAGAACTGGGATGTGGGAGATGACATCTGGAGGGGAGATGTCTCCAGCAATGATAACAAGACCCTTCTCGCCCTTTCTCAAGGCCTTGACCACCTCCTTAACACCTCTCTTGACATGCTTAGCCTTAGAGGCCTTCTTGACAGTTTTAAGAACCTTCTTGTTCAATTTCTTTGGTGCAAGTGGCTTGGCAAATGGCAACACAGCAGCCATTCTCTTATCGTAGTTGTCCTCTCCGGACTCTTCAACCTTATCTTTCTTGGCCATTGCTAAGTTATGTGGAAAATGGAAAAATGCTTGATGGTTTTTTTTGGGATGAGATGGGTGAGTGGTGCACGGGTGTGCTTCTTTCTCAACTCGGCCATTTTTATGGTCACGTGATTATAATACTTAACCAGAATGATCTCTCATGCACTCCACTATCATCAGACCTAAGATCAATGTTACTGAAGTCCAGACCTACGTCTAGGTTAACAAGGAAGAGGAGGCAGGATTCTCCATCAACTAGTACTGCATCCGAACTTCTAGTGTTTGAGGATTCAGACCTTCCGCAACCTTCAAATCTTGTGGTTGAACCAGCTAAAGTAAAGCAATACCTTCAGAAATTGCAAGTGCCAGAAGATCAGAATGTTGCTTCGTGTACTAAAATCGTCATGTGCGATTCAGAAATCGACTATTTCACCTCAGATATCCAGGAGGAACTCCAGAGAGATTTCGGAATCAGCTCGTTTTCCATCTCAGACAAATCTCCATTGAATGTTGATAGAATTGTCACCGTTTACGGAACTCTTCAGCAAACGCTGAGCGTGGCCATATACTTAGCGTATTTATTGAATAGCAAACTCAACAATTTTGTTCAGGTTGAGCCATTTACGCTAAAATCTCATAATTATCATTTGGATGTCTTAGTGGAAGCTACTCCATTAGAAATGGATAACTTAGCAGCTCGGTTCCCGGTCCAGGCAATTGACTACTCCATCTACAATCTCAACAGAAACTTGCACACAGCCACCTTGAGTGGAGACTTCCTGTCATTGTTCAATAGCTTGGTGTACATATTTCTGCGCTTTTCCTACAATGTCTACAATGTGGATGCCAACATCAAACTATTGGACGTGATTAGCGTTCACGAAGGGGATAAGTTGGGAAACACGGACGATGAGAAGCAGAAAAAGTCAGAGAATCAGAACAGAGTGCTCTCGTTCATATATTCGCAATCATATCTACTGTCTAAATAGGTGCTTTCATATGATGACTACTAAATGTCTGGAGAATACACAAGCATACACAACAAAACTTTTATTGATTCAAAGTGGTTTTTACAATAGAAAAATATTAGAATAGACGTCTAGACCTTGGAAACCTCAGACACCTTGTTCTTACGCGAAATAGATGCAACCCGGTCTCCTAGCGACAAAGCCAAACCCTGGCCCTTCGATCTTATTCTGACATGACCAATGATAGGGCCATCGGCCTGCTTCTCAATACACAAATTGGCTAATGCATCTTCTCCAAATGAAGAACGAGAATACAAGTTTGCTGCCAAAAAGTGGCACTCCTCTCCAACAATGGCACCAGGCGTCAAGCAGTTCATGTTTGTACCAGCCATCAATTCTTCTAAGTACTCCTTCAAAGAACCCATTTGCGACTTAATGGTGATCTTGTTCTCCCACTCAAACTCGTTCCACATCTTGCGGAAAACGCTTTCCGTACATGTGGCTGGCTTAATGTAGTCCATGATGTCAACATGCACATCGTTCAAGATGACAATGGTAGACTCGTCGGAATGCTGTCCGTCGTAAACGATGTTACCAAACACGACACCCGTGTCCGCTGATGTCACCTTCACTGTGACGGAAATTTTGTGGAATCCATGTGGACCAATGTTAGCTGTGGCTGGCTTGTCCACAACCTTCAAGTCACCAAGAGTGGCAAACTCCACCGACAAGTTTCTCAACGTGGTGGTAGTCTGGTTGACCAACAACACATCCAATGTGACATCGAACTGATGTACCTTTACGTAAGCCTCAGCATAGATTGGGTCAGAGAATCCAGTCAACTGCAATATCTTGTTTAATCTAGAAGACAATTCTTCAGTCTTGGCAGTGGCACCAGAAGCCAAAAGGACATCATCGGAATCGCGTTTCGCAGCAGAATTGTTCTTTTCGAATTGTCTGAAAATAATCGCATCGTCAATTTGCTCAGCGTTTTCGTGGAAGTCCTTTGCTTCAGCCTTCGACTTCTTCTTCTGCTCGCTGATGATCTGTGCTTTGTATGCATCCTTAGTGTCCTCCAAAAATCCCTGGGCGATCAACTGGTTATCTTCGTCGTCTGTCAAGAACTTGATGCAGGCCAAGATTCTGTCAGCGGAATCCTCGTCGATTTTCTTAGAAACATAAGTAGATTCTCCCACTCTCAAAATAGACACCATAATCAACAATGCCTCTGCTTTCAATGCATTCACAAACTTCTCGGCAGTTTGGATTTGAGTCAATCTCAATACAAGCTTGACCAACGTAGAAGACAAAACGGCACCCAAGTAAAAGTCACCTGCCAAAATGAGTTTTCTAATACGAGCTGCATCTTCATCTTCGTAATTGTTAACCTCTGCAGTCAAAGCATTCTCTGTGGCGTAAGTACCATCTGGAAGGACGACTGGGCCCTTCTTAGGCTTGGAGACCACGTCGTCTCCGTTTTCTTCGTTTTCTTGATCCTTAGGCTCTGAGTTCTTCTTTTCGCTGGCCAAGATAGGAACCTCGCCGATGCTAGATCTGATAAACTTCCAGGCTTCCTTGACAGAACTATCGTCAGCAGAGTACTCACCCAAGATCCACAATGCACCTCGGAAAACTTTACCCGATTTGACATCAGGTAAGCTCTTAATCAATTTGTGGATGATTGGCTCCCTCAACTCTGGGAACTTCTCAACCGCTTCCTTCACAAAAGTCACGACATCATAGGCGGCACTCGTGGAAAGATCGCCAATAGACTCCAACAACAAGTCAATGACGTTGGTAGCCACCTCGCCAAAGTTAATGGCGAGCTGGTGAATCGCGTTAATTAAAAGCTGTCTATATTCAGAGCTCTTGTCTTCACTGGTGGTAGAAGATCTCAGCAACTCTTTCTTCAACAACTTCACAACGTCCTCGACGTTTCTGCTGGTGACAAGCAGGAGAGTCACATCAAGAGCCTTCCTACGAACATCAATGTCTTGGGTGGATAAAACGCCCAAGATATCCAAGGACAAACTTTGCAAAACACCGGGATATTGTTTGTTCAACTCGTTGATACGTTCCAAAGTGATAATCTTGACATTGTTGTCAGCCTCCTTAGTAGCCAAGTCAACAAACTTAGTACCAGCCAACAAAATAGATTGAGAAGACGAGGACAAAACAGTCAAGGTGACAGCAGACTCATAAACCACTACGTTTGATGAGGACTCGATAATTTCAGTGATCAATTGAGCATACTGCAGCTTCAAAGAGGCAGATGAAGACGAATCCTTTCTGATGAACTCCACAAACGCCAATTGTAAAATAGGATCCAAAGTCTCGATGGCAGAGATGTTCTCCTGGATGTATTGCAAGGTTGCATCTCTGTTCAATTCGCCCAAACAAACAAATGCGTTTCTTTTACATACAGAGTCAAACTCCTCGGCCAAAAAGCCGTAAATCAACTCTGGAGCATCAGGAATCAAGTGGTCCGACACCTTGAAGATCGAGTAAAGAGCGAAAACGGCATTCTTTCTCACGTACGCGTGGCGGTGGAGCAAACACTGGCGCACATTAGGTACCAAAGTCTCCAACAACTCAGGCTCCTTCAACTTGCACAAAAACCGCAAAGTGTTGCCTCTAATATACTCATTAGGGTGCTGCAAGTCGTGCTGGATAGCATTACATACAAGAATCATCTCATGTCTCATCTTGCCGTGCTCATCCAACTTCGGACAAACCTCCCAGTAAAAATATAACAACTTCTTCAATTCTTTGTTCTTCGAGGGCATAACAAAACGGATAATGTGCATCAACAAGTCTGGCATGGAGTCACCATTAAGCACCGCAATGATGATGCGCTTCATGGTGGCGATTTTCACGTCATCCTTGGACTTTTCCAATAATGTTTTCAACTCATTGACCGACGATTTGGCCGCCGTGTTGGGCTCGTAAATCAACGTGTACCCGGCGTCAGACATGGCAAATACGGGTAAGAAGGGTTTTCGAACGGTTATGACGATATAGAAAACACAATTTACCTGTGAATTGGACGGGTGTGTTGACGGGCTTCAAGTTTTGGAATTAACACCTGGAGGATTTGATCGAGGAAAAGGCGCGTGATTGTGGTCACGTGCAATATTAAGCCTAAGATTCAACTTCAGCTTGGTGTCCAGGTTTAATACCCTCTATAGTATTCTACTATCCTTTCTTACCTACCGAATATTCATCATTATGTCGAGTTCTTTCCTCTTTTATCCGCGCTCTCTAATTGATCATTTTTCCTTCAGTTATATTCTTTGATACTCTTTTATATTAACCTCACCACATTATGTCAATATAGCGGTCCCAGTCGTCACCATCTTAATTCCATTCCTCACTGGACAGATCAGGGTTTGCAAGGAAAAGACGTGGCTTCTCCTCTTCATCATCGTAGTCCTCGTTGATATCGTCGATGTCGTCATAATTTGCATTCATTGTTCCATCTTCTGTTGAAGGGCTGAATCGCTCGCTGTCTGCCTCATCATCATACTTGTATCTTGGATGTTGGTAGTAACCATCCAGGAACTTGTATTCAGAGATTGAACCATCAGAGTTCGATGAAGACGCGTCACTGTCAATTCGAGAAACTTTAGAGTCTCTCGTACGCACGCTTTGGATATCGTTATTTGTCGAGCCCGAAGCAAGCGATTTGGAACGATTGAGAGAGCTCTCTCGGGAAATACCTCCCAAGATGGAATTTGAGGACTTCGACGTTACTGGAGTTATTCCTTTAGGCGTCGTGGAACTGGTTACTGCATTAGATATTGACCGACCCAACGATCCAAACCTGTTGCTATCATCACTATCGTCAACCTCCGCCGCTAACATACGTGGACGTAAATGTCCATGCTTCAACTCCACTCCACTGGCCTTCTTACCACGTGCGCTGTTTCCACCACGATTGTATTTGTTGCTGATCTGAAGATACAAGCTCTTCTTGTCCACAGGCATAATACCGGTAGGCAACTTCCACCTGCCAGGACCAGTTTCATTATAAGAAGTACCTACTCTTTTTCGAATAGTCTGAACGTAAGCAGATTGTTCACCTTCTCCAGGGCGAAGACTAAACGACCGCTTCAAAGTGGCCAAATTAACAGGCCTGTTGGATAAATTGGATGTGATCGAGCTAGCCAGCAGCATCCGTTGGTGAAAGTTTTTTAACAGTGCTGAGTTTGACCACGTTCTTGAAACCCCAGAAACTCCAGACATTCCAGATTCAGTAGACATAAATGTTGGCGTAGGTTTGAGTGGACTGCGAGGATTCTGCGGGCTGCTGTGGCCAAATGTGTATCCCAGTAACATGTCAATGTTCTCCGCAAGTGGATAACCAGGACTCGCTTGTACATTTTGACTCATAGAAGCTCTAGTTGCATTTGTCCCTGTCACAGAATTCAGGGGGCCAAAATTGCTATGGTTGGGAGGTTCTGGGCCATCCGCATTCTCAAGAATCAAGTCCAAGTTTGACCTCGATCCATTGGTAGAATCGCCAATCTTTTCAGGAACAAAGAACGCAGGCAGGGCGGAACGCGAGTTTGACCCTGTCCCGCTCTCCTGGCTGCGCATGAGCAGCGCCGGCCTCAGACTCTCCAGGTTCTGGGCACCCAAACTGTCGCGACTGGCAGTGATCGAGTTACTCTGTGTGGATAGAGAATGTGTATCTGCCGGCCATAGCTGTTGCTCCAGTGTGTGCATACTTTCTAAGTCATCGGACAGGCTGTACTCATCATTTTCTGCAGCAAATTCGAAATCTCCTGAAATTGGCAGTTTTGAATCTGCACTAATATTGGACTTGAGTGGGCTGGCCACATCTGGATTGGCATATCCAAGTCCGCTAGCTGGAGATATTGAGTCGATAGGCTCTTTACTGGTGACCATACTCCGGCGACCAATGCCATATGCTGGCAGCAGGGGGCCCTGTATTATATCCTTTGAAGGAGAGAGTAGAAGCGGCAGGTTATCCGTAGTTGAAGGGGTACGTCTCTCTGGCAGACTATAAGAGAACTGGGTACGAAGTTCTTCGGGTAGTCCTGGCATTTCACGAACGTATGCGTTGGTTTTAATAAGCCCTTGCGATGGAAAACGAGCGTTTTGGTTGTCTATAGCCAGTTCATTTGAAACCCTCAGTTTGCTATGGACATTCACTTCTGGTATAACGTTAGGTTTTCGGAAATTGAGCGGATCTGTTGGTTCTGCAGAGACCAGCCTCAGGTCCGAAGAATGGAACGTTTGTGTTCGTTCTGGCGTTCCCATCATGTTGCCAATTTCCTCTTCGAGCGAATCAATTATATCTGTGAGTCCTTCGTGAACATTATGCAGAGGTGTACTCTCTGAAGTGAGCTGTGTGGCTGGGAGTTGCAGTAGCTGTTTGAAGGGGCTAGGTTGTATCTCCAGTGTAAGATCTAGTGGTGGTGGAGGTTTTCTATGACGTCTGCCTGTACTCGCAGTTGGCAGCGCTAAAGGAGTGACATCCGGCGACGACACGGCATTTGAGTAGGTAGCAAGTCCCTTGGTGCTTCTTTTCGGTGTAAGGGGTCCGTTTGCGCCAGTTTCAGCTTGAGCGTTCGAGGTCGAAAGGTCATCTCTACCGTACGTCATGCTGTGTCCCGTGTTGATAAGCGGAGCTCGCGATAGCGGCTGTGCCGTGGCTCTTGCTGCATTGGCCTGAGCCAGCGAAGCGCCTCGGGTGGTCGAATCCCGTCTTTCAAGGTGTGGGTGGTCATTGGAGGAGAAAATAGCGGAGATTCTCGACCCAAAGAGTCTGGAGGTTCGTTTCTCCAGAGACATTGAACAATTCAGTGGACAGAAATGGTAGAAGGGTAACTATCAGAAGTGAAGAGGCATGTAGCCAGAAAATAATGCAGACTGTTAAGCAGATTGTCGACCCACGATGATGTTTTGAATAGGTCTTGACCGGCTTAAGTGGTTGGAAGGTGGGTTTTTAGTCACGTGGCGAAGTGGGATTGTTTAGACTGGGTGCACTCTTGGTTAAAATTGATAAGATTAGTGGAGAATTAAAGATTCTGGGGTCTCAGCTGATACTTCTGTTATTTGAATTCTCAAAGATGTAATGCATTTCCTTTGTTAGTTTACATTCACCTGTTGTGGAAATATACACTTGTAGTCCTGTGTATTGACCGTATGGGTTTCAAGGTTATGTAGTTAAGTGAACACATGGAGACTACATTTAGAAAGAAAGAACAACCAAGATTGATTATTTATTCTGTTCTCGATGCCTCTCTGGTTTTGACTGCGTCAATTGTTTCACTTTTTGGGCTCGGCTCCAGGTCCGTGGGATTGTCCTGGCTGTTGGTCGAACTTACATGGTCAATACCAAGAGTTGATGGACATAATTCCACAATGAATGGCGTTTCATTTGGAACAATTCCAAGAGATTAGGGTCTCTATAAGATGTTGTTTAAACCTAAATATGTTCAATTCTTCTGCGACATAGGTGTTTGCATGCAGAGGAGCCATGAAACCACTTGAATATTGTCATTAACAATGCTATCGATGTCGTTATTGTGAATGAATAAGGTCTAACTTAATTTTTAACTTTAACTCAATGTTTGTTGAGAAACTAATTAGCCATTATTTTCTTGCTGTTTGTTATTTCAGATCTTCTTCACAGGTTGCGTCGCCTTTAAGTAACAATGAGCTCCATTGAAATGCATGAGCACAACTCTTGGCCAAAATTGCTCATTCATAAACTAAATCTTTTGTTTCCAAGATTCTTGTCGGCTAACTCGTATATTTGCTTCAGATGAGTAAGCAGAGACCTTTGCGTGGGAAACAAACATACATCTGCCAGGTAACTAGTGTTATTTGTGGATCCCTATTCTTTTCTGAATATCTCTCCTAGCCAGATTTCTTGCATCTGGCTGCGCTAGTTGGATTCGATATAAGACGTTTTTCGAGAAGAGACGACTGATTTCATTTCCGGAATAGATTGTGCTGTAATGAGCCACCTCCCTTCTGTATTTTCGAGAGCTAAATGACCAGATGTTCTCTGTTTCGTTATTGATTTCTCTAAAACCAAACGTTGTTGCTCTATTGCTTCTGATTCCGTCGCGTCATCAGGTTGTACCTCTTTGATTTCGGCTCTCTCAACCACCTTTGATTAGAAAGTAATTTGGACAAGAAGCAACCCATGTGAAGAAAGGAAATAAACTGAAAATCGTGTACAAAAGATCCATTAGAGTTTATCCAATGTTGATTCTTCAGTTGTGGACAACGGAATGTCATGTGAAATGCAGCATTTTTAATGTGCAACCGTTGAATCTTCAGGAAAAGTAATTTCTTCTCTCCTTTCCGAACGTTGGCTTGCTTGGCATTTGACGATTTATTTTCTTAATGTCCGAGTAGCGAATAAAAATTATTGAGACTTGTTTCAGTTTCAGGCTACTATTTCCCGAATCCTCTCATCACCATATTTGCATTAATTGTTGCAAAATTGGTGAAAGATATTGAAGGGGGAAAAATAAAAAAGCTAGAAGATCTGCCTTTCCAAGATTAATCAAGCTGGAAACTGAAAATTCATCGGTAGTAGAACTGCGGTGTGTTAGAGAGACCTATTCCATCACGAGAAAATAAATAACAGATAAGCTTTTAATACGTTGTCTTCTCCTTTTTAGACTTTCAGTTGTGAACTCCACCTGTTTGGAGTCGGTCTTCTTTGAAGTGAAATCGAAATTTCTCTCAGAATATTCTGAAAGTATTAAATTGGCAAGGCGGATCGTTCCTTTACAACAAATGAGTATTTAAGCTTTTCTTTACTCGTCGGCAAGGAACCACAAAATTGATTCTCCGCTCCATTCCCAATGCTTGAAAAGAGCTTCCTAACTACGATATTTAATTTCTCTTTGTTCTTGCCAGCCACGCAACGAACCTACACTTGTTGCAATAAAAAAAATCTTTGAAATACTCTACTGAGCTGCCTTTTCTCTATATTGCAACTCCTGATCAATGACAACTTTGGAACTCCCAAAGGACCCGCTTCAAAATGTCTTTAACTCACATAATGAAAACTACCTACTTATATGTACCTCGCTAGTTTGAAGACCTGATATTTTTGAAGCATTTTGTTTCTTATAGTGAAGAGTGGCGTTTATCATCTCTTCCATATTCTGCTATATGATGTGTGTCGTCGTTCCTATAAAGTAAGAGTACGACGGTCTATTTATGCAAGAGTCCTACTTGCATTTCAACCTGGCGGTTATTCAGGAATCATTCCTCTGGATTAGATGCTGATACTTCAGGAACCTGCGAGTCTTCTAAGAATTTCTTCACTTACGTTACAGGCCCTGACAGCTCGGTAAAACTTCAATGTACCTCAATAAGATACACAACATTTAGTTAACAGAAATGACAGTGCATTGATGACCCTCGTCCTTTTAATTCAATTATGCTGAAGTTTATCAAGTGGGTTCAAATGACATAAGTTTTTGCCTGCAGAAGATAATCCCAAGGCATTGGGACCTTGGTGGATACGACATTGTTTCAGTCGAACAACGCGGAATAACTATGGAAAAAAAGCCTAACCAGGCGACTAGAATTTCATTGCTGAAAAGGCTTCGGAAATTTGAAACAGAAAAAAAAAAAAAGGAATGAAAAGAACAGGAAAAAAAAGAAGAACACAGTGGCCAATTCGATAGACAACCATGGAGGGGAGCAAGTTGGTTCTAAAGATCCCTATACATCCCTAACACTAGAGAATGCAACTTATCTGAGCTTGAGTGTTTCCTTCAATCAAACCCACAAAGCCCACGTAGATTTAGTCGCATTTCGAATATCGATCTCATCGGTTTCAACTGCTTGAGCCATCACGTCTCCAATTTTCTTTCGACTTTTTTTACTCTTGGTGCATTCAAGATTCACAGACGTAACCTTTTTGCCAGTCATTCGCAATGGCAGTGGCTAGTAAGTCCTTTACCCACAGGGATTTAGAACCCCTGGCCCTGTCGGGCTCCGCCGATTCTGGCTGAGACTTCTAATTCTACGTATCACGCGAAGCTGGAATGCAACATCTGTTGAGACAGGAACTTGTCACCTATCACAGATGAAAAAAAAAAAAAAAAAAAAAACCACCCAGACAATAAAAAAATTTAAAAGGAAAAAAAATAAAAAAAAAAAGAAGAAGGGAAAAAAAGGGAACAAAGT
>Ga0160505_100933_pt1 | contig 14717 bp, 9 predicted proteins | sample DIDeMG_FD_108225 | JGI IMG/M metagenome (GOLD analysis project Ga0160505, IMG submission 108225) | Enriched chicken feces microbial communities from UW Madison campus, WI, USA - DID2874_E49_Stillage MG | ecosystem: Host-associated > Birds > Digestive system > Large intestine > Fecal ... | reverse complement strand
GCTATCCTCAGTTTACTTTGACCTATGATCGGCTGGAAAAAGAAGTGTCGATTGCTTTTTCTCCACGATTTCTATTGAGCCAAGCCTATAGTGTATTGTTGCAGGGAACCATTGGGTTTATCTTGCTGGATGCACTCTTTCAGGGGGATTATCATTCCCTTGAACAACTCAGCCACAAAACCTTTAGCAGTCCCCGCACGATTCAACGAAAATTGCAGGAGTTAAATCATGTTTTGGCGAACTATCATTTGTCCTATAGTTTAAAAAAAGGTGATCCTTTAGCAGGTGATGAATATGCGATCCGCTATTTTTATCATCTTACCTATTGGCAAATTTTTGATGAGAAGGACTCACAAGTCTTGGCATCGATCAAGGAGAAAGAGCAGGCTGAAGCGTTGTTTGAAACCCATGCTTCTTATATGAGAAAAATCGATATCGATAAATTTCTTCATCTATTCGCTATCTCCGTGCAAAGAATCCATCAAAAGCATCCGCTTTCGTTTTTACCCAACGAAGTACTGACGTTTGAGCACCCATTAATTGAAAAAAATCAGTTTGATCAGGTCTTTTTGAACCCATTGTTTCACAAGAATCATCTGCCGTTTTCTGAAATTTCGGAGGTTGAACGCAGCTTCTTGTATTATATGTTTGGGGTAATGAACACCTATCTTGAGGAGGATCTCGATGCTGCTAACATCTCGTGGCTGACTCAGCCAAAGTACCAGCAAGAAGCGCAGCTCGTTGAAAAACTAGCCGTGTATTTTCGGTTGACATTTACAGAAGCCGAAAAAAACTATTTACTGGTTAATCTGGTCATGATCCATTCCGCCTCTGGCTGTTTTGGTACGCGACAAAAAAGCGATAGTTTTGGCAAAACAACCGACGAGCAAGAGCTGCAAGCCGCTTTTCCAGTGCTTTATCCAACCATGAAACGGTTTTTTTTGGAAGCGACTGTTTCTTTACCAGCGTTGCGTAGATTACTGCAAATGAATGATCGCTTGATTTTCCAATACTGTATGTTACTGAGAGTTATTTTTATCAAATATGAACAGCCGGTCACGTTCTCGATCCATTCGAAATACGGAAAAACGCAAGAGCTTTGGATCAAGAACCGCTTGATGAATGCCACGCATCGAGCGATGGCCCATTATTCGCTGTCTCAAAAACCAGATTTGGTGATCAGCGATTATCCGATCCATCAGGAATTTTCTGAGGAAGAACAGCCTTACCTCTTTTATTGGAATGGTCACCCAAGCGCAAAGGAGTGGAAACAGCTCAAGCAAGTGATCAAACAGATCAGAAGTGCCAAGAACAAGGCAGCGTTCGCCCAACTGGCATTCACCCAAACGGAGTGACCCCGCTATAAGATCGAGCAAATAGAACTTATAATTTTGCCAAGCTTTTGACCAGCAGCAATAGGGCAAACTTGAAAAGCATCAGTGATAAACGAAGTTGTCAAGAAGCAAAAACAGGAGCATCGATGTTCCTTTTTCGCTTCTTGACTTTTTTTTACAGAGATGGCATGGTATACATATTATCATAACGTTTTTTATTTAAAATCGTTGCAGAAATGGTGTTAGGAAGAAGGGGTAACTTTGACAGAAGTATTAGCACTGCAAAATGTTTCCAAATTGATTGGGACCAAACGAATCATTGATGATGTTTCCTTTGTGGTGGACCAAGGACAAGTCGTTGGTTTATTAGGGCCCAATGGGGCTGGGAAGACGACGATCATCCGAATGATCGTTGGCTTGATGAAGCATAACACAGGATCGATTGCCATTATGGGAAATTTATTGGATTCTTCTTTTAAAACAGCGATTGCCTCAGTCGGAGCGATCGTTGAGAATCCTGAGTTTTATAATTATATGACCGGTTATGAGAATTTGATGCAGTATCAGCGTATGGCGAAGAAAAAAGGCACAGCCTCTGAGCTAGAAGCCCTGATCCGTCAGGTGCATTTAGAAGGACATATCCATCAAAAAGTCAAAACCTATTCATTAGGGATGCGTCAGCGTTTAGGTGTTGCCCAGGCATTGGTCCATCAACCAGACTTATTAGTTTTAGATGAACCGATGAATGGCCTGGATCCTAAAGGCATGCGGGAGTTTCGGGAAATGATTCTTTCTTTAAGAGAAAAAGGAGTTTCTGTCTTAGTTTCCAGTCATCAATTAAGGGATATCGAACAAATTGCCGATCATTTGATCGTGGTGCAAAAAGGAAAAGTCACTCATCAAGTAGCAATGGCAGAGTTGAAAGCAGAGAAAAATGTGTTGATCATCAAAACCGATGATCACTTGCAAACAGAAGCACTGTTAAAAGCTTCCTTTGACGTCGAGGTCTTGCACGTAGAAGACGAATTGCAAGTCACGTTGCAAACAGATCAGCGTTCTGAAATCGCTGCAGCGATCGTGACGGCGGGTATCGGCTTAGAAGAACTACGGACAAAGCAATCTTCTTTAGAAGATACATTCTTGGCTTGGACCGAAGAAGGAGGTTTGTAAGCATGCTGACATTGATTAAAAATGAATGGATCAAATTAACCAAAAAGCGTTCTACTTGGATCATGCTGCTTTTATTGGTTTTAATGACGTTTGGCTTGACCTATGTTGTACGCTTAGGTAGTCCAGAAATTGGGGCCAATGATTTATTTGCTTCTTTAAGCGATATGACGTCGTTCTTAAACTTATTTGTAGTGATTGTGGCGGCTTCTTCAGTGGCAGAAGAGTTCAGTCGTGGAACGATCAAGTTCTTATTGATTCGGCCTTTTTCCAGAAGCCAAATCTTAGCAGCAAAAGCGATCAACACGTTTTTATTTGCGCTGTTAGGGACCGCTGTTTTACTAATCAGTAGTTTAGCAGCCGCCAATTTATTTTTAGCAGCTGAATCACCTTTTGCTGCTACTGGCTACAACGGGCTAGCGGCGATTCTCGTTGCCCTTGTTTTTGCGGGAACCAACTTACTATTGATTGTCTTTTATATTGCATTGACCATCTTTATCTCAGCCGTCATTCGCTCCCAAAGCTTGGCGGTAGGCTTAGGCTTGGGTATGTTGTTTGGAAGCAGCATCATCAACTCGATCATGCTTTTTGCGCAAGAAAAATACCCATGGCTGAAGTGGAATCCATTTAATTTTATGAATATTAAAGAGCAAATACCGAGTGTATTAAATAGTCCTGACATGCAGATGACTGCCTTTGATCCGGGATTGGGCTATTGGGAAATGGCGATCGGGATCCTTGTTTACAGTGTTTTAATCTACCTTTTAACAAATTGGTTATTCAACAAAAGAGATGTCGCATTAAGTTGAGGAAACGAGTGAAAGTTTTTGGATAAATCCAGCTTTCACTCTTTCTTTTTGTGTTTTTTTCTAGTAAAATGATTCATTGAGAGTACAAGAGAAAGGAGAGTTTTCAAATGACTATTAATATAGGAATCGTAATCGTGATCGCTGTTGTTGCAGCATTACTAGGCGCTGTCGGCGGCTTCTTTTTGGCGCGTAAATATATGCAAGATTATCTAAAGAAAAATCCTCCCGTTAATGAGGATATGCTTCGCTCGATGATGATGTCAATGGGTCAAAAACCTTCTGAGAAAAAAATTCGTCAGATGATGCAGCAAATGAAAAACCAAAAGTAGGGTTTTTTCTAAAAAGCGGGCTGATTTTATCAGCTCGCTTTTTATTGCGGCAAAACGCAACAACGAATCAAAAATGTCCCCAGGCTACTTTATCCATTTATGTTCTGTGAATAGCGGGGGAGTAAATGTAACTGAATCCAATGAATATTCGGAAAAATCGCAAAATTTAGGCAACAGGTCATAAAGAAATGGAGAGTGTTATGTCAATATTTAGGAAGTTAGGTTGGTTTTTTAAACAAGAAAAGAAACATTATTTGTTAGGCGTAGGCTCTTTAGTCTTGGTCGCCTTGGTACAGTTGGCCCCTCCCAAAGTTATCGGGATCATCATCGATGAGATTGCGGAAAAAGAGATCTCGATGCAGACGATCTTTTTTTGGGTCATGATCTTGATTGCTTCAGCCATCGCTCAATACGTGTTTCGTTTTGTCTGGCGAACGCATATCTGGGGCAGTGCCGCTCGGCTAGAAAAAACGTTACGCAGACAGCTATTTGCACATTTTACAAGGATGGATCAGTTGTTTTATCAAAAGCATCGGACAGGTGATTTGATGGCCCATGCCACCAATGACTTGAATGCCATCCAAAATGTGGCAGGGGCAGGGATCTTGACCTTTGCCGATTCCTTCATCTCGGGAGGGGCAACCATCATTGCGATGGTTCTCTTTATCGACTGGCGGTTAACGATCATTGCTCTATTGCCGCTGCCTTTCTTAGCAGTCATGGCACGGGTTCTTGGTAGCAAACTGCATGATGCGTTTCGTGACTCGCAAGAAGCATTTTCTTCCATCAACGACAAAGCCCAAGAAAGTATTACTGGGATGAAAGTCATCAAAACTTTTGGACAGGAAAAAGAGGACATCGCTGATTTTCAAACCAAAATCGACCATGCCATCATCAAAAACCGCAAAGTCAATTTTCTGGATGCCTTGTTTGATCCGTTTATTACGATCATCATCGGAATCTCCTATGTGCTGACGATCATCGTTGGCGGCAATTATGTCATGAACGGTACCATCTCGATCGGTCAATTGGTATCCTTCATCAGTTATATCGGTATGTTAGTTTGGCCGATGTTTGCCATCGGACGTCTGTTTAATGTGCTGGAACGAGGCAATGCAAGTTATGATCGGGTTGCCGAATTGTTGGCGGCAAAGACCCATATTATTGAAGCCAAAGATGCGGTCGATGCCCCAGCCCAAGGAACGGTGAACGTTCAAATCAATGATTTTCACTATCAAGGAGATGATTTTGCCCTGCAAGACATCCACTTTACTTTGCCAGCGGGTCAGACACTAGGTGTCGTCGGGAAAACCGGTGCTGGAAAAACCTCTTTGATGAAGCTCTTGTTGCGAGAGTATGATTCATTTGACGGGGCGATCACCTTCGGGGGCATCGATAGCAAGCAATACTCCTTGAATGCTCTTTTGGGGTCGATCGGTTATGTTCCGCAAGATCATTTCTTATTTTCCATGACGATTCGAGACAATATCCGCTTTGCGCAACCACGGGCTTCTCAAGCAGAAGTGGAAGCAGCTGCTGGATTGGCAGTGATCCACGAGGATATCAGTCAGTTTCCTGAAGGGTACGAAACGATGGTGGGGGAACGTGGTGTTTCTCTTTCTGGTGGACAAAAACAGCGTTTATCCATTGCCCGTGCTTTGATCACTGATCCAGAATTATTGATTTTAGATGACGCTCTTTCAGCAGTAGATGCCAAAACGGAAGAAGCTATTTTACAACAGTTGCGGACGTTCCGTCAGAATAAAACAACGATCATTGCTGCCCACCGTCTAAGCAGTGTCAAGCACGCAGAAGAAATTCTTGTGATCGACAATGGGAAAATCAGTGAACGTGGGACCCATGAACAATTATTGGCTGCAAATGGCTGGTATAAAAAAATGTGGGACAAACAGCAACTAGAAGCCAAAATCGAAGGGAGTGAAGTCTAATGCAAGAATCAGAATGGAGTAAATCGATTCCCTTTAAAGAGCAAAAAAATATCATCAAACGAATGTTTCTTTTTGCCAAGCCATTTCGAAAAACCTTCTATGCAGCGATCTTTTTTGCTTTTGTGCTATCGATCGTCAATATCCTGTTGCCTTTGATCATTCAAACCTTTATGGATAATTATTTGACCAATCAAACGGCGACCCAGCAAGTCATTTATTTCTTTGCTGCATTGTATTTCTTTGGGGTGTTGGTAAAAGCTGTGATTTGGTTTTTCCAATGGTTCCTTTATTCGATGGGTTCTTTAAAAACCTATCAGTATATTCGAGCAAAATTATTTGAAAAATTGCATAGTCTTGGGATGCGCTATTTCGATCAGACACCAGCGGGTTCAATCGTTTCACGGGTCAGCAACGACACAGAAACGTTGTATGAATTTTGGTATGTCTTCTTGATGGTATTGACAGGAATTTTTGCGGTGGTTTCTTCTTTTGCCGCCATGTTCCGCATCAACGTCAAAATTGCCTTACTGAACTTGATTTTTCTGCCGATCCTAATGGTAGTCATCTGGTATTATCAAAAATTCAGCTCTCGTATCTATCGTCAAATGCGGGAAAAACTGAGTCAGCTGAATACGAAATTGAATGAATCGATTTCTGGTATGCAGATCATTCAGCAATTCCGTCAAGAGGCGCGGCTGAATGAAGAATTCGAAGCGACCAACGATGATTATTTGAAAACCAGATACGCTATGATCCGCACGAATGCGCTGCTATTATCACCAATCATTAGTTTGTTGTATGCCTTAGCGATCGCCTTGTCGTTGACGGTCTTTGGGTTTGATGCCTTAGAATCGCCCATCGAAGTCGGGTTGATTTTCGCCTTTACGACCTATATTCAAGGATTTTTTAATCCCATGACACAGATGATGGATTTTCTCAGCGTCTTTACTGATGGGATGGTCGCCGGCAGCCGTATTCTAAAGATTATGGATAACGAAGAATACACGCCCCAGCAAAACCCCGATGCTAGTCAAACCATCACCAAAGGAAAAATCGAATTTCGCGATGTCAGTTTTTCCTATGATGGAAAAAACAACGTATTGAATCATATTTCTTTCATCGCCTATCCAGGTGAGACCGTGGCTTTAGTCGGTCACACAGGAAGTGGCAAGAGCTCGATCATCAATGTGTTGATGCGTTTTTACGAATTCGGGGAAGGGCAAATTTTGATCGATGATCAAGATATCCGCGACTTCACGATGGAAGAGCTTCGGAAAAAAGTCGGACTCGTATTGCAAGACGCCTTCATGTTTTATGGGGACATCGCTGACAATATCCGCTTATTGAATCAGGACATTCGTGAGGAACAGATCGAAGCAGCAGCAAAATTTGTTCAAGCAGATGCCTTTATTCAAAAATTACCTGGTAAATACCACGCCAAAGTGATTGAACGGGGCGCCAGCTATTCAAGTGGGCAGCGACAATTGATTTCCTTTGCCCGCACCATGGTGACCGATCCGAAAGTGCTGGTCTTGGATGAGGCGACTGCCAATATCGATACTGAAACAGAAGGACTGATCCAAGAAGGGTTGGCAAATATGCGTCAAGGGCGAACCACAATCGCGATCGCCCATCGATTGTCTACCATCCGCGATGCCGAGTTGATTTTGGTGCTTGATAAAGGCTCGATCGTCGAACGAGGCACCCATGATGAACTTTTGGCTCAAAAAGGGTTGTATGCCGATATGTACCGTTTGCAGGCAAGTGAAGTTTAATAGTTTTGATAGTAACGCTAACCTTAAAGACTTTCGTTTTTAAGGTTTTTTTGTACGAAAAAAGAAAGAAGGGATGAATATAAAAATAACGAACAACGATTGACAGCGCTTTCCACCTTTGCTATGATAAAGATAATAAAACTGGTTCTAATGGATAGTGATTGTTGATTTTTAACAAGCTAAACCTGATGAAGCTGCGGTATTTGCGCTGCTTTCATGAGGTTTTTTCTGTGTTGACTGTTGGCTCAGCAATAAAGACAAGCAATGAACCATATCCGCAATGATAAAGTAAGTGGGGGTAGGACATGAAAATCAGTAAAGTGTTAAACAATAATGTTGTGATCACTACCGATCAAAGTCAAAACGAGATTATTGTTATGGGGCGGGGGATTGCATTTAAGAAAAAAGTGGGAGATGAAATTTCTTCAGAAACGGTCGATAAAGTGTATCGCTTAGAAAATCAGACGATCTTATCTCAATTTCAAGAGCTGCTTGCTGACTTACCACTGGAATATCTTGAATTATCCAATGAGATCATTGAGTATGCTCGGCGAGAATTGTCATCCCCAATCAATGATTCCATTTACATCTCGTTGACGGATCACATGCACTGTGCCATTGAACGATCGAAAAAAGGAATGACGGTCAAAAATGTCTTATTGTGGGATATCAAGCGTTTTTTCCCCGATGAGTACCAAATAGGCTGCAAAACAGTAGAGAAAATCAAAGAACATTACGGGATTCAGCTGCCAGATGACGAAGCCGGCTTTATTGCTCTGCATCTCGTCAATGCGCAAACTGAGAATGGTGACCAAGGCAATATTGCTGAACTAACCCAAACGATGCAAGACATCATAAACATTGTTAAATATTTTTTCAAAACAACCTTTGATGAAGAGTCCGTTTATTTTTATCGCTTCACTACGCATTTGAAATTTTTTGTCTCAAGAATGCAAAACCATACTACTCATGTGGATGAAACCGATGAAGATCTTTTGGCTATGGTCAAAGTGAAGTACCGAAATGCGTATCAATGCGTACAAAAAATCGCTGAGCTATTAGAAAATCAGTATCAGTATCAAATGTCCAGTGACGAAAGTTTGTATTTAACGATTCATATTGCCAGACTTGTGCAAAAGAATCGTTGATTGAAAAAAAACAAGAAAGGAGAAGGATTTCTTGATTCATGAGAAGGTGTCGAAAAAGAAGAATTTCTTCGCAATGATTCTTATCAAACGTCAGCTTCAAGGCATCTGACCATGTAGCAAGAAATCAAAAAAAGAAAACATTTTGGATAGTGACATTCAGTTGGCTAAACCTTCAATACAAAAAAATTGGAGGAATCAAAAATGGGAAAATATCGTGAATTAGCAGAAAAAATCGTAGCAAATGTCGGTGGAAAAGAGAACATCAATAGCTTGACGCATTGTATCACACGCCTGCGTTTTAAATTAAAGGATGAAGGCGTCGCAAATGATGAAGTCTTAAAGAACATGGATGGGGTAGTGACGGTCATGAAGAGTGGCGGTCAATACCAGGTGGTTATCGGAAACCATGTGCCAGATGTCTATGCAGAAGTGATCGATGTTGCAGGAATCAGTGGTGATGCTGAAGAAACAGCTTCAGGTGGCAACTTGTTTGATCGTTTGATCGATATTTTGAGCGGCTGCTTCCAACCCTTCTTAGGGGCTTTGTGTGCGGCGGGGATGATCAAAGGACTAAACGCACTGTTGCTTTTTATTGGTACAACAGGCTTGATCGATTATACAACGACGACAGGTACCTATGTGATGTTCAATGCGATCGGCGATTCGATCTTCATGTTTATGCCAGTGATTTTAGGGTATACGTCAGCGAAAAAGTTTCGCTTAAATCCAATGGTGGGAATCGTGATCGGATCAGCGCTTTGTTACCCAACGATTCAAGGATCTGCTTTGCAAGCCGCATTTCTTGCAGGCGCTGGCGAGGGAGCTGCTGCACCGTATAGCTTGTTAGGCTTGCCTGCGTACGAAACGTTTTTAGGAATTCCGTGGGTTGGCGCAACGTATACTAGCAGTGTGGTGCCGGTCATCTTTATCATTGCCTTTGCTGCGCAAGTTCAAAAATTTGCGAAAAAAATCATTCCTTCTGTTGTCCAAACGTTCTTAGTGCCGTTCTTGGTTCTCTTGATTGCATTGCCAATTGGGTTTTTGGTGATTGGACCTGTGATCAGTATGTTGACGGATCTTTTGAGCGCAGGATTTGAAGCGCTGATGGACTTTTCACCAGCTGCCTATGGCTTGTTGCTAGGTTTCTTCTGGCAAGTACTGGTTATTTTCGGTTTGCATTGGTCAGTTGTTCCGCTACACATTATGCAAGTGACACAACTAGGCTACAGTCAGATTTTGGTAGCATCATTTGGTGCCAGCTTTGCTCAAACAGCTGTAGTGATGGCGATGTACTTTAAACTGAAAGATAAAAAACTGAAAGCACTATGTCCACCAGCTATTATCTCAGGGCTTTTCGGTGTAACGGAGCCAGCGATTTATGGGATCACGTTACCGAAAAAAATGCCGTTCTTCTACTCAATGATCGGTGGTGCGGTCGCAGGTGCCTTCTTGATGATCAATGGAACAACGAGCTACACCTCTGGTGGGTTAGGGGTCTTTGGCATTTTCAACTACATCACTCCAGAAGGCGACGCTAGTGGCATGTGGTTCTCTGTCTTCGGAATCTTGATCGCTGCAGCGATTGGCTTTGGTTTGACCATGGCTTTCTGGAAAGATGATGCAGTGGAAGAAGAAATCGCAGAAGGACAACCAGCGATGACTGTTCGAAAAGAAGTGATCACTTCTCCAGTAGAAGGAACGATCGCGCCACTAAGCAGTGCCAAAGATGAAGCCTTTGCACAAGGAGTGCTAGGAAAAGGCATCCTGATCCATCCTTCAAAAGGCGAAGTTGTGGCTCCTTTTGATGGTACTGTGATGACATTGTTCCCAACCAAACATGCCATCGGGTTGATTTCTGAGAATGGTTTAGAACTTTTGATCCATATTGGTTTGGATACTGTTCAATTGAATGGTGAGTTCTTTGAAGCGCATGTGAAGCAAGGCGATAAAGTCACTCGTGGACAAAAATTGATCAGCTTTGATAAAGATGCATTGATCAAAGCAGGATTCAATATTGAGACCCCAGTGCTAGTGACCAACTCAGCGGATTATTTGGATATCATCGAGTCTGACAAACGAGAAGTTGGTTGTTCCGATGATTTGATCACGGCTTTAGTTTAGGAAACATTTTCCTGCAAAAACAGCTATATAAGGATAAAAGCGATCGGTCGTGAAGGCGCGATCGCTTTTTGAGAGTCATTTAATTGGGAAACAGTGAGTCCTTATAATGAAGGTTTTTATCATAGGTTGGTTCAGCGATTATCGTCGATGAAGTGGGGCGCTTATCATATGCCATCCCAATATCGATCAAATGCTGCAGATTTTTCTCATAGTGCTCCGAAAAGACGACTGCATACAACAAATCTAGCAAGTAGCAAACCGAGGTATTGATCGTAAAATTCGCAATCTTTGAATACAGCCTTTCTCTTGTTGTGATATTTAAGACACAATCGCTTAATTTCGCTAACGCATTCTCACCAATACTAGTCATCCCAATGATGGAGACTTGCCGTTCGGCAAGGATCTTACCGATTTCTTTAACCATTTTGTTTTCACCTGTGTAAGAAATCAAGATTGCGGTCGTATCGGAGGTACAGTTGGATGCCTCATAGGCACTTTCGCCGAAGGTATCGCAGACGTGGATACTTTTTCCTAAACGCCGCATCTTCAAAACAAAGTCTTGAGAAATCAAGGTGTTGGCATTGCTGGCGAAAATCCTGATATGGTTGGCATTGAGCAACGATTGTTTCGCTTTTTGTAATTCATCATGATGGATCAAGGAAAGCGTATCTTCGATCGTTGTTTGTTCAAGCTTTGCCAACTTTTTGGCGATGGTCATAATACCGTCATGGGAAGAGAAGGGAAAGTTCGCATCCACATCGGTAAAATGGCTGCTCATATAAGTTTGCTCTTCCACAAAGGCCGTTTTTAAGTCGAGCCAACCATTGAAGCCTAATTTTTTGGCGATCCGAATAAAAGTAGAAGGATGAACATAGGTTTTTTCAGATAATTCCTTGATGGTTTGATCCGCCATCGCGGTCGGATTGGCTAATAAATAATCAATCAACGATCGTTCGGCGGGTGCTAGTTTGATTTGGCGCATTTTTTCTTGTAACAACATGGTATACATGCTCCTTTTTACATTTTTTTATGATTATTTGTAAATGGTTTTTACAGAAATTCGTTTTTACTCAGTACCTAGCGAATCGTTTACATCCTAATTATTCCTTATATGATGCTCTTTGTAAATCTTTTTTACAAAACACCTGCAAGAAGAAGCGAGATTTGCAAACGCTTTTTCTAAATATGCTATTTACATTGAATCAAATGTTTTTATGAATGATAATAAGAATGTAAATAAAATAGCAAAGGAGCAATACAATGACAAAAGGAATTAAAATTGCAACCATTGGTGGCGGCAGCAGCTATACCCCGGAGTTAATGGAAGGCTTTATCAAACGCTATGAAGAATTGCCGATTCGTGAGATTTGGCTAGTAGATATCGAAGCAGGAAAAGAAAAATTAGCAATCGTTGGTGCGATGGCACAACGGATGTGGGATGCGTCACCCTACGATGTAAAAATCCACATGACATTGGATCGAGAAGAAGCGTTAAAAGATGCTGATTTCGTTACGACTCAATTCCGAGTAGGATTGCTGAATGCCCGTATCAAAGATGAACGAATTCCTGCCTATTACGGCATGATTGGTCAAGAAACCAACGGCCCTGGTGGTATGTTCAAAGCGTTTCGTACGGTTCCAATCATTCTTGAAATCGTTGAAGACATGAAACGCTTGTGTCCCGATGCCTGGTTGATCAACTTTGCGAATCCAAGCGGTATGGTGACTGAAGCAATCGTGCGTTACGGAAAATGGGACAAAGTCATCGGGTTGTGTAACGTGCCTGTCATGGCAACGATGGTTGAACCTGCGTTGCTTGGCAAAGAACCTGACGAATTGATTTACAAATTTGCAGGATTGAACCACTTCCACTGGCACAAAGTTACCGACTCACATGGCAATGACGTTACGATGGACATTATTGATAAAATGTATGAAGAAGACAATGGCTTACCGAAGAATATCTTTGATGTACCATTTTACAAAGAACAGCTGGAACAAATGAAGATGATTCCTTGCGGGTATCACCGTTATTACTATCGTCAAGAAGAAATGTTGAATCATGCAATCGAAGAGTACAAGACTGTCGGTACACGCGCACAGCAAGTGAAACAAACCGAAGCCGAATTGTTTGAGTTGTACAAAGATCCTGAATTGGATCATAAACCTGAACAGCTGCAAAAACGTGGTGGTGCTTACTACTCAGATGCAGCGTGTGAAACGATTGCTTCCATTTATGCTAATAAAAATACCCAAATCGTCGTTTCAACCAAAAATGAAGGCGCCGTTCCAGATCTTCCTGCCGATTGCGTAGTCGAAGTAACAGCTTACGTTGGCGGACAAGGTGCTAGAAATGTTGCCTTTGGTGAGTTACCGACAGCTGAAAAAGGTTGGTTACAGGTAATGAAAGCAATGGAATTATTAACGATCGAAGCAGCTGTGACGGGGGATTACAATATCGCATTACAAGCCTTCACCATCAACCCATTGGTTCCATCAGGTGATACGGCAAAACGTGTCATGGACGAACTGTTTATTGCCCACAAAGATCACTTGCCTAAATTTAAGGAAACGATCGCACGTCTTGAAAAAGAAGGCGTAGAAGTACAAGATGAAGTAGCCCGCGAACTTGATCGCGAACTAGTTAAATAAAGAGAAAGTAGGAAAGAAACATGGCATTTAGAAAAGACTTTTTATGGGGCGGCGCAACAGCTGCCAATCAATGTGAAGGAGGCTACCAAGAAGGCGGACGCGGCTTGGCAAACGTTGACGTGGTACCGATTGGCAAAGATCGTTTTCCAGTCATTACTGGTCAAATGAAAATGCTCGATTTTGATGACGAACATTTCTACCCAGCAAAAGAAGCGATCGATATGTATCATCGCTACAAAGAAGACATCGCGCTATTTGGCGAAATGGGCTTTAAAACCTACCGTTTGTCGATCGCTTGGAGTCGGATTTTCCCTAAAGGGGATGAAACAGAACCAAATGAAGACGGCTTGAAGTTCTATGAAGATCTTTTCAAAGAATGCCACAAATATGGGATCGAACCATTAGTAACGATCACTCACTTTGATTGCCCAATGCATTTAGTTGAAAAATACGGGGCATGGCGTTCTCGTGAATTGGTCGGATTCTATGAAAACTTGTGTAACGTGATTTTCAACCGTTACAAAGGATTAGTAAAATACTGGTTGACCTTCAACGAAATCAACATGATTCTCCATGCGCCATTTATGGGAGCAGGTCTTTACTTTGAAGAAGGCGATAACGTTGAGCAAGTGAAATACCAAGCGGCTCACCATGAGCTATTGGCCTCTGCGATCGCAACGAAAATCGCTCATGAAGTCGATCCTGAGAACAAAGTAGGCTGTATGTTAGCTGCTGGCGCATACTATCCATATACAAGCAAACCAGAAGATGTCTGGGAATCACGCAAAGCAGATCGCGAAAACTATTTCTTTATTGATGTTCAATCACGTGGGGAATATCCACAATATGCGCTGAAAGAAATGGAACGCAATGGGATCGAAATCAAAATGGAAGAAGGCGACGTTGAGCTGTTGAAAGCTCATACCGTTGACTTTATTTCTTTCTCTTACTATTCTTCCCGCGTATCAACAACGGACGCTGAATTGTTAGAACAAACGGCTGGCAATATTTTTGCCTCTGTGAAAAACCCATACTTGGAAGCTAGTGAGTGGGGGTGGCAAATTGATCCACTTGGTTTGCGGATCACGATGAATGACATTTATGATCGCTACCAAAAACCATTGTTCATCGTTGAAAACGGCTTAGGAGCTGTCGATACACCGGATGCGGATGGTTATGTGGAAGATGACTATCGAATCCAATATTTGGCAGAGCATATTCAAGCAATGAAAGATGCGGTTGAACAAGATGGTGTCGATCTATTGGGCTACACCACATGGGGTTGTATCGATTTAGTTTCAGCTGGAACCGGTGAAATGAAAAAACGCTATGGTTTCATTTATGTGGACCGTGACAATGAAGGAAATGGCACCTTGAAACGAACAAAGAAAAAATCATTTGATTGGTACAAACAAGTGATTGCTTCAAACGGT